>Ga0307510_10006087_pt1 | contig 14379 bp, 13 predicted proteins | sample 12_EM_MG_FD_207224 | JGI IMG/M metagenome (GOLD analysis project Ga0307510, IMG submission 207224) | Populus trichocarpa ectomycorrhiza microbial communities from riparian zone in the Pacific Northwest, United States - 12_EM | ecosystem: Host-associated > Plants > Roots > Unclassified | place...
GGAGGCCCCGTAACGAACTCTAGTATCCGCATTTGTCTCCCGCTGGGCTTCGTTGGCACGGGCTGATTCGCCAGTGAACTTTGGGGGTACTGGAAGCAATGCCAGAAGCAGGATTGGCATCTTGGCAGGACTGTTTATCGTCCGCGAAAGGATATTGCCGATCGTCATGTATACTGGCCAGCCTTTCTTATCTCCGGAGAAATTGGTAAGGTGCGTCTGGTCAGCCAATCCGATAATGGGAACCACTGGCACTGTTGACCCGGCGGGCAAAGTTTTCTACCAAGGAACGGAATGGGCTGTTAGCACTGAAAACACCTCTCCCACGACCTGTCAGGACCTATCTCATACCTGTATATCCCACCACCAGTCCGCCGTATGCATCTCCGAATATAATCGCTCCCCACTCAAATCCTATTCTGGAATAGGTGCGTAAACTATATCCGAGCTATACACGACCTGGCAGATCAGGTAGTGGACACAGTCAATAATATTTCGATAATAGAAAGTTGTTGCATGTCGACCATCATCAATACTGGCTTCCGCCCATACCACGTATTCACGAAATGGGTCCAGTACGTTGAGGTGTTGTCGCAAGGTATAGGCGGACCGGAATAATCTGCTATCCGTACCACCCAAACCTTGGGCAAAGTACGCGTCGATCTGCGACTTGGCTACCTTGCTCCGGACAAACCAGCTCGCCAAATTAAAGTCGGCTTCAGAAGAGAAAGGGCTCCAAGGGTCATCGGTCATGGCCTTGTTGAGCTCTGTATAGCCAGCAACTTCGCCGAGAGGTCTGCTGGCACCGGGAATACTGTCTTGACCCGAAGAGCGCGCACAGACTGGTGGGTGGTAGTTGTCTTGTGTGTCTGAATCGTTGTGCATATCATCTATCTCACCCCTTGCTGTATAGAAATCGGCGATCTCGAGCCCGGGATCAGATTCGTAGTCTGAGTCGGTCATGTTTTCAAGTTCATCACGAACAAAAGTAGGTCGTGCCATGGAGGAGGCCACATCCGCAATCGCATTGAGGGATAGAACGATATCAAGATGCATTGTGTGAAGGTGTTTTTAGTATGCAGCGGCTTGTTGATAATGTCGCCTGCAATAAGGACACTTTGTTGTCTTGGAGGTCAGCGTGTATGGTATTTGTTTGTTTTTCGTTCAAGTAGTGTGGCGGATGCGTGAGCTGATGGGCAGACAGACTGCAGCGGACTTAGTATCTTTCAAAGTGAAAGGTGGGTTTCTTTCAAGGGGTAAATCGGGAAACTTCAAGTTTGTTTAGTCGGATAACGAACAGGTCTGGACATTCAAGCTGCCAACCGGTATTCACGGTTTAACTTGTGAAACCTATTCTTTGTTAAGAGGATGCTAACCCTACTGTATTGTGGGCAGAATGAAGAGGTTTGGAAGTGTCTTGGCTTGCGGGTCGCAGCTCGCATGCGGCTCGCATGCGGATCCGTTGCGGCTTAAAACCTTATCTGAAGCCTATCTAGGGTATGTCTTTGTGCCTGGATTACATGACTTTTCAAGATATCAATATTCAAGTTTGTACATGGTACAACCCTACGAACCCCACTAAAACCGTCCTTGTGCGACCTATATAAGCTCTGTCTTTCCCCCCCCTCCCTCTTCTCTCCACAACCCTTTTCCAAATCGAAATCACATCATCGATCCGCCAGCCCATCCTAACAAGACCCACGGAGCTCAGCACAACCTCTCACTCGTCTGCAGCACCACTAGTATATCCTCAGCTCATTTCAGATTTATCTATCTGCGTTTCCCTAGCTAATAACCTTCTCTCGCAGCCGTTTACCATCGGCAGAACTCCCTTTACCATGCGCTAGGCCCGCTCTATTTCCATTTTCGGCTCTTCCACAATCTTTCATCCTCAAAAGTACCAGCATCCGCTCGCGGTCATCTTTCATCCGCTCAGGGACCGTTTTTGTTTAAAAAAAACGCCTCTTTCCGATCCAGCAACCACACCCCGCCCCGACCAGTATTACAATGACAGCCACGAAGGTTGGCCTCACTTTTGAAAGATCAGGGGCCTTTAAAAACGCCGGCGATGTTAACTGGTGTAAGCACATTTGTGACTTCCCCCATCCACGAACCTATGGTCAGGAGTATAAAGCCTGGCGAAATGCTATGAAACATAAGAAGGAGCAAGACAGGATCCCGGGGTGGAAGCAGAGTACAGCCGCCCACTGGGCGGCCATCCAGGCATATGCTATTACCCTCCAGCATGTTAGCCGGAGGTCGGGACTATGGCAGGCCAATAACCTCCGCGGTGACCGTTTTACTGAATGCCTTGACCTTTTGCTAAAGGACATAGCAAAAAAACATCACCGTATCTTAATAGACATGTTGAAAGTGCAGCCTGTTGCGGCTATTGCGGTGGCGGACCCCGCCCCCGCCAGAAATGATCGTAAGTTAGCCTCAAGCGTCCGCATTAATGTACTATATATGCTAATACAGCTCCTGCAGGTCTCGACGGTCCGCGCTCTGTTCGTCTCTGGGTGGATCGGCCATCCGAAGTCCGACCACGCAGCCCACTTCCTGTGGGGATGGACAATATCCAGTGGCAAACCCACGAACACGTTGACTGGATGAAGCTAACTGAGCCCACCCTGGCGAACCTGCTTGCGGGCATAGACAGAATCTTGTCATGTGGATTCAGATATTGTATGCTCGTTGGTGCGACAGGACAGTGTGCACGTTTGCGGCGAGACAATCCTGAGGAGCCGTTGCTGCTTGCTGAAATGATCCGAATCACAAATAGCAGGCATGTCCGCATATGGTGGTCGTTGAATTCGCTAAGCGAACCAATGGATCTGGTCTTCTGTGCCCATCGCAGCACCAATACAGAAGATAGCACACCGGCTCCTGGTAACCTCCGGTTTGACCCATGTGATAACCGGGGTAACCCTTCGGATGAGGAGTGGCCCAGTAGCGATGAGGAGCCGAACTCTGACGGCCACCAGCCAGAGTCGTCAGCTGCGGCCGCAAAGCGAACGACCTCATTGAGGACAACCAGGAGCGGTAATACCATAAAAAAGAGTGGGCGAACACACCGCATCAATTGGGTGCACATTGGTGAATCAGAGCCAGAGTCCGATTTTGCTGCTGATCAGGGCCTCGATTTGGCAAACGTGGCGATCCCGGCCCCGGATTCTGGCCCTACATCGTCTCCTGGTAAGTAAGCTTCTGTCCCTTGTGCTAACTTGGGCACTCGTGTTTTGAGTTCTAGTAGACAAAGGGGACAGGCGACTGAGCTAAAGAAAGCAACTCGGACACCAGCAAATAACAGTGGTAAACGCAACCTAGCGGTCATGCAAGAGGCTGATGAGCCATACAGTTCAGATGAAAGTCCGGAACCTCAGCAGAAGGTGGCCCGCCAGGTGGGGGCAATGGATGCCGGCATTGAGGTTGAACAGGACACACTCGATGGGGAGCTTAATCTGAGTCTGCTACCTCCTGACAGGCCTGGTCCGCCAAAAGGTCCTCCGCCATTGACTACCAATCTGGGCCATGCGTCGTCCCCCTCTGAGCATGCAGAGGCCACAAGGCCCGCCGAGCATCTTTTGATGCTGGCCTCAGGGGGCGAGCAGCCTGTCAACACATTGGCGACCCAAGTTGGTACGCCCAGCAGAATCCATTCCCCCTCCGATCCGGCTACAAGCGATGTGTCTGCCGATATTCGGGCAGCTGGAGAAGCTGGACGAGAATTAAGCCTGGCCGCTGACTCCCCAACCGACCCAAGTACATACTCTACACCTGGTAAGTTCTGGTTACGACTAGCAGGGTTTTCATCGATTCTGTTGGCAAGGTCTACAGTAGTACCCCCATGCAGAAACAGGCGTTGGGAGCACACTCAAGTCCGTTTCTGTCCTGGCTCACTAGCTCTGCCAACAAAGCTCTCCTGCCCTGACCAATGTGGCTAATGTCTAGCTAGCAGAGGGTGCAGGTCCATTTCAAGCAATTTACAGGTTCTAGGCCGCAATGGACCCTTCCACTTGTCTTTTTGGTGTTTTTTTTTTGGTGTTTTCATTTTTGTTTCTAGAGTGTGTGTTTTTCTCGCTGTTTCCTGACTATTTCTGTTTAGATTAGCCCGCTACGTCTGGGCTGACCAGCTCAGTAAACTTAATTTAGACCTGCGACTATATCCTGCGGACATTTCCTTGGGTGTTTTTCATTGGGAGTTTAGCCTTTAGAGTTTTGCGAGCTATCCTTGCATTTTTTCCCACACGTTTCTTGTTTGGATTAGCCCGCTGCGGTTGCCCGAACTCAATGTAGTCTACGGACCCTGGCTATTTTTCGTTTACCTGGTCAGCTCCGGGGACCTGCTGTTGGAATCTTCGCAGATCATTCTTGTTCTTTTCCAGCTCTTTTTCGTCTAGAGTATGTTTTCTCTTCAGGCTTTAGAGATTTGCTCCTTCGATTTGTGTAGATCATTCTCCTTGTTTTCTAGCTCGTTTTTCATTCTGGGTTGCCCGTTTCATCGCTGTTCCTATGCTAGCTTTACACCTTATATCTCATCTGTTGAGCCTTAGCAGCAGCGTTCACTTTGTGAGATTAGCGTCCGGGCTCTGAGCCCTAGTGTCACAAATCGTGACTAAGCAAGGCAGATTTCATATGACTCATACTTATGAGTCATAAGGTATGTTGGATTTTACACTATGACGTCACTTGACTCATAGTTCTCACATGACTACGCACTCGGGAGTCATTGTTATATTGTGATTGGTTGATTGTTTCATGACTCACGATAGTGACGTCATATGATGTAATGACTTTCGCACATGACTCACATTATGAGTCATGGGTTTCACGCATGTGACTCGTTTGAGCACATAACTTGGTTTATGAGTTTTGATTGGTTAACGGAATGTTGTGCGATGACTCATATGAGTCATCGATAGATTCCGCGCTATGACTCACTATGAGTCATAGAGGTTTATGTAGTGCGAAGTGATGAGTCACCAGGGTTAGGGTTGTGGGAAGATGCCTATATAATGCGCTTGGTTCCGACCAAGAGATAGGACACGAACCATCTCTCCTCCATCTCCGGCGATTGAAATCTCAACACCACGGGAAATCATCGTCACTTTCCCCCACCCACCTCTCTTCCCCCATCATGGCTACGGCCTAGGGGTTGACGTTAAGCCATCTACGCTCCTCTCCTGAGGCACGCCAGCCTCCCCTCCTCGGGGTTCTCGTTCCTGTTCATCGTTGACACCCGCTCATGATGTTCGGTTCTCCCCCTGACCCTGCACGTGCTTTGCACCTCGCTTAGCATTTTGCGCGGTCGGAAAGCTTGTCGCATCGGTCACGGTCGGCGTTACGGTGTCTGACTCTCGGTCGAAGTAAGGCTTCGGTTCTGCTGGGCTTGTACCTCTGATGGGGAAAGCTTCGGTTAGTAACATCACGGTCCCGCTCGGTTTCGCTGTTGGCCCAAAAAGCCCTGGCTATGGCCCGTTAGTCGGTTGTGGCTAGCCCGCTTGCGATCCTTCCTCTATCCACCTCCCGGTTCTCTCCGCAGGCAGCGTACTGCCCCATAAGCTGGCACCTTACTGCTAATCCTCCTCCCCAGCTGGCACCTTACTGCTCCCCACCGGCTGGCACCCTACTGCTACTCACCGGCTGGCACCCTACTGCCCATTGTCGTTGGCTGGCATCCCCTCTGCCCGGTGGTTCCGCTCGCCTTCTACCCTTCCGATCGGTTGGCCCCTCCTCTGTTACGCCTAGTTGTGATATAGCACTGCGTCCGTGGCTTTGTCCAACGCCTTGGATCAATGTAATGACCTGCCTGACTGTACATCATGGTTGCGGTGGGCCCTCTACTGGAGTTTTCCTACGTCACCGATCATCAATCCTCTCCTTCAGGCCCTAAAAGGGCTGTAGCGCAGCCGTCGTTTCTTTTGTTTTGGGGAGCCTGTGGAAGGGTTTGGGTCTTTCTACCTGTACGTTTCTATGTAATGTTTCCTTACGTGGCTGGGGTATATTATCTTAGGCGCTAGGTGGGGGTGACTTTTCCTATGGACTCGGAGAGTTTGATTTTTCCCATGAAGAGGTGAAGCGGGCCGTGGGACTGCATTTATAGGTTTTTTTCTCTTCATAGCTAGCGCTGCATAAGGCTTTTTGTACCTAGAAACAAATAACGCATGATTACAAAAAAAAAAAAGCCACCAAGAGATAGGCCATGAACCTTCTCTCCTCCACCTCCGGCGATTGAAATCTCAACACTACGGGAAATCATCGTCACTTTCCCCCACCCACCTCTCTTCCCCCATCATGGCTACTGCCTAGGGGTTGACATAAGCCATCTTCCCTCCTCTCTTGAGGCACGCATGCCTCCCCTCCTTGGGGTTCTCATTCTCGTTCGTCGTTGACTTGCTCATGATGTTGAGTTCTCCCCCTTACCCCGCACTTGCTTTGCACCTCACTTAGCATTTTGCACGGTCGGAAAGCTTCTCGCTTCGTTCACGGTCGGCGGTATGACGTCCGGACTCTCGGTCGAACTAAGGCTTCGGTTCTGCTGGGCTTGTACCTCTGATGAGGAAAGCTTCGGTAAGTAACATAACGGTCCTGCTCGGTTTCGCTGTCGCCTCAAAAGCCCTTGCTATGGCCCATTAGTCAGTTGTGGCTAGCCCCTTCGCGATCCTTCCTCTACCCCCCTCCCGGTTCCGTCCGCAGGCACCGTACTGCCCCATAAGCTGGCAACTTACTGCTAAAACTCCTCCCCCGGCTGGCACCCTACTGCTCCCCTCTGGCTGGCACCCTACTGCTCCCCTCTGGCTGGCACCCTACTGCTCATTGTCGTTGGCTGGCATCCCCTCTGCCCGCTGGCTCCGCTCGCCCTCCTACCTCTCTCTCTCCTGCGATTTACTCTACGGTCGCAAACCTTGCTTAGGTTACGGTTTATCATGGTATTGCACTGCCTCCTTGGTCTCTCCTAAACGCCGACGCGTCGCTATCTTCCGGTCAGTCCCGACCGTGAACCAGCCGGCCCCTTTCGGCGACTAGCCGCGGGGCCTTTGGGTTAGGCATATTGGCAATAGTAGTTACATCTCGTCCTTTCTTTGATTCTTTTCCTAGTGTTACCAGGGGGCCTGCTGAAGGGTTTGGGTCTCTCTCCTGTACATTTCTATGAGTTGTTTCACTACGTGTCTGAGGTGCGAGTCTTAGGTGCTAGGAGGGGGAAGTTTCTTCTATGGTCTCGGGGGGTTTGATTTTTCCTATGATGAGGTCAAGTGGGCGGTTGTTATCGGGCTTATAGGTTTTTTTCTCTTCATAGCTAGCGCTGCATAAGGCTTTTTGTACCTAAAACAAATAACGCGTTGATTACAAAAAAAAAAAAAAAAAAAAAAACGACCAAGAGATAGGCAAGGGGCTGCCCTCCCTTCCAGGTGCCCAACCACGCTTCTTTGCTCCTCGCCAGTCCCCTTCCCCTCACCCAGACGCTCTCACCATTGCTACTACATTTCCTGACATCGCCGCTCGCGTCCTCCGCGAATCAAACTGCCTCCTCCCCCTTGGCTTCTCCGCTACTGTCAATCCTCGAGGCTCTGTCTCCTTGACCGTCACGCACAAAGCCACCCCCGCAGCCTCCTACGCCCCCTACTTCGACTCCCTCACCAGGGCCCTCAATCAGTCCTTCCCAGTAGGCGAAAACCCCTGGTGCCCCCTTGTTCTCGTCCCTACTGCCGTTCAACTAGCCATTCAGGTCCTCCCCCTACGTTTCCTCCCCCAGGATGAAGAAGAACTCTTCCCATATATCCGGCAAGCAATCCTCAACGACAAAGCGACCCCGATTCTCTCAGTCAGGTACCTTAACCCTAGCAGAGATTCTAGGGCAACCAAGCAGGCCACTTCGGTGGTTATCACCTTCGACCCCTACAATGTATCGGCCCTCACTTCAGGGGTCGTCATCCTCTCTCAGAAACGAAAGGTCGAACTTGCCTTCTCTTCCTCAATAACCTCCCAGTGCAAGAACTGTTGGAGATACGGACACGCCCATCAACGATGCCCCGCCACCCACCCCACGTGCCCCATTTGTGCACTTCACCATACTCGCGCGGCTCACAGATGCCAGAATCCCTCCTGCCCCAGGAGCGGGAACAATAAGCCAGTTCGGTCCTGTTGTCCGACCTCGCCCCCCCATTGCTGTAACTGCGGTGGTGACCACACTGCCACATTCAGGGAATGTGCGGCTCGACCTCCCCCGCCTGTCCCCACCAGAACCAACTCTCCAGCCCCTCCCCCAACCGGTCAAGACACCATGGATCTGGCGGTCGATGGCGGCCCAGCACTCACTACTGCTCCGACCAGGGCGGGTCCCGTTGAGGTGGACCTCGTAACCCCCAGGCAACCTCCCCCTGCTGGACCCTCCACGCGTCGTGGCACTACTCACGGTTTTGGTGGTCCTCTCCCCCTGGAGGAGCCAAGCCCTTCCCCTGCCCCTTTGTCTCGTCGGGTTCGTCCAGGAAATGAATAAGTAACCCATGCCCCCCCTAGGTCAAGGGCCAGCCCCTGCACCTGCGTTTCTTTCCATCATTCAACATAACTGCCTTGGGAGCTGGAATGTTTTTCTTTCCTTGTTTGAGTCATTCAAAGAGGCGACCACCTACCCCTCGATTGTTCTTTTACAGGAGCCACCTGTCAACAAGGCTCACCTTCCTTCCTTCAATGGTTTCAAGTCCTTCTTTCCCCCGGTTAGGAAGCCGCGAGTGGCTGCCTACGTTCATATGTCTTTTCTTTCCAACTACACGGTGCTCCCCAGGTTTAGGGAGGTGGACGATGTGCTTGCCCTCGACATCTCCTCCAATGAGCCTCTTTTTGGCACCGACTTCCACTCATTCAGGATTATTAATGCTTACTCCACCAATACTGCCAACCACAGAGTTCACTCCGTTTCACCAGAAGATCTTTTCCCCGATCTTGGGTTTCCCCTCCTAGTCTTGGGGGACCTCAACATCCACAACCCCCTCTCCGACCCTGTAAGACACTTCTCACATCAGGAGATCTGGTCCTCGACTCCCTATTTTGAGAAAGCGGCAGAATCCGGTTTCGCCCTCCTTAATTCCCCAGGTGAGTACACAAGGTTTCCCTTGGTGGGCAAAGCCCGCCCTTCAGTCATAGACCTCGCCTTTGCAAACCCGCCCCTGCTTCCCCTGGTTAAAAGTTGGGAAGCTTCCCTCCCCTCAAGGGGTTCCGACCACATACCCATAACAAAAACCCTCGCCGCACCCTCTCTGAACCACAAACCCCCGCGCCCGCGTTGGGCAGACACCGACTGGGATACCCTGGACTCGATAGTTAAGGGTTTCAAGGTCCCGGCCGCACCATCGTGCCTGACCCCCCCTCAACTGGACGAATGGATGTCAGAATCGTTGAACCGTCTGGTATCCCTCATCAAGGAGCATACGCCAGTATCCAGGCCTTCCCATCACTCCAAACCCTGGTGGACCCCCCACCTGTCTGTCCTCCGTCGTGAGTACCACAAGGCTGCCAGAGCGGCCAGAAAGCACGATACCCCACACATGCGGGAAGTCGCAGGCATCTCCAAGGCGGGGTACTTCAAGGCGATCAAGGCGGCTAAAAACAAACGCTGGTCCTCCTTTCTGCTGGCCGCCACGCCCCAGAGACTTTGGACGGGTAAGAGGTTCGCCTACGGGCGTGCCCAGCCGCGCTTCCCATCCCTCCCAGGGGCCGAGACCCCTCAACAAATGAACAATGTCCTTCTGGACAACTTCTTCCCCCCTAAGGAACCCTTCTCCCCGCCAGCTAGGCTTAGGCCAAACAAGTCTGCACCCCCCCTAACGACAGAAGAGATAGCTGCGGCTCTCTCCAAGTGCTCCCCGACCTCGGCCCCGGGCCCGGACGGGATACCATACTCTACCTGGAAACAGGTCAACAAAATCAACCCGTCAATCCTCCTCAATATACTGGCCCCGCTGGTCCTCCTGGGGTACCACCCCGCATCGCTAAAAGGTTCGAACGGTGTGGTGCTTGACAAGCCGGGGAAGCCCTCCTACGAATCGCCCTCCTCCTTCAGGATAATAGTCCTGATCCGCACAATCTCGAAGGTCCTTGAAAGGATCATAGCAACCCGCATACTGGCGGCAGCCCGACTCAGAGGGCTGTTGGACCCGAACCAACGCGGTTCGCTCCCTGGGCTCAGCACCTATGACGCGTGCCTCACCCTCACCAACGATGTCAGAACCCTGCAGAGGCCCCGTCTCAAGGTCTCCTCCCTGTTTCTAGACATAAAAGCAGGATTCGACAACGTGGACAACAAAACCTTAGCCTGGATCCTTAGGGAAGGCGGGATACCCCCCGACCTGGTTTCCTGGGTTTCGTCCTTCCTGGGTGAACGAAGTTGCACCCTAGACTTCCAAGGGGCCCCGGGGACCCCAGCCCCCGTCAATGTCGGTGCCCCCCAAGGCTCTCCGACCTCCCCACTCCTCTTTCTTCTCTACGTCGCGCCACTACATTTTGGGATCCCTCGGGGTCTGAGGATCTCGTATGTGGACGATTTCGCCCTCAGAGTGGCCTCCCTCTCCTACCGCAGCAATATCCGCAGGCTCCAGGATCTGTTCGACAAGCTTGAAAGAAAGGCGTCCCGCCTAGGCGTCTCCTTTTCGGTCGCAAAGACAGAACTGATACATTGGAGGACCCCCAGCCAGAGACACTCGCCAAAGTGCGTCTCACCTATTCAAATCAAAGGGGAACTGTTTCGCCCCGGCAACTCGGTCCGCTGGCTCGGGTACTGGTTCACTCCGGCCCTGGACCCCGCTGCACATTTCTCGCAGCGCCTGGCCCTTGCCCAGGGTGCGTTCGCCCTCATTCGTCGCCTTAGTCCGCCCGGGGCAGGCCTCCCGCCCTACCTGTGCCATAGATTGGCAACATCGTTGATTGCCCCCATCCTACTCTACGGCGCGGATCTGTTCACACCTAGCGTGGGCACGACAACTCACCTCGATACGTTCTGGCGGAAGGTCCAGAGGTGGACCACAAACTGCTTCTCAGCCACGCCCACCGGAATACTCTCGGTGGAGTCCTGCCTCCCACCTGTCTCCCTCCTGATCGCCCACCGGCAAAGACTGGCGGCGCTTAGGGTGGTCTGCTCCCCCCCTAGCTTGAACCCAGCGACAGCCCGCCTTCACCCCTCGTTCCCTTCGCTTTCGACCCATCGGGCGCCTGATTCCTCGCGGGCCATAACCAGAGGCCTATCGTCCATTTACCTCCCCCTACACTGGAAGACGCCCCGACCTGTCCCACCGATAAGGAACCACCTGGCAGTGGACGTGGTGGCTCACTGAACAATACCATTCACCCTGGGGCTATCCAGGATACCGATGATCAACTCCCACCTGGTGTGCCCTGCCCCCGTCCTCCCGCCCCAGTCCCTGATGGACAGCACCTACTCCGCCCTGAAAAAGAGGGTAAGAGAGACACTCCTCGAGGAGTGGGCCTCCCTTTTCCCGACCCCGGAGTACTACCTACACCCTCCCGCACTGCACCCAAGGCCTTTCATGGGCTTGGGCATGATCGTGGCCGGGAGTATCCACCAGATGAGAGCCGGAAAAGGTTACCTGGCTGCCCACCCAACCTCGAGGTCCCCCGATGCCGATACCTCCTGCCCCCGCTGCGGCTTGGAACCTGAAACCTTCGAGCACGCCGTCCTATCCTGCCCCTCGAGACAGCACAGGAGGTCGCACCTCCTCCACGGCGTTACTGATGTCGGTCATAAAGCCCCACTCTGGTCGTCCCTCCCCCTGCTCAAAAGACTCGCCACCTTCATAGGCGTCACCTCCACGGGATTTACCCCCACGATGGTCCCTCCCACCACTCCTCCCTCTTCCCCCCAGTTCTCTCTCTCACCCCCCAGGGTGCCCCCGCCGGTCTTTCGTGTTTTTTCGTTAGCGGAGGTATAGGGTCTTTAGGTTTCTCTCCTTTAGCCTATGTAGGCTTTCCTTTCAAGACGACTAAGTTGTTAGTTTGTACTTTCCTTTCTATATGTGGCCGATGGCCCGGCGGAGGAGAAACCTGCGCGACAGTGGATACTTAACTGGTGCCATGACTTTCTTATGTTTATGTTTTTGATTTATAGGTTTTGTTCTCTCGATAGCTAGCGCTGCATGAGGCTTTTTGTACCTAGAAACAATGAATGCATGATTACAAAAAAAAAAGAAAAAAGAAAAGAGAAAAAAAACGACCAAGAGATAGGAACGAACCATCTCTCCTACACCTCCGGCGATTGAACTCTCAACACCACGGGAAATCATCGTCACTTTCCCCCACCCACCTCTCTTCTCCCACGATGGCTACTGCCTAGGGGTTGACGTTAAGCCAAACTTCCTCCTCTTCTGAGGCCTGTCGGCCTCCCCTCCTTGGGGTTCTCGTTCTCGTTCGTCGTTGACTCGCTCATGATGTTCAGTTCTCCCCCTTACCCCGCACTTGCTTTGCGCCTCGCTTAGCATTTTGCACAGTCGGAAAGCTTCTCGCTTCGTTCACGGTCGGCGTTAAGGTGTCGGACTCTCGGTCGAAGGAAGCCTCGGCTTGCCGGGCTTGTATCTCTGATGGGGAAAGCCTCGGTTAGTAACATCTCAGTCTCGCCTCAGTTCTGTCGTCGTCCCAAAAGCCCTTGCTATGGCCCGTTTGTCGGTTGTGGCTAGCCTGTTCGCGATCCTTCCTTCTCCCACCTCCCGGTTCCGTCCGCTTGCACCGTTACTGCTACAGCAGCTGGCACCTTACTGCCTCCTCATCCTCCCCGATCGTTCCTCCATTCCTCGGTTACGCCCAGTCGTGGTATTGCACTATATCCCTGCCCGGTGTCCAATCCCTTGGATCGATGTAATTACCGGCGCGACCGTACTTTTATGGTTACAATGTCGGCCCACAAGTCCAGTAGTTTTCTCTCGTAACGGCGATCATACATCCTCCCCCCCGGGCCCTATCGGGCCTTCGCGTGCGAATCGTTTCTTTTGTTTTAGGGGAGCCTGCTGAAGGGTTTGGGTCTCTCTCCTGTACGTCTCTATGAATTGTTTCCTTATGTGTCTGGGGTATTATTGTCCTAGGTGCTAGGCGACGGGGATTTTTCCTATGGATTCGTGGTGTTTGATTTTTCCCATGCAGAGGTGAAGCGGGCGGTTGTTGGAATTAAGGTTTTCTTTACGCCATATCTCACGATGCATGCGAGTTCTTGTACCTTAACTAAGAATACATGATATAAATAAAAAATAAAAAATAAAAAATAAAAAACCGACCAAGAGATAGGATTTTCACGCAACCATCTAAGTACTTTTCTATACTCAAGATATTGCAATACGATTACTCTTTACTCTCTTTACCAAAAACACTCCTCTACTACGAGAGCTTACGCTCTAAAGAACCCGGAGACTATTGTGATAGTCTGGACGGGCTGCTCGAACATAGGACTATTGTGATAGTTCTATCAAGCACGACAATTCACCCATATTACTATCTGACCAGATAGCATCCTTCGACGGATCACTCGAGACAAGCAAGCCAGTTCCGTACTATCTGAGTAGATAGTACTTCCATACACCTTAGGGTAGAAAAAGGAGACTTGCTTACTTAGGAAATAACTATCGTTGCCTGTTGCATACCTAATTACAATAGGATTGTTACATTTGGTTGAGTCACCGCGCAACACCCAACGATAGAACGGCTCAACAACCTGTCGATCAGGAGATCGACCTCACCGAAACAGAAATCGACCAAGAGGGGCTAGGAGAAGCATTAGCCGAGTCTATTCAACACTCGAGAGCTGCAAGCTCCACCACAGACAGCGCGGAAGAAAGTTCTGACTCAGACCAAACGGACGCAGTACCTACAAGGAGAAACACGATGGCGTCCACATCTACAGCTAATCCAGACACGAAGGGCAAAGAAGCGGCTTCACCTCTACTATCCAACCACACACCAGATCAAATACAACAAATCATTGGAGCCTTAACCGGAGGATCTGGAAACACGAAGAAGCCTAAAATCAAGGAACCCAGCACATTTCATGGCGAACGAGACCTACTCAGAGGCTGGCTGGCCCAGCTGTCGGTCTACTTCAAGGGAGTAGGATGGGAATTCGAGTACAACAACGACAAAATTGTCTATGCTCTTAGCCTTCTGAGAGGCGACGCGTTGAAATGGGCTACGCCATACATCGAGAGACGACAAGATGTAACCTGGAGCAGTTGGGACGACTTTCAGAATGAATTGCAGGGACAGTTTGGCGAAATCGACGAGCAAGGAGCAGCAAGAGCAAAACTCATGAGAATGGTTCAAGGATCGAAAGGAGCTACAGAATACTGGAACGAATATAGACTTATCGCCAGTCAGACTGGAATGGACGATGCA
>Ga0307510_10006088_pt1 | contig 14378 bp, 8 predicted proteins | sample 12_EM_MG_FD_207224 | JGI IMG/M metagenome (GOLD analysis project Ga0307510, IMG submission 207224) | Populus trichocarpa ectomycorrhiza microbial communities from riparian zone in the Pacific Northwest, United States - 12_EM | ecosystem: Host-associated > Plants > Roots > Unclassified | place...
CAACCGGTACCTCATAACAACAATCCTGTAGTACCAATACGGTATGATACCTACAAGAATGACGTCGGTTTGGAGGCTCTCGAGCTGCCTACTGGTAATTGGGATTTCTTCGATACCGGGTAACAGGCGGTATCCACGAGGGTCCTTCAACACCGGCAAAGTTCGCTTTTCGTCCTGACCGGGCTTCTCTTTGGACTGGGTGGGCGCTCGGCGAGGAGGCACACGAAGATGGCTTGACACCATATCTATATACAAATATTGGCACTCATCTGGTCTAATTCTCGGGAACACCACCAACCAACCATACCCAATGACTCCTCCTATTCGATATTGTGAGCGGTGAGGAGCAGAGGCTATTGCGATACAGCTCACAATAGCACCACCTTGTCCAATAATAGCAGCAGCTTTAATGTGCAGAATAAGTATGTTGTTGGGGATGTTCGGTCTCAACTCCTTCGGCGGGAAGCATGTATAGATGGTATAGTGTTGGAGAAATAGGGTTATGTTAATCTGGGAGGAAGAGAAGATCGGGGCATGGGCCCGATGGAGTATCGGACAGGGTGGGGGGAGAGGAGAAAAAGACATCGCACTAGTGATCTACATTAATCCGGGGGATAGAATCTATAGGTGTCGATTCAATTCACGATGTTTCTTTTCCTTTTATACTTTTGCCTGGCCAGCAGAGCGCAGTGGCACTACTAATACTGACAATATGGCAGTTGGCAAAAGGAAGGGTCTTGAATGTGTATTAATTGAATCGGCCAAGTGCGGATGTGATTTTACTAGAAGTTTGTCGGCACTAGTAGAGGATAAGCGGATGAGGACAGCGAGGTATATAGCGGTACTTTTGGGGATGATGTCAAGATGGAGAGATATTAGAAGGAACGTAGGCAGGCTCAGATTCCGACTGTTGCTGGCATGGTACATGATATAATGGGGAATCTCAAGTATTATTTGTTTGGACTGGAATCGCTTCCTTTCCTCCCACTGGGGTGCCGCTGGAGACGGGGGGGGGAGACTGGGCTTTTATTCGATGATACTACAAAAAACAAAGGGTATGTAATGAAGCCTCTGATCTGACAGGATAAAGATCAATAGCACATGTGTTAGAGACAACAATGAGGAAAAACAGTCGGTAGGGTTGAAGAAGGAAAGAAATAAAGGTTATGATACAATGCTGTGATGATAAATTTTGATCACTGCGGAAATCAATGAAAAAACCAGTAGTACTATTTCATCCCCTGCCACTCACCCCGCCTACTGAGCACAATTGGTGTCTGTGGAAAAATGTCTCCTAGCTTCTCTGGTGGGATGACAGCGCCGCAAGTAGACTAACAGGGGAAGAGATCAGGAATAAAAGGCGAAAAGAGATGTGGGGATATTAGGGAAACAACAGAAGAGGGACAAGGAGGTGGATTGTAGGCGTGTTGAAGGCTTAAGCTACCGACTGGCTGTCTAGGATTGATTAGATGAAAGTTCGAAAAATAGGGAGGTGTGCCTAGCTTTCACCTTGAACATCAAAATCTGCGGATTCTTTTGGGATGGCCCTGATCTGGGCCTGATCGCCAGGGTGGGGAAGGTGTTGTAGGTCCGTTACCATCTAACTGGAGAATGAAATTTCTGTTCTTGGATAGTAATTTTGCGATGGCATAATATCCACAATCTGGGGCTTGCGAAAGTGCAGTTTCACCGGCGAGATCTGTTAGATCAGAGTTGATATCCGCTCGTTCTTGGAGTATCTTGACAGCCCAATCAAGTCCTTCCCAGGCAGCTTTAACGAGCGGTGTTTGGCCATAAGCGTTGGTAGTATTGGGATTGATATCTGGTCGTTCAAGTCGCAGCTTCAGGACTCCTTCATGTCCCTTGTGAACTGCTGCGAAGAGTGGTGCTTCGCTAGCTTTATTGGCAGTGTTGGGGTTGACATCTTTGCGTGCCAGCAACATCTTCACAACTCTCTCGCACCCTTTCGAGGCGGCTATAAAGAGTGGCGTTCGGCCATGCACATCCGCAGCGTTGGGGTTGGTATCGTCCCGCTCTAGTAGCATCTTAACAATTGTCTCATGCCCACGTTCCACAGCCCATAAAAGCGGTGTTGGGCCCTTACTCCTTTCCGGGTTAGCACCTTGCTGTTCTAGTGTCATATTCTGGATGCCGAGAGAACAAATTTCAGCCCTCTCGGTGGAGAGGCGAGGTGATTTAACAAATGATGTTTTAAATGGTAAGAACAATAATTCGTATTGGCTGTGTATCGAAGGTTCACAATAGGAGCCTATAGGCAAAAGTTCGTAGTGGTTCACCGGGGCTCCAACAAGAAAGAGTAAAAGAGGAAGGAATTAAAAGCAATTGGTTCTTGTTGTGTTCGTCCCTCCACGTCTGGAGGGGTGTCGTTATTGTTCGAATGGCCTCTGTCGTTTCTATTTATTTTTAAGTGGTTTGTGGAGGAAAGCTGCACTCGGAAAAGATTTTCCCCAACAAACTCTCAGAACGACAGTCACTCACACAAGCCCTATAATGCGGGCTGCAACCATGATACTTGTGTATCCCTTCGCTCGTTTTCAGACCCTCGCGCTGAGTACGGGCACAGCTGGTAGTGCACGCGATCGGTGGTGAAGTAACTAAAGAGAGCAAAGTTAGGGATAATTGTGACAACAATGATGTAAGAAGCATATGATGAATATGAAGGGTGGTGCCAGTACAGTATCCCCTTCAACGCTGAGATAGCTTGTTTGGGTAATCGTGATATGAAAAACTTGGTGCTTCAGAGGTGGTGTAGTGCTCAGAATAGTGCTAACTTGTAGTGATGGGCACGATCCTGCTCGATCATAAACTTTTGGTGTGCTCGAGCACGATTTATGCTCGAGCACGGGCTAAATTTTCTGCTCGAGCATGATCGCGCCCAACACTAGTGCTAAGTGACCCACCTCAGTGTGCTGTCTATCGTTATCTTTCGGGCACACAACCATACTTTAGCTTCGCCCTAAACGCAAACTCAAATTGATGTGCAGGGCTTGAAAAAACGGGAACGAATGAAGGGATGCTCTGGACAGGAAGCGCCCACATTGTCAGCTGGGAGATTTCGGTGCAAACGATCTCGAGTGGCAAGGGCAGCAATCCACTCACCCCAACGCATCCGACGGTGGAAACAAACCTCCTAGACGATCGGAAATGGGCGCAGGTTTTTTATCGTGGAGTTTCCTTTGATTTTCGCTTTTCTCATATTCTTTCCACAATAGATTTTATTTTAATGTACATGTTCTGAGCTTTGGCAGATCGGATCACCTTTTAGTAGTCGAGCTATGCTTTATAGATTTTGAAGGCAATACCGCTTAGATTTCGACACTGGTGAGCTGGCGTCAAGAACTTATTACTGTAGATGAAGAGGTATCGGCTGTACTACTAGTTCGCTTTACTCTTTAGGAGTATCTTTCCCCTCATCCCGATATTTTCAGCCAATGGCAGAAATCTGTTTGACCTATCTGAATTCCCAACCGGTCGAGGACCTTTCCGCCGATCCCTCTTCTCACACCCCGGACACCCTTTCTAGATTATTGTTCTGTCTAATGGGGAGCACGTGTCAAACGGGAACTCTCTGGCTGTGCTAAATCACATGCGCTGCATCTGTTTCAAGAGTACGATGGCCACATATCCACTAAATTGCTCTTAATGCATGTGAAGTACCTAAGTCTTTGGGAATTTGATACTTGTTCTCCATTCGGCGGATTACGCTGCGTATCATTCTTCGGAATTGTTGAGCTTGTGGCTGCCTTGATAGAGATGGAGTGCAATGGCGCCGATGAAAGTGATTTTTCGGGGTATACGCCACTTGCCTCAGCTGCTGAGAATGGGCATGCCGTAGTGAGGGAAATACTATTCGAACGGGAAGAGGTTGATTACTGTACGACAAACCACATGATTTCAGCGAAATATCGCTCTCACATGCTGCGTGGTTTGGTGAAAATACTGCTCATGCGGGAAGAGGTCAACCTCGACTGGCCGAGTAATGACGGCTAAACACCGCTCTCGAATCCTGCTTTCCGTGGGTGCCCGGAAGTTGTGAGGACGTAACTCCAGCAGGAAGATGTTAACTCTGACAAGTCTTCTGTGACCGCCGGCTTCTGCCTTGGATCCCCTTCCCCTACTTCATGATCCCTTTGTCAACATCCCATATTTCTTTAGAATTTTAGGCATACTTCTTGCTGCTCCTCCAAATGCTCCATCGTCAACGTAGATCTTCCTCTCCCAGATTCATGTCGTGCTTCTTTGGTGCTTGCCGGGGCCCCACCATCACCTCCTTCTCTAGAACAAGTCACCATTATCCTTGAACCAACCCTTTGCGGTAAACCTCTTGTTTAAATTAGCGGAGAAGGAAGGGGATATACAAGTGCTAGGGGATATGCTTTCGCGCACACCAAAGTGGCTTACTACCAAAAAATCCCTAAAAACTGCTGCGGTCACAAAGCGGTGTGTGCGAAAACATATCCCCTGGTACTTTTACTAGTCTCTATTGAAAATTCTTGGGTGGTTAAAAATCAAGAAATCAAAGTTTGCAATTCCTCTCGAAAATAAAATATTCATCCTAATAATACAAGCACTGATCAAACAAGGACTTCCTTCCAGGAGCTTCCACTACTCAACAATCCAGCAAGGAGATTCCACAAATCCCTCCATGCTCGCTCACGCCAGCACAACATTCAGTGCCTGGCACAAGTTTTATTGGTGAGGTGTATAAAAAGGCGTTTTTTTGAGGGTGTTGCCGACACGATCTGCGTTAAAGATTGCTATGTCCTCGGAATTCGGGGTTCGGGTCCGGATTACTAGCTCATTGAACCCCCCCCGCATCTCCCCCTACCCACATCCGTTTGCAATCCGGGTTGCCCTGAAATATGGCCTTCACCATATGTGACGAAGGTCGCGTCGAAGCTGAGGAGCGGGTGGGAGCCTTTGAGAGCGTTCCCGGTGAAGTAGAGCTCCTCCATTGCATGCACTTCCCCCATCCCACAATTAGTTTACCTATCCCGAGGAGTGGAGGCCAGGGGTGGTAGAGGGGAGGGAGCAAACCGTTTTGAAGATGCATCTTGGCGCACGGTCCGATAGGTACTTTGCTTAGCCATACGTGGAAATCTTGACGTTTCCGCGTTTCCAAGGAGCGTATATTATTGCAGTTGTGGAGGTCCGCAATCTCGTTCAGGTAGTAGAGTTTTGATTTGGTATTTAGCTTTGCGTCCTTGCGACTGTGGGAGCATGGCTACTAGGTCATTGAGTAGGTGCCGGTGACTGAATCGCACTTTCATTAGTGGTGAACAAGATCATTGCGAGCGATGTTGGGGAGCTGAAAAAGAGACAAACCGGTATGTGACGCCGCGGGATGTCAAGACTAGAACCCTTTGTTTATTCTTCTTATCCGGTTCATCGGCGGGGGCGGGTTTTGTGCCGGTTTTCGACACTGATTTGCACACTGAAGCCATTACGATGTTTAACAGTAAGGTTTGGAGATTTTCGGTTTCTCGTTCTTTTCCTTTCCCGCAGCGCCTTGCAGGTAGTTCACATCCTGGTAACATGACAAGGTTTAAAATCGATCGTATCACTTGCTCTTGCTAGATCTTATCGTTGACTATCGGGAATGTGAGATAATTGGAGGGGAACCTATCGTACTCAGTGTTCTCAAGCGTCCAGTCCGTCCGTCTTCGGATCCTGACGCGAGAGACGGCAGTACCTCAAAGGACGCCCGGGACGGACTAGTGCCCTGATGTCCTCCCGGACGACTGCCCGAGACGGATGGGCGGGGACCGCAGGTGTCTCAGGTGGGGCAATTTTGCGGGTAACTCCAGATGACGGGCGGGCCCTGCAGGTGATCAACGGGCCCTGCAGGTAATTGGTGAGGACTGCAGATGACGGGTGAGGACTGCAGATGACGGGTGAGGACAGCAGGTACGGCTCGGGAGTTACCAATCCGTCGCGGGGTCCCAGACGTTTCTCTGCCGGTATCAGAGGGACTTCCGGATACGGGGTTTCGCAACTTGTTAGACGCTGTTTTGAACCTGGACACCGTTAGCATTGTTTAAATTAGCACTTGGCAAGCCGCTAACCCCGAGAATTCACAGTATATCTGATTCAGAAAACCACAATGGGGGGTGGGCTCACCGAAGAAAAGGGATGAGAGAAAAGAAAAAAAGAAAAAGCCATTTGGTGGGAAAAGTAAATAGTATTATTCGATCAATCAACCCGCTCAATTGCCCATTGACTGTAGGGCCCTACAGTCACCCTCTTAGGCGGCAGTCTTTCCCAAGGGGCGGACGCCCATGCCCTACAAATAGAGAGACACGCCCGGGACAGCAGTTCTGGTGGTGCCTACGGGGCGGACGGGACGCTTGGGAACACTGCATATGTGGAAAGACTATCAGTACCTTCTATCAGCAATAGCCGTGGCCCAGGAAGACACAGAGAAATAAATCACCATACTAAGAAGGCTCTTCGCCTCCTCACAATGGAGACCATAGAACCTGCGGAATGTATCGGGGTCGGTGATCAGCCCATTCCAGAGTAGGTAAACATCGGTGGCGACGTCACCATCGTGCGCTTTCTCATTTCCCACCTTGATTGCGGAAGGGTTCCCTATATTTGTCAAAACCATGCTCTTCAAAAATGTGGTAGGGGATATGTTTGGGATACCAACCGCTGTGTACAGGAGGGGACGGAGGACAGTAATTTGTCTCTGCAGGGATTCCATCCTTGCTATTAGCTGTTCAATTTTCGTTTCCATCGTACGAATGGATAGCAGGAATGGGCCGTCGTCTGGATTTGCGTATCCAGTCTCGGGATTGCTCAATGGTCCAATTCGAACGGGTGCCACTGACGGAATCGCTTGGACTAAATTCCGTTTCACAATTGCCAGCTCCTTCATTGGATCGCTATTTCCATCGTAATCAGTGTAAACTAGTCTCAATACCATCTAAAGATTGCCACATAGTAAGGAATAACAAGGTAGAATAGCCACTTACCATGATGTTCACGATCGTAGCCAAGAAGAAAAAAACAAAGGGCCCTTGGATAACGCTAAACACTTGGGAAAAGATTTGAGTTGAAAAATAGCCAAGGTTTGATAATAAAGGAATCTCACCCAAGTTACCGGTGAAGAAAAATAGATGTTGGATGGAGAAAGAAGGAAGAGGAGAAAAGGGAGCGAGGTGATTCACTTGGGAAGCGGAAGCTGACTAAGTGACATCACTCGAATCCACCGGAGCACTTGAACGTTGAAGCTGTCGGCTTCTCCCCGCCAAACCCAATTTAGTGAATCTCGAGTTGGTCAGGACTTGACAAAAGTCGTGTCCACCTACCTCCATTTCGACGAGCGGAATTTGAACGGGGACTAAGCCGGATTAGGAAATTCGAGTGATGGTCGGTGAGGAATTCCTGGTGCCGGGCAAGTTATCAAATTTATTATAAGGAGACACCGCCAATCTACTAGTATCATAGGCACTGACCCTTCGGGTGCTTATGCTTAGCCAAGACTGGCTTGGGTGAGGTGAGTATGAGAGTGTGGGGACAGCTGGAGAGTTGGTGTGCGGAGGTCCCCTCGCCGATAGACAAAGTGCTGCAGAAAGACATGTGCAGAAGAGTCAGAAGGGTTTGTGATACCGGGTTATACTTGTAGTACCGGTATGATGAGTGCAGCTTATAAGTTATAAGCCAGTAGCAAGCCCAGCCCCTATATTAGATACACGTGTCGGGATTCCATGGCGTTGAAGAACGCCTGCCGGCTAGCATGACGAGTGCCAGACGGAGGCGATGGCCAACACCAAGGAGCTACACGGTACCCGAGTATCACTGGCATCCGCTTTGGAGGCTGAAATTGATGAACTTCCTATTGCGGGCTAGGGTTTGTTGAATGGGTCGCTTTCAGTTTATGCAGCGCACCGTGAAATAACCTGCATGATGGACTAGCCTAACTGCCTACCAGTGGTTCGCTAAATCTCTACTCGTAATTTACTGAGGTTTGTAAAAAAGACTGCTATTGCATAACTTATGGGCGAAAAATATCCAGAAGCCTCAAGATCCCGCCCATATGCAATAGCAGTCTTTTTTACAGATGCCAGGAAATTACGTGTATTCGCAAATGTTTAAGCACTCGGAATGGACCGAGTTTCATTTCCCCCGAATTTTGTTCAAAGGCTTGGGTTTCCTGGCATTTTTGGTGTTTCGGAGGGTCCTTGAGATCAGTGCAGTTCCAGCACGCTTTAGTATTCCAAACTCGAACTTGGGCAGAATACGTAGTAGTGCCTAATTGGCTTACTATTACCCGGAAAAAGAATACAGGCAAACCATTTCTGCTTCACATACCCGGCTAAGTTAGAACCTGGTTGCGGTTAAACAAAAGGGTTGTGCACAGCATTTTACTAGGGGAGGCGAACTACAACACGACTTGGTTTTTTGCTCTCCGATACAGTACTCCACCGCAAAAATCGAAATAATTGGGCATGGAGCTAGGACGTCCAGAATTTCCCCATTAGATTAGGGGGAGAAAACACACCGCCAAGATTCTCTTTCAGCCCTCACCTGAGACAGCAGGCTTACTAGGAGCAGCTCCAACGTCCTAGCGTGATGCCCAATTATTTCAGTTTTTACGGTACCTGAGTGTACGAGTATAATAGCCGCCCCTCCCTCTACCACAATCACAGCCCGGATTAAATGCGATAATCGCGTGCTACTTAGAGCCCTCTCCTAACTCTTGTATTGCAGAAAATACCACTGCATCCCCAATCAATCTTCTTTCAAACGATCAGGTTACTGCTGTACCGAGTCAGATATAACCCCCCCCCCCAACGTATCAATATGGCAGACAATCATCCACTCTCCATCCCTTGGGGAGCACAGGTGACAGGCAATAAATATCCAAACATGAGACATTTTTAATATACGGCACACAAACAAATAACCGTTGTCTCATATTCGGATAATTCTTTCTTGTTGCTCCAGGAAAAGTGTAAACTAGGGACCAGGCACGCTTATCCTGTTTTCGAGGCATTGAATAGTCGCCAAGATGCTAACTCGCAGGGCGCGTTGGGAGCTGAAGTGGCCGGGGCAAATCGATCTGCACAGCATCTGAAGTCACTCTTTACTCTACCAACATTGCCTATTTTTCAGATTTTGTAGATAGGAAAACTCACTCTGCATACTCGGTCTTACACAAAGCCAAACTTTGCATTAGTTATACGCCAGGGAGCAGGAAGTGTCCGCAGAGTAAGTTGGGGGACGAATCAATGGGCATATTGGGTGTTGGGATTAGCACCCCGCTCCAACAGCAATTTCACCATCCCCTCATAGCCCTTCTCCGCAGCGATCGCCAAAGGACTTTGGTAAGATGAGATGTCGAATGTATTGGGATTGGTGTCTTCGCGTTCCAGAAGTAACCTCAAAATAACCTCATAACCGTTCTCCGCAGCGAATGAGAGCGGAATTTGTTCTGATTCGGCATCAGGTAAGTTGGGGTTGGTGTCATCGCGTTCAAGTAGGATCCTCACAATGCGCTCACTTCCGTTTATGACGGCTAGCGACAGTGGAGTTCTGCCAGATTCGGTGTCAGATATGTTGGGATCGATGTCACCCAACTCCAGTACTTTCCTTACGACTTCGTCATGCCGATTCTCTACAGCCCACAAGCGCGGTGTTGGGCCCGGCATGGCACTATAACGGCGAAAGAAGGTCGATGTTCCAAAAGCAGGAGGTACAGTAACTCCACTCACTAACCTTGGATGAGGAATCGTCTCCGTCAGGGTAGGTGTTGAAGAGTCGCTCAGTCTTGTTGACTTGAGGTGTTTGATGAGGCGGAAGTGGTGGAGGTGGGAGAGAAGGTTCTTGTTTATCCCAAGGTGCGGGTCTGCTAACTATGATAAATAGGACTGACAAACATGTGCGTAGAACTATTTCTTCACCCCCAGCGCCGTCACGCTCTCCACACAACTACAGTGGTTGCTCGTACCCCACAACACCGAGCAAATTTGGTGTGGGGTTTTCCACTGGAGGTTGCTATTGCGCCCTGGCAAAAGTAACTGAACATTTTGTTAAAATATTCACGAAGGTTCCATATCTGCGACACTGCCACCACACCGGAAGTTAGGATAAGGAGAGTTATTGTTTGGAGACTGTTGGGAAGTAATTATGGAAGTTGAAGCAACGGCGTGTATGAGTGAACGGTTAGGTGCACCGGAGCTGTTTCGGGAAGATTCACGAATCAGACTAGGGGTACTAAAGGGTTGGAGCTAGTGTTAGCTAGAAGATGGAACCAACGAGTGTCACACTTTGATGATAGCAAAACAGGAGAAGGTATCAGGAAAGTTTGGAAAGGAGCGTTCAGGAAAAATCTGTAAGTAGCTAAAACAGGCGAAGGGAGTCAAGGATGAAATCTGTAGGAAAGTTGAGGGTGTGGTTTGGAAAGCAAGAGACGGTGATGGAAGAACAGAGTTGAGTGATGGCGAAGAGGAGTGTTTCTTGGAAGAGAGTTTTGTGTATATATGGATGCTGCTGGAAGCACAGAAATAATAAGGACCGCAAGACTCTCTACCGAACATAGCCTATTTTTATGACATTTGACGCTGCAACGTTCCACCCTACAGTAACCCAACCAAACCCCCTCACCCCAGAACACACCCTACCTTCACCACCACAAAAAATCCCATTCAACTAGTTAGATAATACACAAGGTATTAATTAGAACCGGAGATTTATTTTATTCTTAAATATTTTATGGTCGTGATTTTAGACATTATTTGTCGAGCTGGGTGTTGACAAAGAAGTGTGAGCCATTAGACTGCAATCTTCGGTCACTTTTGCTGAGGGACAATACTGTAGCTAACAGCTATTATAATATTATTATTGCAATAGTATTATTGTCATATTTAACAAGAGAAAGCCTCTGCATGTCTAACCTTTTATCTCTTTTCATGCCCTAGTGTGCCCAGGCACGTTGACACGTTTGTCTTCCGTATTATTGATCTCCGGCACGCCCCACTATCACCACCACCACGAAGTGAAACATTTCAATATCCTTGTAGACTGTCCAATCTCGGGTTGAGAGAGGGTTAGGGATAAGTGTATCAACGGAAAGGATAACCTTTCTGTCATATATTGAACAAACATGGGATCAGGTTGTCTCATCATTCCAGGGTAGTTAAGCGTGGTGTGATCACGCAATATCACTCGTGTTTCACTAGATATCATACAACGAAATTGCGCAGCTAGCCAGAGGGAGCTGTTTCTAGGAGCGCCGCTTTACAATGTTTGTTGAGAACTGTCGGGTGCAGAAGAGGGCAAGCGAGTAGTTCCACAGGTTTAAAGGCAAAGTAGTCACCAGGGAAGGCAAAAGACTCGTTTTTACTTATTGAACAAGAAGACTGCTAAGAGGGGAAAAGAAGAAGGAAAGAAAGAAGAAGGAATAGAGAAGAGAAGCGAGGATTTGAGAGGGAACAGGGGGGGCGACGTAAGTGGTCACGAGGTGTCACTCGTAACTACAGCAACAGATAAGAGGAGAGCGCACCCATAACTACAGTTTCCAACAATGTTCGTGGGATAGTGTTTACATGGTTCATCCCCGATTCGTTTCCCTCCTTTACTTATCTGTTCGCTTTCCAGCCCTCAATTGACATTTGATTTCCTCCACCAACGTGTTGGGAAGCCGAAGGAGTGAACTAGTGGAAGCGAGCGGTATCACAAGGTTGAAGAGGAGAGCGGCCTCCAACACAAGCGAACAACTTATATTGCTTATAGAACGAGAGAAGATGATACAGAGAGAAGCAAGAGAGGAGAAATGAGAGGAGAAAGGGAGGGGTGTAGAAGTGAGAGTTGGGATAGGAGGTGAGGGAAGCAGTCACGAGGTGTCACTCGCAGTCGTGGGAAAAAGTGGAGTACACCAGGGTTTCTGCAACCATGACCACCGACCAACTTCCGGCTTCTAAGAAGGGGTGACTGCACCTACACCTATGGAAGCTATTACAATATACATTTACATACTCTCCGGAGTGGTGAACTCTTGGTTGAATATTTTATGGTTCGCAGAGTTTCTTCTTGTCCTCCTTTACCTCCTTTACCTCTTCAAGCTCTGGTTTACTTTAACTCTTTCCCAGTAATCCATCTCAATCAGCCTATCCGAGAATTAAGGCAACATCTCCAATAAAGCATCTCTCGGGATTGGCCAAGAGATATATTAGAACCGACTGGTGCCAGTCCTCACGGGAGTCAAGAAAATGGGAAGATGCCTCCCTCGTTGGACATTGAGTATGGGCATGAGGGAGCAGACACCATTCCCGCGAACAGAATGTACGTCGATCCTAATATGGTGGAGAGATACCACACTCAACTATCATGGGCTGTCTGAATCGGACACGCTAAGGTTCTCAAGACGCCCCTAGAACGACTGAATATCTGATCTAACCCAAGGGATATCAACTGTCCAACACCACTAGCCTTACCTTACCCTGAAGATACTTTGCCGCCATCTGCTTCGAGCCCGTTCAGAAGCACTGCCAAGACTGACATTGATCACAAACCGAGCAGGTAGGGTGAAAGGGGGAATTGAGGGAGAAAAACTCGGTCTGATTTTCACGTGTCCCATGAGTTAAAGTTTTCACGAAGGTTCCATATCTACGACACGAACTACAACAACAAATGTTTGGCTTAGGAGAAGTTTTGTTTGGAATGTTGGAGAACATAGGAGTTGAAGCGGGGGTGTGTTTGGGTAAAAGGTTAGGTGCAGCGGAGATGTTTTGGGATGATGCAGGAACTTGCGCTAGAGGTGCTAGAGGTTTGGAAATAAGAGATGGAACGAACATGTGTCACAATACGAGGTTAGCAAAACAGGCAAAGGTAGCAGGAACGTTTGGGAATGCAGGAACTCTATAGGTAAACGAAACAGCGATAGGGGATTAAGGGACGCGTCGTTTTGGAAGAAGTTTGAGGGTGTTATGTGGAAGGAAGGAGACGGTGACCGAATAAGTGTGGAGAACTTGGACGAAGTTGAAGGAATGTTTTCTGTGTAGTCAACTTTGTGTATATATAGGACACCGCTGGCGATGTCGAAAGAATAAGGACCAATACACTCTCTACCGATCAGAGCCTATATTTGAGACCTTTCCCTGAATACCTTGCACGGCCCCAGCCGAGCACAATAAACTCCGGTAAACCATGGGAGGCCTTCCCTACTATCACTGTCGGCACCGTGCTCCATCCAACGCCTGAACATATGTAGTGAAGTTCGAAGTTGGAAGTTCTATGTATTGCGTCAACGGGGACTACGGTCCTCCCTTCCTACAGCCCCTCCCTTTTATGTTCGCGACGGACTCTATTAGAACATGAACCAATTCCCCAAAGCAAAAGAAATCTATTATGATATTGACAAGGTAGGAAAGAAAGAAAAAACTTAGGAAAGAAAGAAAGAATGGTGAGGGAAAAAGAGAAAGATGTGTTCCACTGGCGGAGGCATTGGTGGGGGTGTCGCTGCCCTGTCGTTAGGGATGGTTGCCACCGATATGTCCAAAGATGACAATGTGGGCGCCATGGGTGTAGGTGGGGGTGGTAGGTGGGGAAAAATAAAGAACCCAAGCGGTAGGAAGCAGGAGGTTTGGTGATCTTGTGGTGTTCGGGAGAGTTAGACTGTGGTATATGTATTGGGGGTTCACGGGCCCCTCCTACTGACCTATGACCCCACTATAGCTAAGCGACCGGCTATACCTTATTCCCCAAAAACCCCCGGTGCCCAGCTCTCTCCCCCGACAGTGTTCCCGACGCTTTGCCCAATTGGCAATGGGTTGTTCCAACCCGCAATTGAACAGAAATAGAGTGGAGATTTTAGAAGATGAAAGGAAATGTAATGAAAGAAATAATTTCTCTAGACTAAGGGAACCCAATGCAAAACCTGTATCCCGGGACGCTTAAACCAATGGCTTTGGAGTGACGAGAAACAGGGCATAGTAAGAACACCTAAAGGGAAAGAAACAAAAAGAACCTTGCTGACTATACAATCTCTGCCGGTACACCCCCACTGCCCTGTTCCCCGACCAAAACAAACCCTACTGTCATGGGCTTGAACCTGCCATGTGTATTAGTCCACGCAACGGAATGAAAGTCGTCAGGTTAAAACATACGAAATATAAAAACCCCAAAGGCACAGGTGTGAACAGATGAACAGTGGAAATGATACACATGCATTTTACCAGACGCAGTAACCACCCTGTCTCTGGTAAGTACTAGGTAGCAGGTGGCTGGATGGAGTAAACTTACATCGACAACAATGTCAGATCCGGTCATGAAGGTCGACGCATCAGATGCAAGGAAGATGGCAGTGTTGTTCAATTCGTCGACATTTCCGAGACGGTTCATGGGTGTGCGTG
>Ga0307510_10006089_pt1 | contig 14376 bp, 18 predicted proteins | sample 12_EM_MG_FD_207224 | JGI IMG/M metagenome (GOLD analysis project Ga0307510, IMG submission 207224) | Populus trichocarpa ectomycorrhiza microbial communities from riparian zone in the Pacific Northwest, United States - 12_EM | ecosystem: Host-associated > Plants > Roots > Unclassified | place...
GACAAGGAGTTGTCGCAAGTTTTTCGAGAAGGGTTCAAAACATGTGAGGCTCCCGGGTAGGTAAGGGGTATGGGGCAGGAGAGGAGAGGAGAGGTATCTGAGATACTAGCACCGGGGTTAAGGGTAATGTGAGTAGGCTTCTCACCGCCAAAGCAGGGGAAACATGGAGAGGGGAGGGTGGTTAGTATGACGGAACTATATCTCGATAGACGGAGGGCTAAGTAGACTATTAACGATTCAACATTGGGATAGCTCGCAGCGGCAATGGTATAAGAAAGAGAGATAGTGGGGTAGGGCTGCCTCGTCAATTTGGAGAAGGATCGAGAGGGGAGATAGTCCGCAGATGAGGGGTAAATGTAAGTACGGTAGGTAAGGGGGGTTGAGATGGAGAGATAGGCAAACAATGCTCTCGTAAACCCACAGCACTGCTAGAAATCACCGGAATGATCTCAAACGTTGCCCCACGAGAAGCATCGTGAACAGCCCATGGACAATCACGCCCGCGGGAGACCAAAAAGCTTTGAGGACAATGGAGGAGGCAAGCTCCTTATATACACGTCTTCCCTTCCCCGTCAGGCTCACTTGGGGGGGTCCACATCCCTAGATGAAACCTTCACCCTCTCGGAGACACCTTCCTGATGAGAGGAGGCGCCTTGATCAGGTCCGTGCAATAGGTGTGGGAGATCAAACTACTACTCGAGCACTTCTTCTACTCTTACAACTACGGCACCCGAATGCATGGATTAAACAATGGATGGCTAATCGCCTGTGTGCTTTGGTGACACCAAGAGAAATTCCAGGCCCAATGTTCGGGTACATATTGTGTGTGACAAGTGCCTGAGGAGGAGAGTTTACTTTGAAACGGACATGGGTTACACTGCCTGCGCGGGTGCCACGATGATTTGAAGCTTAATTCTTTATGAGGCCTCGTGTTATTGACAGGCGTGGGGGGAAGAAACCGATGGGTTGGGTGGGCGGAGTGGGGGATTTTGTGTTGCGGGGAAAGTTGGATGGAAGCTCAACAGGAAACAAGAGGCCGAAAAGGACAAGGGGCTTAGGCGGGGAGCGAACATTGATATACAATAAAGTGTACAGGCGTGCGGTTACTGAGTGGGAGATGACCAAGTAACTCTTTTATTAAATACTGGCGAATGCAACAAACTGGAGGTAAAAAAGTACAACAAGCGAAAAGGGGCTCTGGAAGGGTTTGCTTTACGGAATTCTTCTGTTGTATGATATGCTAAAGAGTGCCCGTCGTGACGGTGGTGGTGAAGGGGTAGCGGAGAGGAAAACGGCACTATCCGCTCCCTGTTGGGTTAGTATCGCCCAGTCTTAATGCTAATTGATGAGCATCACACAGAACCAGGGAGCAATGATTGATGGGCCCTCGGTGCCGTGGATGGTGTCATAGTTCCTTCGTATCATCCTGACGGAGCACAGGGAAAGCCCTGGGTCAGGCTTCCGGCGTAATCTGATACACAGTCAAGAGACTCGCTTCGCGAAGGGGGCGGTGGAAGCACGGTGACGGGAGTTTCAAGGGGGATCCGCACAGGGCTGTTGGGCGTTAAGGTGGGCAGGGAAGGTGTCGAGAATGGAGAATTGAGCCATCGGAGGAATTCTCAAACAAGCGCCCGCCCGGTATCCGGCACATCAGGAGGCGTCCGGAGTGTGTGCCGCATCGAAGGGTCCGTTTCACCCTTCAGGGGCTTTCCGAGGTGTTTCAAAGTGCGCGCCTATGAGATGGAACGGTACCGGTATGGGTGATCAATGACCGAGACCAGGATGTGGCTCGCCAAGCATCCCCAAAAGAGCACGGGAAAAGCAGGAGAGCCAAGCCGAGCAGGCAAGGCTTGGACCCTTGGCGATGCAAGTTCGTGTGGCTAGGGTGATGGATAGGCTGAACGCTGCATACTGCGTCGGCACTCGAGCACAATACGGTAGGTTGAGTCATGGAACGAATGTGGTAAAGCCGCAATTCGAGCCACACACACAACAACCAGTGAGAGCTGCAGGAAGCTCCAGTGCCAACTACTAGTACGGTACAGGTACAAGTGTTGCAAGAGCGAGTAGCGTGCTGGTAGACGAGATGCATCTGCAGACCTTCACTCGGATTCAATCAACCCTGGCCCTTGTCGATGGGGCTGCGGAGAGAGCGAGGGAGAAACATGCGATGACTATGCAATGCGATGGGAGCACAACCGAGGAAAGAGGGAGTGCAGAGCCAAGTTGACAAGGGTGCCATTTGGCCGAGATTCGAGTTAAGGCCAAGCCTTGATGGACTCTCCTTGAAAGTGTGTGTCCTGACTCCTGAGGCTGCTCTCGTTCCCATGCTTACGCGCTGTCTCGGTACTCCCTACGGCCATCCCTGCCCCTACCGTAGTATCGAGATCCATCAGGAAGGTTTTTCTGCCTTGGCGTATCCGAGTAAAGTATCATAGGACAATCTGTCGAGCAAAGCTGCTCGTTGCCCACCGGCCACGGCCACGGCCACCGTGCTCGCGTGCTGTAGCGAACCAATGAAAGTGAACATCACCAAAGTGCACTCATGATGGGGAACCCACATGAGGCTGAGAGCCGCGGCAGATTTGCGCTTCTGGCGATGTGGTCATGGCCAGGATTGCACAGAACGGCACCAACAGGGGGGTCCACACAAACAAGATCCCCAGCTCGCAACTGCATGCTGGGGGGACAACCCTCACACAGACACACCCTCACTCACCCACCCACCCACACACACCCACACATCCTTCCACACCCAATCCCTCTCCCCTCCCACACCTGCATTCAATCCATCAGCACAAGCGCGAACTGACTCGCTTCTACCAATCCGATCAATCCGCCAACTGACACATCCACCACACATCCACCACACTCTCCCTTCTACTCGAGTACACCACTCTTGATGCAGATGATAAAAGCCCTGGCCTCCCAGCCTCTCGATGTCTCCTTCATCCCAATACATCATCATCATCCTCCTCCGACGGCATCGAGTATCTCAAGCAAGCGAGCCTTCCATAGCCACTTCTTGATTTCTCTTCTTTCATCATCACCCTCTCCTCACTCCTAATTTTTATTTACATTTCTTTCCGACTTTGAGAGTCAGGATCATCAATTCACAGTTTTCAACCTTCTCATCGGAAACTACCACTTTTCCCACATTCGGGTCTTTACAGCAAGCAGCCTTTGATAGCCTGCCGGTAATTCGCTACTACTACCACTTTGAACCCTTTCTTCGGCTTTGTCACCTATACAAACTTAATCGCTACAATTGTTTCGACGAACAAACACTTTACAATAATGTCTCAATCACCGGCTGGAACCACATTCAAGCTCCGAACTCCCGCTCACATCAAGTCATGCCATCTTGTCGGCTCTTGGGATAGCTATGGGAAGCGATACAACATGGCCGCCGATACCGCGGCGGGTGCAGGATGGTGGAAATTGACTCTCAAGTTCTCCACTTCCGGAGTAGCAAGGTTTTGGTACTACGTATGTAGCCATCTTTCATCGTGTCATATCATTAACTTTCTCATTTTTCATTTCGGCCAAATTCTCTTTCCCCGCTCTCAGCTCCGGAAAATGAGTTCACTTGCAGCTGGCTCGACTTCTCTTTCCTTTTCTCTTTTCTCTTTTCTCTTTCTTTTTTCCTTGGAGTATAACTTATCGATCTCTCTTCTCTACATTGATTGGATGAATAAGTCCCGCTAACAGGCTTTACAGTACGTCCTTGATGGATACTTTGAGTCCCACGATCCCAACAAGCCCACGTGCAAGGAACCCACTCGCGGAATCACCCTCAATATCCTTGATTGCGGTGTAGCCTCCTCCCCCACTCCCTCAAGTGCTAGCTCTCGGTCTTCGTCTAGCTCTCACAGCTCTCGCTTCCCGTCTCCGTCCTCGTCCGTCTCCCCAGTCTCTGCATCCTCAGGCAGGAGCTACCGCTCTCGACCAACAATCTCGGACCCTGTCCTCCAAGGCTCGAGTGCACTTCCTCCTAGCTCGCACTCACACCGCCGCCGCAACTCTCCTCCTCCAGCACGTCCAGCTTCTCACATCGTCCAACCAGTTCCTCGCAACCCCCTCACCCAACACAAGTTGACCCTTGACACTTCTTGCCGACCAATCTCAATGATTACCACCGCAGCCACAACTGCCGGTGACTCTCCTGTTTCGGCATCTTCGTCCCGCTCTGCGTCATCCATGGGATCATTCTGCTCTTCGTGCTCATCCGGTTCCACAGTCTTCTCTGAGGACTCACCAACCACACCTCTCTGCCGCTGCGGTGGATTCGAGTCCGGGTGCGAGAGTGAGGGCGAGAGCTGCTGCTCCGAGGAGAGCTACGAGGACGAACATGAGGAATACCGGCGCGTTAGAGTTTCAAGAAGAGCCAGCTACCACCCGACCAAGGCCGGCCACGGCGGGAAATTGGCTTACGAGCTCGAGCGCAGACTCAGAATGTAAAGGGCGCCTGCATTCAACAATTTCCTACTTTATCTTTTCCTTTTGGGTCTTTTTTTTATATAAAAGTCGTTTCAACAGGAGTTTGGGGGCGGTTGGGAAAAAGGCTAGAGGCGTTATTTCTTTGAGGAGTTTATCTTACACCACTTTTACCTATACACTTTAATCTTCTGCCCTGGCAGGCGGGAAGCGGCAATAGAATCGGCTGGGAAGTGCAAGGGAATGGTTCGGGCGTCCGCGACTGGAACCAAAGAGGGGGGAGTTTCTTTTTTCTTATCATTGGAGCTGGAAACTAATATCTACTAATATCTTGACGATATGGAGAAAGAGAGAAACGGCCAACTTTTTGGGGAATATTCCTTTAATCTTGGAGGCGAGATTTTACACTTGCCACATTTGTCTTACACTGGTTCTGCCCGGGCTTTCTATCTGCCCTTATTTTCATGTTTTACAATTTTTATCTCATTTCATGTTTTGTCGACATTTCGTTTTATGGCTTGTTTTAAGCGGGAGTTGGAAGGGGGTTTTCTTTTGATCCATTTGATACATTACTATCATTAATTTTATGTCTATAGAGATCAAGGTTGAGATGACGAGAGGAACGAAACAAAGAGAAATGAATAAAAATAATAAAAATCAATTAGAAATAAAAAACTACTTGTTCCGTGCAATTTTTGAGTGATGACATTGACTTTGATTGAATTGCCTGGCGTAAAAAGTCGAACTGCAACGATTGGTGTAACAATCCCGTTTCAAATTTAGACGCGAACACCGGCCTTGGGACGCGCTCATTCTTTGCAGTAGTCCACGATTGGTGTACTCGAGTACTCGTAATAGGGCGTCAAACAGCATTGAGATTCCCAGTTCCATACGGCGCATCACCTCATTTACCACTAAGTTACTCCTCCTATCACAACCGCTGGGGAGCCCTATATCCAAATTTGTCTACGCATCGCTCACCCCAAAACCTGATTCGTGGGCGTGAATAGTGAGGAACTGGGCTTGCAGATTGTGCATGTGTGTGTGGCCACGGCAGTGTATGATAGGAATGGTGTCAGCCCAGCCCAAACGATTGCAGCGACAGTTGGGCACGCAAGAAGTGAAGCTTGGGAAGAAGGCAGCGTCCTGCACTAATTAGTGTAGCGGATGAATTGAGTAAGTAGTTGTACGAGTTACTCGTACAATGCCCCGTACTCCCCCTCCCTCCATCACCGACACCACCAAGCACACACACACACGACCGACCGAGCGAGCATAGCACCCACCCTCTCCTCCCTCCTCCTCCTCCTCCAAAAGTCCACTACCGCACCTAATACTCGTACTCGAGTATGATACTTTCTCCAGACACAAGTCAAAACAATAGTTACCCCGCCAACAACGAAAAACCTTTCCAAATTATATCGTAGAAACTAGAACTATGTCACAAACCCGAGACATCATAAAGTACGAGTACAAGTACCGACAACCGGTACCATACCGGTAAATTTAAGTTGGAGGAGGAAGTGGTGGTGGTGGTGGTGGTGGTGGTGCAGGCAGGGTTAGGGTTACCCGCCACATTTAGCCGCCACGGCATGCGTGGTGGGCTATATTTGGGGGATAATATGGAATTATGGGATGGTTATTTGTACTACTACATTTGGGTCTATTTTTGTGCTATCTTTTGGGCGTGGTGGTGGTGGAGGAAAATGGGCTGTTTTGGGGAATATTTGGTGGTGGTGGGTGGTGGGTGGTGGGTAGTTTGGGGGAGAGTGCATATGAGATTTGCTGCGAGTGATGGGGATTTGGAATTTTTTTTCTCTTCCCTTTTCTTGAGGGTTTTGGTGGTGGTGAGATGTATGATATGTATGCTGTTTGGGTTTGAATGCGGGTTGGGGTGTTGGAGTTGGGTGTTGTGGACTTGTAGGTATGATATGGGGAGGGGGGGGGGGGGTGGCATATATCATGGTATGATCAACTATCTTGTTTTTCAATCGTCGTCGTCGTGGGCTGTTGGATCACCTCATTCGTTTGTTTCGTTAGACCAACTCTTTCTCTTGGGTGGTTCTCCGTGGAGGTATCTGCAGTCCATCATGAGTCCTCCCACAATGCACAACTGCACTACGGTAACTCGCCACTTCTCAGTTCAACTCTTGCTCAGTCTACCTTAAACAAAATCTTCTGGCAGGATTTTCCCCCACAGCCATCTCCCCCCCCTTCCTGCGCAGCTTGCTTTTCATATGTCGTCGACGCCCCAAAAGCACATCTTATGCACCCCCAAAAATAACCCGGGTATTATTATATAAAAAGATTTCCTCGTGACCTCTAGCTAATTAATTAATTAATTAATTAATCCGCGTCTCGTGCGTAATACTTTTCTGGTTAAGAGTCAGAGTTTGAATTACTGTACGAGGATCTAATGTCTTGATAGAATCACAGGTGTGACGACAGCTTCTCGTTCCGCGCGCTGGTGCGGTGGTCTACGTTGGGGTGCGCCTTCGTGAAGGTGAGGTCATATGTACGAGGTGCTGTAGGCTGTGGGTGGTCTTGGATTTTTGGGAATTGTTTTCGTGCTGTGGTGGAGGGGGGTAACTTATGTGGTTGCTTAGTTAGTAGGTGGATAGTGAGTGAGTAGGTGAGAACTGGTGGCTGGGCCTTGATCAGTTGGGAAAATCGTGGGATTTTTTTCTGCCATGCTGTTATGGCTCGTGTTGGGGCTTTTGCTTGGATGGGAGGAGTGTTCAACCACACCAGTAGGAAAATTTAGCAGCGGGGTAATGCTACCCGGTATGTATGTCTCTGATGAGGGGAGCAGCCGTGTTCCAGGCGGGATATAGCCCGCGTGGTGCCCGCGGTAGTGCAGCTAGAGACATGGACTCTACTAAAATGGGATGCTATCTGCTATCAACTGCTCTCCATTGCTATTTAATACAAATACAAACCCACGACATAAAGCCGCGATGATTCATCTGCGGACTCATTGCTAATTCTGGGCTTTTGCATGGTAGCACAATGCTAGCTTCACAGAGATTCGCTCGGTTCTTTTCGATATCTTAAGCGCGGTGCATAGTGTCTTGTGATTGACGAATGTGTGAACCTTGATTAAGAATACCTGAGACTAACCACCAGCTTGGAAAGAGTGACAGGATATGAAAGACATTGGGTAGTGACGATGCATGCATGCATCCAGATGGGGAATTTGCGCAATGTCGGGGATTTAATGACAGGAAGGCAGACAAGGGTTAAAAATAGGGAAAAGGCAAACAGACAGACAGACTCAATGAATGACTTGCCGAGTGTGTCCTTTATTATAGGGATGTTCCACCAAACCCGCAGTAAGCCAAGGAGTGATTATCAAGGGCAGTGTGAATCATAAAAATTGTGAGAATCATCAGCGGGGAAGGAAGTGGGGAAGAAAAAGAGAAAAGGGAAAAGCAAGACAATTGATCCACCGTCATCCCGAGATCCGTCCCAAACCACAAATTCCCAGCATCCCGATGCACCTTATGAAATCTCAATCCTCTTGGCGATCTGGCTTTGCTTCTTCGGCACCACAATCTTCAAAATCCCGTGTTCAAGGCTAGCTTTCACAGCGTCCACATCCACATAACTCGGGAACGAGAAGCTGCGCTGGAACTCGCCAACCGTGCGTTCCGAGACCCAATAGCGGGGCTTGGAATCCTTGTCCTTCTTCTCTTCGGTGCCACCCTTGCCCTCCTTTGTGTCTTTCTTGGTGACGGTGGACTCGGCACCGCCCGAGGACTCCTGGTGCACGCGCTCGGTCTTTCCGCGGACGAGGAGTGTCTGGGGGTCGGTGAATTCGATGTTTAGGTTCGACTTGTCGTGGAGCCCTGGAAACTCGCCTTCGAGGACGTAAGCTTGCTCGGTTTCGTGAAGATCGAAGCTTGGGGAGAAGGCTCCACGGCGGTTGGTCTGGAGGGATCCGCGGGCGGTCTCGTCGAGGAGACTGAAGATGTCAGAGTATTGTCTTAGGAGCGACATTTTTGTTAATGAGATTTTAAGTAGTGAAGAGGGCTTTGGAGTTTTCGCTGATTGTTTGGTTGTTCGAAGTTGGATTTCTGGTATCGAGAGCTGAGGGCATCCGGGGGTTTATATCTTCAGGCCGGGCCCTCAGGAGACCCAATGGAATACGCAATTCGGTCAATGCTTCGAACGGTCTCGAAAATTCGAGAGTGGTCAAGCTCCGCGTGTGTTCGCGTCTGGCTGTCGTCATCCTCACATGATTTGGTGAGCGAGATCTCGAGTGACTATTGATGTTGCTAGAAGCCTCTATTTGGGGTTAGGGGTTTCGAGAATCTTCTTGAACTTTCCGCTTGCGGTTGACCGGCGAGTGGGTTAGGGTCCGATTGTTGGGCCAAGGAACCGACCGATTCAGCGATGTAACAAGTTACTGGAAATGTTATTGGGAGAGAGGGGAGGTTAATGTTTTCACCGGTGCGGATATTCTGGAGGGTCTTGGAAAATAATTTCCCGCCTATGATAGGTTTTTTGTTTGTGGAGTCTCGAGCTCGGGCATTTTCTTGACGAGTGAATGGTGACAGTGCCAATATCATACCGGTAATATCGTTCTGAAATTTACACTGGAGCCCAGCACTCAGATCCGTAAGCACTTTAATTTCGAGATCTCCATGGAGCGTGCTTAACAAGGGGGTGGGGGACCAGTGAGGTCTTTCCGATAGCGCTGTATGTTGTCCATCCACCAACGGTGATCCTCGCTCCTTTCGAGCTGCACTTCTCAATCTTCGGTGGTAGCCTCACCATTATTTGTTAGTCTAGCTTAGTCTAGTCTACAGTATTCAACTGTCCACTTTGCAGGAGAGATGGAGCTTCTCCGCCTCATGGAAAAAGATCACATCATTCGAAGGGGAGTGCGGGGCTGCCTTCGATAAGAGTGGTTGTACGACGTGGGGCGCGCCTCACAAATTACTCAGGGCATCTGGATCGTGTGAAAAGGGTGGCTGCCCAATACTCCATGATGCGCAGCGCATTGCGGGTAATCTTCGCCACAGCGGCGGCATTGGTTTCCACGGCAGTCTGTTTGAAAGACTTCAATATGCCCCATCGTGTGTAATTTCCTTTGTGTAGCAAGCCACCTCAGCATACATATGGGAGAAAGTGAAAACCTAGGGCTACAAGTATACGTATCATCACTCGCCGTAAAGTTAGTGAGCAATCGACTTTGGTTACTGGTATCCTGCAAAATAATCACCGTTTTGCACCAAGACATCTCCCCGGGCACTCTTGTACGAGTACTGTACTCGGTCAGATGTAAATTCACCTACGAAAAGCCTGCGCTGGGATGCGGCACTGAGCATCGTGCCTTGCACTTGGATTCCAGTGCCTAATTGCAATAGAGCACATTGTCGCGTGAGTCTCTCGAGGCATGATAAATGAAGACATGCATCAGTCCATTCATCGCCCTCCATCGACCGGTTGAACTCCAATAGAATATGCAGGTTTCAGCCTTTTTTCACTGAAACAGCTAGCCCCCGGTCGGCTTTTCCCCGTATTTCGACCCCTCCGCACGAGGAGAATATCCCAAAGCGCACAGGGAGCACAAACAAAAGTGGCCAGAATCGAAAAGTCGAATCAAATCAGAGGTCAGGTGAAGCCTTGAGAAAGAAGAAAAAAGAAATAATGCCGGCAATAATAATAATGATAATAAATATTATAGCGTTGATAGTACTAGGAAAAAAGCCCTAAGTTACCTTACTGGTATCGTATATCTCCACCTTTTTGTTCTCACCGCCCAAACTTTCACCTTCCCGCTCAAGTCAAGGGCAAAAATATTTCTTTCCCATCCAACATTTCTGGAAGCTTTTCTGTGTTCTTCTGTACGAGTACCTTAACCTGCCTCTTGCGCCCCCCCCCACCGCGCAAAAACAAAATCACCAAATGGCCCGTGCACGTTCTCCTCCCCTCGCGTTCCTCTCTCAACCGCCCCTCCCCGCATTCAATCTGCAGCAATCCGCGCCCTCCCGGGGTCGCCCCCACGGTTTCTCCTTCCCCACCGAGGACCTGACGAAGGAGAGCGATGCTTACGAGGCCATCCACAACCAGTACCAGAAACTCCTCTCGCACGAGCGGGAGGGAATGGAACTCGAGCGAACCCTGTGGCTATCCGAGCGACAATTCTACCTCGAGAAGATTGTAAAGTTCGAGTCGACGATAAAGTCGCTACGCCAAGAGCTGGAGAAGGCGAAGGCTTCCACGTCGGATGGCGAACCCAAGGATAAGGAGGGGGATAAGGACTCTGAAAATGATAATGTCGCCATCATTACTTCCCCACCGCCACCGGTTACCGGACCCATTCCGGGCGTGGAGTCTCCCCCTCCAGCTGACATGCCGATCAAGCCTAATGAAGCCGAATCCCCGGAGATTGAAGAGGCACGGACACCGAAACAGGAGAATGGAGTTGAGCAGTTCGCCAGACCGTTCTCCGAGTTGGACGAGAAGACTACGAATTTGCTGTACGAGCAGGCAAGGAGGATAGTTTACCCGCAGCGGACATGGCCGGAGGAAAAGATTGTTCTTGATGACGATGGGGAAGGCGATGATGAGGATATCAAATTAATCTTGAAAAAGAATAACAATTTTGGCTGGGCTTTTTAGTGTGAGTGGAGCATATTTTGTGCGTGACTTACTGTTGACTGGTGGACAGATATCGTGCGAATAGGTTTCAAGTTTTCCTCTCTCTCCCCTCACACACACACGTTCATTTGTTCGCCTAGCACTGTTTTTCGCGGAATTTCGTCATCGGATACGTCGCGATAGCCAAAGGGCGGTGGTGGCCATCACGGGCATTTCTTGTTTCTATTGTTTCGGGTTGTTTCATTATGGGGTTGGTGGAATTATTATATGCGTTAAGTTTCTGGTTTCTCATTCTCTGCGGCTTATATGCCTGATAATGATACCTCGTCCCCGTTTCTTATGGTCTATTCCTGAGCAGCCTAATGGAGGAGGGGAGCACTTGGTTATTTGGATTTCTGGTATTGGTGGGCAGTGGTTGTTAAGTGGTTATTGCCTATTTATTTTGTTTACCAAGGTTTTTCTGTTTATGATGAGAATATTAATGAAGGGATCCCAACTGATAACTTGTGAGAGCAATGTGACTATTTTCTGCGGAGGGTGTAGAGAAGGAATTGCCCGAGCACATGCCAAACGGGAAGGCTCTATCCGGGGGGGGCTAGAGGCTGAAGATACTATGAGCAAGTGAGGAATAACTGGTGTGCGGGAATAGGCGACACACGAGGTTTTTAAACTTAGGGAGAATCAGAGACTAAAATAAATCGCCAAAAGCCTTAGATGAGAGTGATAAGTGGTGGATAGGAGAAGAGATGGGGGAGTTCAGGAGGATGTAATGGTCCAAGCTTAAGGGGTGATAAATGTATGGAGGCGAGGCAAGCATATAAAGTTTTCGAACGCTAGCATGGGAGAAGGAGGTATTTGTGCTATAGTCATAATAAAGAGGGATCTTAGAATTCACCACAAATCTCCGGCGGGGTGCATGAGGTGGAGCTTTAGCAATTTTCTAAGGGAGAAGAAGGATGAGTTCGCAGTGGCTAGAGGCATGAAGAAGAAGAGCTAGTGCACATGCCGAGGTGGAGGTAGGCGTGGGGAACTTGCACTTGTATCGTATCGGATTGACTTATCCTTGGTACATCGCCACCCTCTCCAACGGTGAGGTGCCAAATTTGCTTCCGTTAGATACGAGTGGGCTAGGATGGTAACTTTTATTGATATTGCACCATGTGTTCTGATTGGTTGGTTTGGTGCGGCGGGATATTATGCGGACTGAGGAACAGAAAATGTGCTGCGGGAGTTCCTCCTGACTGAGCTCTCTGCGAATGAGAAATTTGTAGTAGTATGATAACTGTTGTATTATTTATCCTCGCTGGTACTAACTGAAGGCTGAAAGAGGATCTTTTCGTTGTGTTAGTTCTAATCCGGAGGAGAAATCTTGGACGTCCTAGAGCATATACCAGTAGTAATTCTCATTTGCAAGGTTAGGGTTCTTGACACATGCACCGTCTCCTGACTTCTGCTTGCCGGGCTATACATCATATCGTAGCATGGCGCAAGGAGAGCGGGGTCCAAGGGTATTGCGGATAGCACCGAGGAAAGCAAAGATGAATAAAGGCTGGTTATGGGATTTGTGGACCTAGTGAATGCAAATCGGAAATGGGGAACGGAGCACTATGCACACTACTACCCGTGGTCCGCGCACCACCGTCAAAATTTCATGATGCTTGTCCAAAAGTGCATGGATAAGACTTTCCTTTGTGTTTGGCGACCGGTACGCCTCTGTCTTGTCCTATGAACTATCCCTCGTTCTCCGTTCTACTCGTACGTGAAATTATGGTGGTTCCCATGAAGAGAGAATAGTCGTGGACACTGGTGGTGGGCTGCGGAAACTCTCTCTGAAGTTAGTTCTATTGGTCTGAGTCTTCTGAAACTGGAAACTTTTGATGCAGAATGGACAGGTGGTTGGGTGCCATGGCATCTGCTGCCAAGATTGTTGTCTTGGGAATGATTGGTTGGTGTAACAGGATCACAGGGGGCCGGAAAGGCAGCCATCAGCTATGTATTCGAGTACAAGTAACTTGCCACGACCCCGCTTTCCCTGAGCTTCGGCTTCGGGAAATTCTATCAAGACGTTTTATTACCTTCGCAACCTTAACAACACCCACACAGTAAAGCAATATGAGCTCTTCAACACACCCCGAACCGAACTCTACCGGCACAGGCCACATAAACAGTTTTAACCCAATCAATAGTCACAACACCATTACCAATATAACATACGTGAATGAAAGGGCCAAGCTCTTGAATTGGCTATCACCCCTACAGCCTCGGGTACGCCACAACGATGTGAGGGGCCGACGACAGGATGGCATAGGGGAATGGCTTTTGCATACCGATGAGTTTCTCAGATGGCGTGATGGCAAAAGCGAATTCGACAAGGCCACTCTGTTTTGTTCCGGCAATCCTGGGGTTGGGAAGACTTTTCTCAGGTAGGAAGAATAATTACTAGAGAGAGAGAAAAGTTATAGCTAACGGGATAAAACATTAGCTCTCTGGTGATTGATAAGTTGCTCGATCATTTTGAGGGAGAGAATGCCACCGTCGCCTGCCTCTATTGCGATTTCCAGGACCAAGAAAGGCAGACCGCTACAAGTATGATTGGTGCCCTCACCAAGCAGATTGTGAATGCCTTAAAAATGGTTCCTAGTGAGATCGAGGGAGCATTCGGGAGAGCAGGGCGTGAGGTTGGGGGTCGAGGACTCCAAGTTTCAGAGAGTGTTAAGCTCTTGCAGGCTGCCCTTGCTTCGGTGGAGCGGACGTTCATCTGTATTGATGCCCTAGATGAATGTCCGGATAAACATATACCCCAACTTCTGTCCTCGTTGCATACTGTTTCACAGGCGTTTCCAGGGCTCCGATTATTTATTACAGGAAGACCCCATATTCGAAGTGCGGTGGAGGAATATCTTCCAGGGGGTGCGCGGGTTATCCTGATCAATCCAAATAGAGAGGATATAAAGGAATATCTTGAGATGGAGCTGAAACATGACTTGGACTCCGCAGCGATGAGCCCTGCACTCAGGGCAGATATTATGAAACGCATTCCGGAAAAGATCCCCAACGCGTATGTGATGGATAGCCCCAACCAAAAGTGTGGAGAATTTGCTGACAGTGGTGCCTAGATTTCTACTCGTTTCTTTGAGCATAGCTGCGATATTAGGGGAGGCGACAATCCACAAGAGGCGAGAAAAACTCAATATAATGACAGATGGACTCGGTTTGGATGGCGCCTACGATGCTACGTTGGACAGAATAAAGGGTCAGGTTAAAGGCAAATCAGCACTCGCCATGGCTGCATTGATGTGGATTTCTTACTCGGAACGCCCGATGCACACT
>Ga0307510_10006091_pt1 | contig 14372 bp, 6 predicted proteins | sample 12_EM_MG_FD_207224 | JGI IMG/M metagenome (GOLD analysis project Ga0307510, IMG submission 207224) | Populus trichocarpa ectomycorrhiza microbial communities from riparian zone in the Pacific Northwest, United States - 12_EM | ecosystem: Host-associated > Plants > Roots > Unclassified | place...
ACGAGTTAATAACTATCAAAGTTTTTTTTTATGATTTTTAAATTTATAATATTTAAATTAATAATTTTTTAAAAACAAATTCAAAATTTAACCAGTTATACTACACCCACCCTCAAGATTCATAAATATTGCCATAATATATATTATTCAGCCAGTAATCCAAAAATTGCTGTCTTAATATAAGTTCAGAATTGAAAAGGCATGATCAAATGTGGGGTTAAAGATGCAGCCACTTCAGAATAGTGAAGGGATGCAAAGCACGAGCACCATGAAAGCTACTAATCGCAGAATTAATACAAATAAATTAATTTAACATCAATTATCACGCACCAGCTGGTATATATCGATCACGTAATAATATTGAAAAAGAGAATGAACAAGCAGGCAGCTCATTAATTGAGCTAATTAATAATGAAGCATTTCCATCACTATGAGCACAACTAAGTAATCATTTTCATAACCTTTAGCACTTACAAAAAGACCATTAAAATAAATAAATAAAATGAAGTAGAAATACACATGAATTACAAACAAGAACATAAAGAATCTTAATTATAAAAATTTGCAAATCAAAGGTTTGCTCTAGCTACTTGTAAAAATTCAAGTACGTACGGATGGGTTAAAAATACCCACTCCCTATTCTCTCTCTTTTATGAAAGCTAAATTAATTTGAAGCTATAAATAATAAAGTCGATGATGATCATGCCATTAACAATATTGTATATATAGATAGCTAGGAGAAGCTCTACCCTCTTGCGTCCTGTGAGAAACATTACTCAGAAATGGCCCACCTGATGAAAATGAAAGCAATATATATATGCCCTTTAATTTGTCTCTCTTGCTTCACATGGAGTACCTTCACCTTCTTAAATACACATCTCCAAATCCACCAAATCCTTTAAACAACCCCAACCACCGCTCCCTTCCCAGCAGCACTCTCACTAGCGCCGTTACACCCACCACCGTTATATCTAACGGCAATTGCCTCATTATTCCCATGCAGCAACTGGCGTGACTCTCCTTCTTTACCCTTCTTTATTATTCTTGCCGCGGTACCCTCCAGATCCCTCTTATGCACATTAACTTTAAGCCCGTGTTTCATGAACAATGTTAGTGACATCTTTTGCTCCACCTTGTGACCCTGAACAACTGAGAGACGGTGGCGTAACAGCACCGCCGCCGCCACCGATTTCATCTGAAGATAAGCCAGGTCTTTCCCTAAACAGATTCTAGGGCCTGCATTGAATGCCACAAACTTGTATGAATCATGCATGATGAATTTTTCCCCATCAGAAGACAACCACCGCTCTGGCTTGAATTCCAAGCAATCTTCGCCCCATGTGGTCTTCATCCTCCCAGATGCATATATAGAATAGGTGACCGAAGATCCCGCCGGCACAAATGTACCATCCGGCAACACATCGTCGGCAACTACATGCTTTGAGTCCTGAGGCACCGAAGGGTAAAGCCTTAGGGTTTCTGATAAAGCTGCTTTTAGATATATCAAACTGTCTACTTCTTCGAACCCTAACGGCTCGTCAACCCATTTTGTCACGTCATCACCACGTGTCTTGATCAGGACCGTGCAAATTTCATGCAAGATTTTCTCCTCCACCGATGGATTTTGGGTGAGGAGCCAAAAGAACCAGCTCAACGCCACTGATGACGTGTCACGTCCAGCAAGGATAAAATTGAGTGCTACGTGTTGAAGGAAAGTGTCTGAGTAGGATTCCTTCTTCTTCATGAATCTTGACAGCAAATCATCATGTGGAATGTTACGATCTTTTTGTTGATTCAATAACTCTTTCTTACGTGCATCAATAACGTTGGTCAGGTAATCGTCAAGCTGGGTTAAGCTTCTGTTCAAGCTGACTTCCAAGCCAAGTCGAAGCCATTTTTTCAGCTTCCACAAAACTTCTGGCAAAATGAATCTCTGAAGTGATGCTTCAGTGGCTCGGTCAAAAGCTGAAGCAAAGCTGTTCTCAGGAAGCCCTGGTGCGCACGTCTGCGGGTCCTTGCCAAAAGCCAAACCACAAATGTTGTCAAACGTGAGCCGAAGTAACAAGTCTTGGAGATCAACCTGCTCGCCTTTGAGCTGAGCTGTTTCAAGGACTGGGCAGAACCTCAACTTGATGGCTCTACTCACCCACCGAGCCATGGCTTGGCGAAGAGTCCTGGTGGTGAACTCCAGTGCGGCAGTCTTACGCTGGAACAGCCACGTGTCACCGTCAGAGTTGAAGATCCCTTCACCAAGAAGGTCATGGAACACAGCTTGCCATGTGGGTCCCTTTGGGTAATTGTCGAACCGGGTCTTCAAGAGGTGCTCTATATTTCTCGGGTCGCACGTGACAGTCACGAGGCCTTGCTTCTTGGCTAAAAAGGGAATTGCACAGATGCAGGTCTGGTACGTACCACCACACGCGCGGAGGTTGTCGTAGATCCAGTCATGCAAGCGGTCACAATTCTCGATCAAACCAGGAAGACTGCCCAGTAAGGGATACACACGTGGGCCCTTTAGTGACCGCGAGATGAATGTTAACCACAGTAGATAAGTAGTTACAGCAGCAAAAAGAAGTAGAGCTGTAGACATATCCATGACTGTATATTGAAAGATAAAAGAACAAGCTCAGGCAAGAACCTGTTACTGTTCAAGCTAGGGTATTACTAAGAAGAAACTTACCTTAAGAATAACAAGACTGCATGGAGTTGAAATGTGAGAAATCTTGATACAAAGAAAAACCAAGATTACATAGCAATATTGTGCATGATGAAAGCAAACTTAAGTATGGGCCGGTGAAAGAAATGGGCGATTGTATAATTAGGAAGAGAAGGAGAGGAGGGGTCGGGAGAGTTATAAACAAGAGAAGGAAGTGAGGGTGGTACAGAGTGGAGAGAGACAGAGAGGGGATTTATAGGTGAAATGAATTGAAAGCAATTATTAAGGCCAGACTGGTTTCTTGGAATATTGCACCATCTCTCTCTTGAACAATCTAATGCGTATGCAGAGCCATAAATGCCCCGAGAGGTCGTTGAGGCTTTGAAAGATAAAAAGAAATTAAGCCACGATGATCACTTAATTTCCCACAGGAATGAGGAAACCACTCTAGCATTCCCTGATCAAGATGACTTCTCCATCTATGTCAAATAAACTCTCTACACGCCACCTAATTTTGCAGGCAAGGGGAGGGGCGCCCGGGTCGTCAATAATTCAAGCATTGAATGAAGAGAAGTTAATGAGATTGGTTGAGGAACTAAAAGAAGAGACGCAGGAACAGTGATGAGTGAAATCATGTATAAAAATAAAATAAAGGGGATCACACGAAATATATGTGTAGCAAATATTAGTCTCGGTCCTTAAAAGAAGCATGCATGGCTTGTTGTATATTTTGATAAGACGATCATCGGAAAACTACTTCGGTGGTTTTACAATAATAATTCCTGCTATCTTTATAAGGAGTCTTAAATGAAAATGGGTTTGTCATGTGGGCTTCTGGTTAGGGTTCGGTGAGCAACCCCGGCCAACAATTTATAACGTGATATTGAATATTGTACTTAATTTATAGCTTCGATACTTTCTTTTTTTCTTGATGAATTTTCTTTTCTTTCCCTTCCTCATCCACGTCTGTCGTTTCTTTTTCTTTCTTTCTGTCGGTATATGAGCCGATAAAAAATATATATATATATTATGTGATTCTTCACACGGTTTTGACCCTACTGCCGGTATATTAATGCTTCTTATGATAAAAAAAGGTGTGCCCCGAAGTGCCTGCCTTTGTGGTGGATATCCTTGCAACTGCAAAAGCATCGATAAAAGTCAAATCTACTGATCACCTGAACTAGGCAGGTGGCATTACCAGTGTGCTTTGTTCTTCTATGAGTTCAATGCAAATGGTTTTTGGAAATGAAAAATTAAAAAAAAATTAAGGGATTTTGATATAACTTTATTAAGCGGTATTAGTAAGTGTGGCAGCGGTTGATTTTAAAAGTGTTTTTTACTTAGAAATGTATCAAAATAATATATTTTTTATTTTTAAAAAATTATTTTTTATATTAATACTGAAAAAACAAAAAAATATTTTGAAACAAAAAAAATTAATTTTTTTATTTTTTTTGAAAGCGCTTTTGAAATGAAAAAAAATATTCTTATAAAGCATTATTTAGTGAAATGTAGTATTTTTTTCTTTGAATTTTTTCAATCAATGCCTTTTTTTCTAGTTTTATCATATAGGATTATATTTATTTTCTATTGGGTTATTCCACTCTTATAACACGAGTCATGAGTTTGATTGGTTAATCTGGTTGAATTGAGTTTTTTTTATTTTTCTTAATTGACTCCCTTGATTTCATCATTTAATATTGAATTGATTATAAATTAGATTTCATGACTTATTTTAGTTTATTTTCTATTAAGTTATCTCGACCTTATAATCTAATAATAGTTCAAGTTCAAATAAATGTCATTAATTTTGTTATTAGATAATATGTGAGTGTCCCATGTCTTAAATTAAATAATGAAGAATGGTTATATTTAAAATATTTAAATTTTAATTCCATGTCAAATGAGAAAAAACTTATAATAGAATATGATGATAAGTCTCATTTGATTAGATTATCAAAATAATTTCTTGATTACCTTGCGTTGTTTAATCCCTTAATCTCTTTAGAAAAAAATGAAGAATATCTACCTTCATCGTTTCCATATGCTTATTTTCAACAATTTTTTTTTCTAAACATAACGATTCTTAGTCATTTTTCTCCTCATGCTTGCCGTCACATTTCTCTAGCCAAACATATCTCTTCAAGATTTGAATTTTTAAATGATCATTCTATTTTGGCTCATTTTTCATCAAATTGATGTATTTTTCTTATTATGGCTCCTTGGTTATTTTACATCTCCTTCTTTAGAGAGAACTATTTTTTTTTCTTTCTTTTTAATGGGTGGTCTTTTTTGTACCACATTTTTCTCTTATACAAGAACTTATCAACTTGCAAATAATTGGTCATCTCCTTTAATTATAAAATGATTGAAATAATTTCCTGATTGTCTTGAGTTGTTCAATTCCTTAAATTTCTTTTTTATTGATTGGAAATTAATTAAATGAAGGTTTTAAAAGAAATATTGTCCCAGTTTTGCTTAATTATACACCATGAAGAAGGGGCTGAAGTCATCAAGATCAATATACTATAAAAAAGAAGAAAAAAGTTGACCTATCCTCTGGTGTTCTGATAATTCACCTGTTACAAAAACTATATATAGAAGCTCGAGAATAGATAGATGGGCATGAATGTGTGGGAAGGGTACCAAATGTTGGTTCACGCCTTACTGCTGGTTGATAGGAGGTGTCCCTTGTGAATATTAATGAAAATATTTAATGTCTCCTGTGATTCAGCACCAAAAGGAAATTAATTTCGAAGAAGAATTCAAGAGCTAGATAATTATAATACTTACCATATTAAAGAATTGCATACAGGAGCACCACTCAATCCCAAGTGTTTTCGAGCACTAATTAAATATTCAACTGAAACACGCCACTTTTTGCATATATATTTAGCCTTACTCTTCTTAATTAGATTTTGTGATTAATTTCTTGTAGCTGGGAGATTATACCGTTATGAAAGAACACAACTCACAGAGCCCACAGATAAGGTGATCGATCGGATGGAAGTTGACTTTTGATCAATAAATATGACTTGATGTTGGAATTGGATCATCCGGGTGGCTTGACATTTTTTTCGCACTGCAGACGATGCATCTGCTGAACCTTAAAATATGAGAGTTAGGTGCACGTGTCATAAAATGCTCCACCTGTTTTAAGCCATTCCCTAGATATTCTCCGACTAGCCAAAACACAAGCAAGTTCATGTTCCAGTGTCCATCGTGGAAATGCAGTAGGTTACCAAGAATATAAAAGCATTCAGACGCATACTGATTTAATATCGTTGTTGTTTGATAGAGACTGCATGGGAGATGCATAGATATATAGGTTGCTAACTTAGGTGCAAAGGTTGAATTCTGGGGTCATTCTTGATTCCTGTACGCAAGTTAGTCCATTCTTTAATCTCTTCGTGAATTGTTTTTTAGTTACTGGGTTTTTAATGAAGTTATAACTTGATCTTTCATGCTCAAACACCTATGAATTAGTCTCCTGACTCGTGCTGATCGTTGTTTCTTTACAAAACACCAACTGTTTTCTTTTCCTCTAAACCCTCACTGTATATTGGTTTTTTCTAAGACTATGGCCAGCAACAGTCAACAGGCTAGTTTATAGATTCTCAAGCTAATTCTAGGATTAAATAATATTTTACTATTGATATTGATTAGTGTCTTGTGCCTAAGATACTGACTCTGGGACGTGTAAATTGGAACTTGGTGCTCCCTTTTCGCGCGAGTGTGCTAGCTAAATCACTAAACTTCAGTTCAATTCTGGTAGATATTTTGGGTTAATGCTATCTGATTATTTCCTTTCCCCGGACCCCGCCGGAACTTCGCTTCTGGACATCCTTCGACACCTTTAGGGTTTATATCATTTCGCTAGGCTCGAAATCGTCCCCGCTCAGTCGCTCGCATTAATGATTTGCGCAACAATAAAGACCAAGCATGCATATACCGTAATCTTACAGGTGAAAGACATAAATAGTTGATGATAATTAAGTAGCTGACCTACCTTAGTACCTTGTCCACAACCAAACTAGAAGGTCTCTTCGTTTGCTAGCTGCGCAGAAAATAACTCGGTTCTTCAAATTAAGGAAGCCGTCGTCAGGCTTTGTCTAACTACTATATTCTTACTATCAACACCGGCCTGGCTGGCTAGACCATAACCTTGGTAAATGAACTCCCAGAAGTAATTGCCCTAGTTCGTTTTAAAATCTCTGAATATCAGTTACCGATATCGCAATGGTGAATGAGATAAGAGAACATTCATGGATGAATATTTAGAAGCAGGAAGCAGATCTTAATCGATGTTTTATGCGCATGATCATTCATCTTATGTCAAATTACTGTAATTACTATCCAAATGTTTTCCCATATTTCAGACAAATGTAGTAGTATTACATTTGTCCCTTTCAATTGTTGACTGCATTCACCCACACCTTACGAAATTGATTGGCCAATATGCTTATAAATTATGTTTTTTTTTTTTTTTGATAGATTATAAATCGAGTTGTTGAGCTGAAAATGAAAAGCTACATGCAACACATTTCAAAGAAAATATTGCTTAACGTAAAAGAAAACCCTTCAAAGTCTTAAACCTAGAACAAAATTTTGTAAATTTGGCAGAAAGAGTAATTTCAGGACCTGGGTCAAGTCTTCAGAGCTGTAGACCGATGCCGGGTTGAATTAAGCATGTGGTGGAGAATTAGGTGATCTACATCGGCATTTAGCTATACAAAATAGGCCTGAATTTGTATTTGCTGATAAGATTAAGTGTTGGACACATTACATTCTTTATTTTCCAAATTTGGTAACCATATGTAGGTAGCGAAAAATTTGAGGGAGTTCTTTTATAATTTATATAACAATGAAATTGATTTTAAAAAACAAATTAATATATGTAAACGACAAATTCTACATCGTGAAGAAGAAGCTAGAGTCGTCAATACCAAAATACTATCAAGAACCGTTGACCTATGAATCCCCACCCTGCTTATGCTTATTATTGGAAAATTAAATTTTCAAAATTATGATTCTAATTTTCGCTAAATTCCAAGTCATGAAGTGGCTAAAGTCTTCAAGATCAATACATTATCAAGATTCGTTGACCTATCGATCCCCTGCTGTCCTCGTGAATCACCGGCTGGGAAAACATTACAAAAGCTCGATAGTAGATAGATATAGGTGCATATATATAAATGTTAGTCCACGCATTTCTAAATGGTTGATGAGAGCTGCCCCTTAAGTACTCCAATTAACCAAAATCTTTAACCATTCTGGTAACGCAGTAGCTTACCAAGTAGAATGATCTGACAAAAATTTGATGATAATTATTGTTAATCCACTATCTTAAGTCTTGTAGGCGTCTTCATAAGTATTGTGAGATTTGGATATAATGGCACTTGGTGCTGTATGTTCGTAACAGGGTAACCAAATTGCCAGTGAAGTTCCTAATTTCCCAGGAGTTAAACCCATTGTTTTCTAAATAATCTTGCACGTAATTTTTTGCGAAAACTTTAGTTCAAGATACTAGAGATTTTGGGGTTGATATTATCAGACTATCAGTAGATTCGTTAAAGATTCGCTGTATCTGAAAGCAAATCGTTATTTGGAAAATAAAGACAGCATATACTTGATGATGAAAAAGCAGATGACCTGGTCCAAACTAGAAAGTCTGGTCTGCTAGGCTGCGGAGAAAATAACTCACCCTCGGAGCCGCTTACGATGAATAGAAAACTTCAAAAACAAAAACTTTTCAAAGTATTTTAAAAAACATTTTTATTTTTATTTCTTTTATGCATGTCTAATTTAAACAATCTTTATTTTACACATAGAATGATTTATTTATTAAGTGAAGATAATATAATTAATAAATATATTTTATTTATTCTTGGAGTTTTTTATTAAGTACAGATTTATATAATTACCCCAGTGTCCTTAGCTTAAACCGGCAATGCCAGCTAGACCACAATCTTAAAAATGAACTTAAGGCAGTTCCTTCACCTGTTTATGTTTAAACAACCCCCCCAAAATAGAAAAGCGAGAAAACGTTAAGCCAGACCGGGCACATATTTGGTCCGTTCATCCTGTCTTTGAGAAGGTTAGACCTGTCCTGATCGCTGATAAGTTCAGTATTTACTAGGAATCACACATCTCAGAAGATATCGTATACACCCCAGCAAACAAAGTCAAATTGCTGCAATTACTATCTTGAACATTTCAACATATTTCAGGCAATTGTAGTCTATCAGGCAAGTTTTATTCCCTGAAAAAGAAAAATGCCAAGATTATGGAATGTGAAGCCACCGAAATGCTCGTGGGTACGTACATGCATACATATAAGAAAGGATGGAAGAAGCAATGGGTTACCAATGCATGAATAACAGAGCAAAACTAAGAGCAAAATATTCATTCATTTCCCAGAAACTGATACGCTACTTGATAAGAAAATAATTTTTCCAAATGTCTCTGACCCTCTACCACTGGTTAACTGCATTGATCCCACATCTTAGGATGACCAGCCAACGCATTTAACAATACTGATGTTACGTTTCTGAAATGAATATAAACAAATTAGTCTAGCACAGATGAGGCTGAGGCTGAGGCTGATCGAAACAGAAATTACACTCAGTAAGACCACTCCTCCCCTCAAACTTCTATTTGATATATCTTCTATTTAGACAAGATCACAGATTATCGTCTGTACAAGTAATTTGGCAGAGGGAACTTCAGGCTCCTTGCTACCTGCAACCCATTCCATACAGAAAGTGTATAATATATAATGCAATTGCTTAACATGAGAGAATCTTTCAAAATGTTACCCCTACAAGAAAATTTTGTAAGAAATTTGGGAAAAGATTGAAAGGATACCTTCAAGGCCAAATCTTCAGAAACTGTAGATCTATACCGAGTTGAACCCTCTAAAGGGCAGCTTCCTCCTTTAATAATAAAGTTGGCATTACAAAGGCTCGAAAGTTGCAATAGAACATCAGACATGAGTCCACAATCCCCTCCAACTCTTAAGACATCATTTTCATGTTCCTCTTCATCAAGTGAATCTGCTGCAGAGGTTATACACTGAAATATAGCTAATAACCTCTCCAGTGGGAAAGTTCCGGGCCCTTTCATAAGTAATTCTTGTTCAGCAACTTCCTTCTGTTCCATTGATTTTTCAGAGGCCCTGAGAAGATATTAGATGAGAAAATGCAACTTTTAGTCTTTTATGACCATAGAAAGAAATGAAACAAAAACTAAAATGAGACGTTAGTTTTGAGGCTAAAGTAACCAATAAATGTTCCATTCACGGTGAACCCAGTCAATTGGTGTATCTTGATAAGTAGTAGTCAACAAATGCTTCTTTATTAGCAATTCGATGAACAGGAAATGTTTATTAATAACTGAGGAACAGTTCATGTCACTACCTATCATTAGCGGTTAATTGACTGCCCAGACTAGGCTAATTAACAATCCAGAAGTACACATTCAAAAACTATTGCCGAGTTAACTAGCACTAAGATAAGTACATTAGAAGGAACTGGGCTCCTTTACTTTCCATTTACTACATGGCAGATGACAATCCAAACACTTTCTTCGTGTGATCAAAAGAGAGCAAAAGAGTAATTCTTAGGCAGATGTAATTCTATTCTCAGCAATGATATTGAAGAAGTTTAGGTTGAGTTTACTGTTTTCGAGGGAAATTTCCATCCATATATTATAAATTAGAAGAATAAACACTGACCAAAACAATATAAAAGAGTAGTTATCCCAGTAAACAAACCTAAATATTAAAAAAGAATCTTCATGAGGAATTATTTGAGAAGAAAAAGTTAGAGCCAGTAATCTATCAGAATAACCACTTACTTCCTTTTTCTTTTGCGACTATCAGATCCCCCAGTTGAATCAAACAAGGATGCATCGAGAGTAGCTGGGTTTCTTGAAGCAAGGAATGCTGAAATGAGAAGATATTTCGCAGAAGTGGACATGTGGAAATCTATCTGAGCAAAATGGTCACTAACTTCTGACTTTCTAGTGCTGCCTTTCTGCCTCGTATCCTTGTTGATTTCAGCTTCAGTAGAAGACTTAGATGGAACCCAGAATATCTCATTTAAGGAAGGGGCAATATGTGGCTGAAAATGACTAAACAACCTTCTCTTCATCTCTTCATTGGGTACAGATGCCAAATCACTCAACGGTTCACAATACTTTCTAAATAATGGTGAAAAAGCAGTTGATAATTCATCTACTCGTCTAGTAGTTCTACAGAAAGGTCTCAGGACAACACTGTTGACAAGAAGCAGAAAAGGCACATTTATTGATTAGATAACACATAGCGAAAGATTGAAGTAAAAGACAAAAAGAAAGTGTTTTATGTTCTTACTCAAGAAAGGAGGAATATAACTTTCGATTAGCTTGGTTTCTCATCAAAATTTGACGAAGATCGTCTTCTGTGTATTCAGGAAAATAAACAGGAACATGCTCTGTATATCCCATGTTTGAGTAGTATGTATCCGGCGAAGTATTACTGATAAATATGAGTCCCACCTCATGCATCTTCAAAACATCATAAAGATTAAACATAAAGGGTAATGCACTCGAACTTTTATCCCACTCACGAATAAGCTCCAAGTTATCAAATATCAAGTAGAGCATATTCCCGTTAGGCTTTCCAGCCGACTTATTTGAACCCAATTTCTTCAAACTCCTGAGCTTTTCAATAACACTTGTCAAGTCTTCACGAACAAAGTTGACAAAATCAGATGGCTTAATACAGCGTTTTGTACTCGAATAGCCATTAGCCGAATTCTTCTTATGAAGCAACAACTGATTTAAAACCGATTCAAACAAGATCTGCAGACTATAACAAGTACGACAGCTAGCATACACAAAAGGGCGATTGAGGTACCTAAAAATTTGAAGAATGGTACTAGTTTTCCCAGTAGAAGGATCTCCATAAACAAATAATGGAAGCATAGGGGAATTCACCGGACCCAAAAGACGCAAAAGCTCACGAATTTGATTGCCTCTAGCAGGAAAACTAGAAAGCAAATCGTTGAAGCTAAGTTGTTCCCCTCCAAATACAAAGTCATTGAGTGTGGGCTTATAAGGTTTGGTTATTTTTTCTGTTTCAACCTCATTGCTTGTGACGGCAGTTGAAGAAGACAATCGTGTCACTCTTCTGGTGATTTGTGGACTTTCCTCTTTACCCATTTGTTTACAAGTTTGCAAGAATCATTTTTTTGTCTGCGGCAACAGATTCTTCTCAAATTTAGCAACAGTTCTAAAACTCATAGAAATACGCAGCAGCAAGACAACCATTAAAGAAAATGAAACCTAATAATCAAAATAAAGATTACATAGTTAATTGCTAAATAGAAAAACTACAGATGTAGTTGCATTCTTTTTCTGTTTGAGATAAAGTTGTGAATGATAAAAAAAAATTATATAAAAAAATAGATCAATTAATATAGGAACTTTTAATTAGAACCAGGTAGAGAAAGGCTTGCTAGAAAAGTAGCCTTCTGTTTCCTCCATTTTCTTGGAAACCAAACATAAAAAATGAGAAATCAACGAGAAGAGAAGATGGAAAGTTGAAGGTTACCTGATTGAGAGATTTGACGAGAGAATTTGCTGGGGGTGGAGAAACGGCGCGTTTCGTTATGATTCGAAACCCTACCGTAGCGGAGAGATTAGGAGAGAGAGAGAGTTAAGAAATGGAAAATGAGAAGCGTTCCCGCCAAAATGCTTGTATCCTGTGGGGTTAAATGCACGATAAGCAAACACGAGCATGCCCATGTAGGCCCAGGGACGCCTACCCTTGATTTTGGACCCAGGAGCTGGTCCATGGGACCCATACTATTGGGCTTCTTTTAAAAAGCCATTCCTTTATTTAAAATATATATATATACACACACACAAATAAAAAGATTTATATTATGCCAGGAATTTTTCTATATCTAAACTTAAAAAAATATTTTTTTAAATTTGTTTTTTATATAGTTATCTCGGTCTCATAACTTGAGTCGTGAGCTAAATGAATTGACTCGGGTTTTTTTCTTTATTTTATTAAAAAAAAAATTAATCGTGTCTTTTAACATTGGATTTGTTAGGAGATATTATTAGTATTTTTCTTATTTGTTTTATGTTGAGTAATCTTGTTCTCATGATTTGCATTATCGATTTATAATGTTTACCTAGATTTACTTGAGTTGTTTTTATGGATATTTTTATTTTATTTTCTCCATTTAACACTTGGTTGATTAGAATTGTGTTTCGCAATTTGTTTCGATTGGTTTTCTACAAATTTATCACGGTCTCATAACCTAAATCACGAGTTTTCATGTTAACCAGGATTGGTTCGAGTTAATTTAATATATCATTGTCTTGATATTGTTTTTCAAAAAATACATGTGTCGTCCAATATGTCACCTTTTTAATGTTTTTAAAGGTGTGTCATCTAGTTTGCATCAAACTTTAGGTTCATGATTGAATTTTTTCAAAAAACACATCAACAATATTTTTTTATTTATTTTTTGTTAAAAAATAATATGACCTACAACAAAACATGAGCAAATGATGTAGTTAACAAAATACTAAAGGATATTTACTGCATCATTGTAGTCACATCTATAAAACATTATTTATTGGAGTGGTATTTTTTATTCAGTTTTACCTTTCAATATTAGATTATTTTATGAATCATGCTTCATAACTTTAATTTCATTTTCCTTTATTTTTTGTTATATACCGTAGATTTAGTTTAAAAAAAACATTTGGTATTAGATTTGTTGGAAGTGAGACTTCCTAATTATTTTTTATTTGCTTTGTATAAATTTATCATAATTTAATGACTCGGGCTGCATATTTAACAAGTTAATCTGGATTAACTCATGTCATTTGTTTAGATTCCCTTTTCTACTCAATTTTTTTTATTTCATCATTCAACACCAGGTTTGATGTAAAATTGGGCTTCGTAATGTTTTTTTTTTCTACAAGGTTATCCTGATTTTGTGACTCATATTGCGGGTTTAGCAGGTTGTCTTTAGCTGACTATGTTTATTCTTTTAGATCATTTTTTTATTGAATATTTTTTTTAATTGGGCATCATAATTTTTTTTCCAAATTGCTTTCAATAAGATTATCTCGATCTTATGATTTAAGTCGCAAGTTTGACATGTTGGCATGATTTGTTTTTTATTTTTATTTTTTAATTGATTTTTTTTATTTCACCACCCAACAACTCAATCTTTTTTTTTTTTAGTTTTGTTTTTTCAATTTCTTCTTTCAATGTTATGTTATTTGAAAATTGATCCTTGTAATTTTTTTCAATTTACTTTTTTTATGGAGTTATTCAAGTCTTATGGATTTATTTTATTTTATTTTTTATCTTGATTTCAACCTTCAACATTAGATACGTTGGAAATGAAGCTTTATATATATATTTGTTTTTTTTTTTTGGTTGAAGTTATCATGGTTTCATGACTTAAGTTATTGGTTTAATAGGTTAGACTAGATTGATTTTTTTAAAATATATATTTTTTAATTATTTTTTTTATTTCATCATTCAATGTTTGATTGGTTAGAAATTGAGCTTCGTAATATTTTTTGATCTGGTTTCTATGAAATTATCCCGATCTCATAACCCGGGTTATAGTTTTGGTAGGTTAATGTTTTAGCAAGTTAACTCGGGTTGACTCATGTAGTTTTTTTTTTTTTTAAATTT
>Ga0307510_10006092_pt1 | contig 14371 bp, 13 predicted proteins | sample 12_EM_MG_FD_207224 | JGI IMG/M metagenome (GOLD analysis project Ga0307510, IMG submission 207224) | Populus trichocarpa ectomycorrhiza microbial communities from riparian zone in the Pacific Northwest, United States - 12_EM | ecosystem: Host-associated > Plants > Roots > Unclassified | place...
GGGGCGACCGCGGTCGTCTTGCCGGCACCGGGCGGCGCGACCAGCACCGCGTTCGCCCCGGCCTCAAGCGCGGCGAGCAGATCGGGCAGGACGGCATGGATCGGCAGCATCGCGCCGCCTGCTGCCACAGCCCGTGTCACATGTCCTAGTATTTCACGGGTGCGGAATGCTAGCCGTTGGAAAGAAGGAGATTCGCGTGGCCGGTCACGCCCATCATCACGGCCATGATCATGGCCATCACGGACACGGGCACGCCCATGGGCATGGTCACGGCCATGGTCATGGGCCCGATATCGGCGGCAACCTCGAGCGCGCCTTCGCCATCGGCATCACGCTCAACCTGATCTTCGTCGCGGCCGAGGCCGGGTTCGGTTTCTATGCCGATTCGGTCGCGCTGCTCGCCGATGCCGGGCACAATCTGTCCGACGTGCTCGGCCTTGCCGCGGCATGGGCGGCGGTGCGGCTGGCCAAGGCGGCCCCGTCCAAGCGCTTCACCTATGGCCTGAAGGGCTCGACGATCCTCGCCGCGCTGACCAATGCGCTGCTGCTGCTGGTCGCGCTCGGCGCGATCGTGCTGGAGGCGGTGCAGCGGCTTGCCGAGCCGGCGCCGGTCGAGGGGCTGACGGTGGCGGCGATCGCCGGGCTCGGCATCATCGTCAATGGCGGCACGGCCTGGCTGTTCGCGCGCGGGCGCAAGGGCGACATCAACGTGCGCGCCGCCTTTGCCCATATGGCGGCGGATGCGATCGTCTCGGCCGGGGTGGTGGTGTCGGGGCTGGTGATCTGGCGCTTCGGCTGGATGTGGATCGACCCCGCAGTCAGCCTGATCATCGCCGTGCTGATCTTCTGGCAGACCTGGGGCATGCTGCGCGAGTCGGTGGAGATGAGCCTCGCCGCGGTGCCGCGCGGCATCGATTATGATCAGGTGTGGATCGAGTTGCGCACGCTGCCCGGCGTGTCGCGGGTGCACGACATGCATATCTGGCCGATGAGCACGACCGAGACCGTGCTGACCGCGCATCTGGTGGTGCCGGACGGCCACCCCGGCGACGGGTTGCTCGCCACTGCCCGCGATATGCTCAAGGAGAAGTTCGGGATCGGCCATGCGACGCTGCAGATCGAGAGCGGGGAGGAGTGCGCGGTCGATTGCTGAGGGGGGCCGCAGTGCCCGCCGGATCGCATCAGGACGGACGCCACAGGGCGCGCAGAAGAGGGACGAGATCGCGCCGCAGATGCTCCGGTATAGCGCTGTAGATTCTGGCCTCCTGTGCCTCGAACTCGGCAACGATGCCCTGCATCAGCCGCGCTCCTTCCCCGGTCAGCGCCAGGCACAAGGCGCGGCCACGACCCTTCCTGCTGTCGATCAGCTTACGCTCGATCAACCGGCGGGTGATCGGGTTGAGATTGGGTGGCTGGATCGACAGCATGCGACCGCATTCGGCCTGCGAGACGCCCGGGTTACGCCCGATGAGCACGAGCATCGAGGCTTCGGACACCCCAAGGCCGATCGGCTCGAGATGTTGCGCCAGCTGGGCAAGGCGACTTTTCGCTGCCTGCCGCAGCAGATAGCCCGCATCGTTGAGAAGCGTGTTTTCCATTGAACAGACCAATTCCTGGAACGGAGGAAGGCAGGTGAACCGGTCCGGGGCGCCGGCCTTGCGGGCACCAAAATATAGACGGACAGCAGCTCTGATATCGTAAAAAAGCAAGATTTGCGAAAATATTTGCCTTTAGCGAAAACATGACGCATTTAGGCCCCATGAAAAAAGACGAACCACTTGAGCTGGCGATTCGCAGAGACATCATGGAGGGGAGCCTCCCGCCTTCATCGCGCCTGAAGATGGAGGATTTGAAGGTGCGATTCGACGCGGGCTTTTCACCGATCCGCGAGGCGCTTTCGAAACTCGTCGGTGAGGGCCTGGTCGAGTTCGAGGCAAATCGAGGTTTCCGGGTTACGCCGCTGACCCGCGAGGACCTGGAGGACATTGCGGCTGCTCGTCGCGCCGTCGAGGTCGAGGCGCTGCGCCTTTCGATGCTCAATGGCGACGATCGGTGGGAGGCGGGCGTGGTCTCGGCCATGCATTTCTACAGACTCCGCAGCGCGACCGCGTTCGATGCGCCGCAGAACCTGACGCAATGGGAAGAAGCGCACGATGCCCTGCATGCTGCCATGATCGGCGCCTGTGGGTCGCCGCGGCTATTGCAGTTTCAGCGTCAGTTGCAGGATCAGCATCTGCGCTACCGCCGGCTGATCGTGGTGCCTGAGGTGTCCGCTGACGCACATGTCGAAGAACATGAACGCCTGGTGTCGGTCGTCTTGTCGCGCGATGTCCAGGGCGCGCTCGACCATGTCGCCCGCCATCTGATGATCACCGTCGATGCGCTGCAGAATGCGAAATTCTGGGAGCGGAAAGAGGCCCGGGCGGGGTGACGGCCGCACCATAAAGACAAAAGCCAGGAGAGGTTGAATGAAAAGTTGGAAATTTGCGGCTTCGGCCGCCACGCTAGCGCTTTGCCTGATGAATTCGGGCGTCGCTTTTGCTCAGGAAGCGCCGGCTCCCGCGCCGACGCCGGCTGCCGGCGAGGCGGCGGCTGGAGACCATGTGGCGGACATCATCGTCACCGCGCAGCTGCGCCGGGAGAGCGGCCAGAAAGTGCCGGTGTCGGTCACCGCGATCGGCGGCGACTCGCTGGCAAGGGCCAATGTCACGTCGCTCCAGGATCTGTCGGGCGCGGTGCCGAGCGTCGTCGTCTCGAAGAGCGTCAGCTACGGCCTCGCGCCGATCGCGATCCGCGGTCTCGGCGGCCCTGCCGGCGGCGGCAGCCTGTTCACCGATCAGCCGGTCGCGGTCTATGTCGACGGCGTCTATGTGCCGGCGCTCGGCCAGTCGGTCTCCGATTTTCTCGATATCGATACGCTCCAGGTGCTGCGCGGTCCGCAAGGCACGCTGTATGGCCGCAACTCGACCGCCGGCGCGATCCTGATCAGCGGCAAGCGTCCTTCGCTGGGCCAGGCCAGCGGTTACGTCACCGGCCAGGTCGGCAGCTTCGATGAGGTCAAGATCGCCGGCGCGCTGGATCTTCCGATCGTCGCCGACACGCTCGGCCTGCGCGTCGCCGCGTCGCACAACAGCGGCGGCGACTGGGCGCGCAACACGGTCGACAGCCGCCGGTTCGGCGGCGGCGACAGCACCTCGGTGCGCGGTACGCTGCGCTGGAAGCCGAGTTCGGGTTCAACCATCGATCTGATCGTCGACCATGCCGACGGCACGTCGCGACCGGCGACGGTCTCGCTGGCGAGCGTCACGCTGGCGCCGCGCGGCCCGACGCTCGGCACGGTCTATGTCGGCGATCCCTATGCCCGTCGCGCTGACTTCGACGCCGCGTTGAACGGTCGGACGGTCCAGATCGTCGCGCCGCAGTTCACCAAGACGCGCGCGACCGACGTGACGCTCAATGCCGATATCGATCTCGGCGGTGTGACGCTCACCTCGATCAGCGGCTATCGCGACTTCCGGGTCAGCGGCGCGCAGGACGTGTCGCCCTTCCCGACGCCGGCGGCGGCGACCAACACCAACACGACCGAGCAGCATCAGAAGAGCTTCAGCCAGGAGCTGCGGCTGGCCTCGGCCGGATCGGGTCCGTTCAAATGGACGCTCGGCGCCTATTATTTCCATCAGGACACCGACGCGTTCATCAACATCGTCAACCTGCAGGGCGGTCCGCCGGTCGCGACCGGCTTCGGACCCGGCGGCCCGATCTTCGCCGGCAAACCGGCCGGCACGACGGCGCTTTTCCAGGCGTCGCAGAAGGTGGATTCGATCGCGCTGTTCGCCGACGCGACCTATGACATCACGCCGCAGCTCTCGGTCACCGGGGGCATCCGCTACAGCCGCGACCACAAGAACGCGACGATCAACAACAATGTCTCGACGATCACCAACTCGGTGCTCGCCGGCCCAGTCCTTTCGGCCGGCACCTGCCCGTCGGCGACGCTGACCTGCATTCGCAGCTACGAGAATGTCTCGCCGCGCGCGGTGCTGACCTACCGGCCGACCGAGCATAATATGCTCTATGCGAGCTTCTCGAAGGGCTTCAACGCGGGCGGCTTCAACAATTTCGGCAACACCGCCGTGCCGAGCGACCCGACCAACCCGCTCGAGAACAGCTCGGAGAAGATCACCAGCTACGAGATCGGCGCGAAGAACGACTTTTTCGACCGCGCGCTGCGCCTCAATCTATCGCTGTTCCAGACCGACTATAACGAACTGCACATTCGCCAGGCGGTGCTCACCGGCGGTGTCGCGATCGTCAACGTGCCGCGCGCCCGGGTGCGCGGCATCGAACTGGAAAGCGTGATCCGGCCGGTCGGGGGTCTGACCCTCACGCTCAACGGTTCGTATCTCGACGGCAAGATACTGGAAGGCACGCTCGCGTCGCTGCCGAGCAATGTCGGCACGATCATTCTCGGCCAGAACCAGGCGGTTACCAACGAGAATGTCGCGGGCAATCGCCTGACCCGCTCGCCGAAGTTCCAGGGCTATGCCTCGCTTGGCTATGCGATCCCGACAGGCTCGACGACGATCACGCCGAGCGTCACGTGGCGTGGCCAGACCAGGACCTATTATCTCGAGACCAACCAGAACGCGAACCAGTATGTCGCAAACGGCTGGAGCGAGGTCGATCTGCGCATCGGCATCGCGGGCAAGGCCAATGGCTGGGAAGTGGCCGTGTTCGCACGCAATGTGTTCGACAAGCGCTACATCTCGCAGATCGTGCCGTTCACCGGTTTCCCCATCGCGACGCTCAACACGCCCGCGACCTGGGGTGCCAACGCCACGTTCCGGTTCTGACGCCATGCGGCTGATGACCTTTGTGGGCCCGGGCGGACCGGAAGCGGGTGCGCTCGATGAGACCGGCCAGATCGTTCCGCTGTCTCGCTCGGGCTGGCCCGATCTGGCTTCGGTGGACGCGATCATTGCCGGCGGCGAGAAGGCGCTCGAGCGCGCCCGCTCCCTCCGCACCGACGTGCCGGAGCGCATTGCGCCCGACGCGGTCCGGTGGCTGGCGCCGCTCCCCCGTCCTGCCCAGATCCGCGACTTCCTCGTGTTCGAGGAGCATATGCGGATGGCAGGGTGGCGAGGCGCGCAGCTTCGCGCCACCTGGGGCGCCCCGCCGGCGCCGTCCGAGCCGATGCCGATCCCGCCGATCTGGTACGAGCAGCCGATCTACTACAAGGGCAACCGCTTCGCGGTCGCCGGGCCGGACTCGACGGTCGACTGGCCGACCTTCTCCAAGGTGATCGACTATGAGCTGGAGATCGCCTGCATCATTGGGACCGGCGGCCGCGACATCGCCGCTGCCGACGCCCATGAGCACATCTTCGGCTATACGATCTTCAACGACCTGACCGCGCGCGACGCGCAGTTTCGCGAGATGCAGGGGCCGCTGGGGCCCGCCAAGGGCAAGGATTTCGACGGCGCGAACGTGCTCGGTCCGGTGATCGTCACGGCCGACGAGATCGGCGACCTATCGCAGCTTTCGATGCGCGCCACGGTCAATGGCGAGCTGTGGAGCGACGGCAAGGTCGGTGCGATGCACTGGTCGTTCGGCGACATCATCCAGCATGTCAGCGCGAGCGAGACGCTGCACCCTTGCGAGGTGCTCGGCTCGGGGACGGTCGGCGGAGGTTGCGGGCTGGAACTGGGCAGGTTCATGAAGCACGGCGATGTCGTCGAGCTGACGATCGACCGGATCGGCACGCTCCGCACGACGATCAATGCACCGCATGTGACGGAGGCTATTCGCCTGTGACCAGGTTCGTCGATATCTCGATGGCGATCAGCGCGACGGTCATTACCGACCCGCCGCCGCTGGTGCCGAAGATCACCTATACCGACCATTCGGGTGGCTTGGCGCAGATGCTTCCCTTCTTTCCGGGGCTGACAGCGGAGGATCTGCCCGAGGGCAAGGCCTGGGCGGTCGAGGATATCGCGCTGACCACGCATAGCGGCACCCACATGGACGCGCCGTATCACTTCCATCCGACCACCGACAACGGCGCCTCGCGCGCGACGGCGATCGACGAGGCGCCACTCGACCTGTTTCTGCGTCCCGGCGTGAAGCTCGACTTCCGTCATCTGCCCGATGGACATATCGTCAGCGCTGCCGAAATCGACGCGGAGCTCGCGCGGATCGGCCACGCGCTCCAGCCCTTTGACATCGTGCTGATGAACACGTCGGCCGCGGCCCATTATGGTAATCCCGATTTCTTCAATCGCGGTTGCGGCTTCGGCGCGGAAGCCACCCTGCACCTCACGTCCATGGGCGCGCGCGTCGTCGGCACCGACGCCTGGTCCTGGGATGCACCGTTCAGCTTTATCGCCGACCGGTTTGCCAGGACCGGCGATGCGTCGATCGTCTGGGAGGGCCACAAGGCCGGGCGCGTGCGGCCCTATTATCAGATGGAAAAGCTCCAGAATCTCGACGAGCTGCCGGGCCATGGCTTCACCGTCGCATGCTTCCCGGTGAAGATCGAACGCGCGTCGGCCGGCTGGGTTCGCGCGGTGGCGATCTTCGACGAAGTAGTATCCGCGTGAACGGCGAGTTCGCGCGCGGCTGGAGAGTCGTCACCGCCGGGACCATCGGCATCGCAGCGGGCGCGAGCTCGCTGTTCTTCTATTCGCAAGGGGTGTTCCTCAAGCCGCTGGCCGCAACCTATGGCTGGACCCGGGGCGAAGCGTCGCTCGGCCCGCTGGTCGGCACGGCCTGCGCCGCACTCATGTCGATTCCGATGGGCCGGCTCGTCGACCGGATCGGCAGCGGCCGGGTAGCGCTCGGGTCTCTGGTGGCGCTCGCGCTGAGCTTCGCCGCAATGGGCGCGTTCATCGACAGTCTGACGACTTTCCTGCTCTTCACGGCGGCCCTGTCGCTGGCGACGTCCGGTTCAAGCCCGCTTCCTTATACGCGCCTGATTATCGTGGCCTTCGAACGGCAGCGCGGGCTGGCGGTCGGCATCGCGCTGGCCGGCACTGGCCTTGGCGCCATCATCGCCCCAGCGCTGCTGACGCCCTTGGTGGCAACACAAGGCTGGCGCGCCGGCTATTATGCCCTTGCCGGCATTGCTGCCGTAGCGTGTCTGATCGTGCCGCTCCTGTTGCGGGGTGTCGCTTCGGCTTCCGTCAAATCGGTGCCGACACCCCTCGCCGCGATCGTCCGCGACAGGGCATTTCTCGCCATCGGCACGCCGATCCTGCTCGCCTCGGCAGCCGTGCTCGGGAGCGTCGTGCACTTCGTGCCGCTTCTGACCGATGGCGGCATGGCGCCGGCCAAGGCTGGCGGGATTGCCGCGATTATCGGGCTTGCCGCAATCGTCGGCCGCCTGCTGGTCGGAATCCTGCTCGACCGGATCGCGCCGGCGGCGGTTGCGATCGCCCTGTTCCTGGTCGCTGCGTCCGGAGCGCTGATCCTCGCGCTTTTCGGCGCTGCCTATGCTGTCGTGGCGGCGCTCGTGCTGGGTCTGTCCGTTGGCGCCGAAGGCAATCTGATCGCGGTGCTGACAGCCCGCCATTTTGCGGCGTCGCGCTACGGCCAGGCCTATGGGGCGCTCTATGCGTTGTTCCTGGTTGGCGGCGCGCTCGGACCCGCCGTGATCGGTTTCCTGTTCGACAGGACGGGCGGGTACCAGATCCCGATGTTCGTTGCGGCGGGCGCGCTTGCGATCGCCTCACTCGCCGCGTTCCGGCTGACGCGACTTTCCCCGATCAGCGTGTCCGCACCTAAATCTTGAAACGCCCTTGCAGATCGAGGGGGCGCGAGGATTGCGCGGTCGATTGCTGAGCGGTGGGCGAGTGATGGTCATCGGGTTTCGCGCCTATCGCGCCACGAGGTCCGTGTCGCGAGGCGGGTTCGCGCGCAGAATCCGTTGGCGATATTGATTCGGCGTCAACGCCGTCGCGCGGCGGAAGGCGAGTGCGAAACTCGACGTATTTGAAAACCCGATTAGCTGGCCGATCGCCTGTATCGACCCGGCGCCGCGTAGCAGGCGCTTGGCCGTCTCGATGCGATCATGGGCGATGGTGTCGCCGATCGTGCATCCCCGGCTGGCGCGGTAGCCACGCATGAGCTGGCGAATGGAGACGCGGCACAGTCGGGCGAGCTCGGCGAGCTCCGGCGGCGGCCCTTCGACCTTTAGCCGTTCGTCGATCAGCCGGAGACGCCACGGCGCCAGCCCCCCGCGCACCGGCTGATCCTCGACCGGTTCGAAATAGCGACCCAGTTCGATGGCGAGCTCGGCCGCCAGCAACTCGATCAGCGCGTACCGGTCCTCGCTCGTCGTCCGGGCTTCCTGGGCGAGGCTGCGCATGATCCGGCGGATCGCGATGCTGGCGACATCCAGCGCCGCTTCGAGCCGCTGCCGCGTCCATTCGATATGGCCCAGCCAGCGCTCCGCGAAAGGCCCGTCAAACGCGCACACGATCGACGCCGTCGCGGCGCGACCGTCCGAACGTATGTGAAGTGGGTGGCTTCGCGGCACGAACACCATGTCGCCCAACCGCTCGAAATGGTGCGCGTCCCAGCTGTCGGTGAAGCACCCGCGGGCATCGGCCGCGCGCGGCGTCACGCTCAGTTCGAGCCGAAAGGCGTCGGCGCGCACCATCTCGTCGATCGCTTCGCGCGACTCGTTTTCGACAAGCTCGATCGCAACGGTCGCGATCGATCCGCTGACCCGCATCATGGTGGCGCCTGCCCGGCTGTCGCTGCTCACATCCTGTCGCCTCGCGTCGTCCATGGCCATTTATGCATGTTTTGGCGATTCCGGTACCTTGCCGCAAGGACTGGTTGGTTCGAGATGACGGCATCCAAAACGAAAAGAACGGATTGAGGATGGCCATGCAGGATGCCGCTGTCGCCGAGACGGAGATCGCCGGATTGATCGACCGCGATCGGCTCGACGAATGGATCGCGCAGCGCGACCTGCCAGGGCGCGGGCCGGTCCAGACTTTCACCAGGCTGAAGGGCGGGCTGCAGAACGCCGTCTTCCTGCTCGAGCGCGAGGGCGGGTCGTTGATCCTCAGGCGGCCGCCGCTGCGCGTCCGCGATGGCCATAATGCGACGATGTTGCGCGAGGCGCGGGTGCTGACCGCGCTGAAAGGGTCGGCCGTTCCGCATCCGGCGGTGTTTGCGGTGTGCAATGACGAAGCGGTCATCGGCACGTGCTTCTATCTGATGGAGCCGCTCGAGGGTTTCGCCCGCTCCGGCGAACTTCCCGGCAGTTATGCGACAGACCCCGCCTGGCGGCGCGCCATGGGCGAGGAACTGGTCCGCGCCGCGGCCGCGCTTGGCGCGGTCGACTATCATGCGGTGGGTCTGGCCGACCTGGGCAAGCCGGATCACTGGCATGCGCGGCAGGTCGAGCGCTGGCGCTCGCAGCTCGAAGGCTATGCGACGGCGACGCCTGGCTATGATCCACGCGAACTGCCGCATTTCGATACGGTGGGGCGCTGGCTATCCGACAATTTGCCCGACGACCGGCGCATCGGCATCGTCCATGGCGACCTGCAATTTCCCAATGTGATGTTCTCGCTCGACGCGCCCCGCATCTCCGGGGTGCTCGACTGGGAACTGGCGTCGCTCGGCGACCCGATGCTCGATCTCGGCTGGATCCTGTCGAGCTGGTTCGAGCCGGGCGATCCGGAAGGCAAGTCGCCGATGGTGAAGCCGTGGGACGGCTTCCTGTCGCGGGCCGAACTGATCGCCCTTTATGGCGAACTGAGCGGGCGCGACATGCGCGCCGTGCCGTGGTTCTTCGCGCTCGCCTGTTACAAGCTCGCCTGCCTGCTCCAGGGAACGGTCGCCGCGGCCAAGGCCGGCAAGGTCCCCGAGAATGTCGGCGCCTCGGTGCATGCCTATTCGGTCTGGCTGACCAGCAAGGCGCGTCAAATCATCGCCAGCTGATCGCCAGCGGCCTCATCGGAAGAAATGCCATGGATTTCACCATCGACCCCGAGTTCCAGGCGAAGCTCGACTGGATGAACAGCTTCATCCGCGAGGAAGTGGAGGCGATGGACCTCCTGTTCCCGCAGGGCAGCGAACAGTTCAACATCCGCAACAGAAAAGCCCGGGCGATGGTCCGTCGCCTGCAGGCGAGGGTGAAGGAACAGGGGCTCTGGGCCTGCCACCTGACGCCGGAACTGGGCGGCAAGGGCTATGGCCAGGTCAAGCTCGCCCTGATGAACGAGTTGCTCGGACGTACATCCTGGGGACCGGTGGTGTTCGGCTGCGCCGCGCCCGACACGGGCAATGCCGAAATCGTGGCGATGTTCGGCACGCCCGAGCAGAAGCGCACATATCTCCAGCCGCTGCTCGATGGCGAGATTTTCTCGACCTATGCGATGACCGAGCCACAGGCCGGGGCCGATCCCAAGGAGTTCACCTGCCGTGCATGGCGCGAGGGCGACGAATGGGTGATCGAGGGCGAGAAATGGTATGCCTCGAACTTCAAGAATTCATCCTTCGTCATCGCGATGGTGATCACCAACCCCGACGACCCGCCGCACCAGCGGATGTCGATGTTTCTCATTCCGTCGGACACGCCGGGGATCGTCGATGTGCGCGACGTCGCCGGCATGAACGACCCGGTCGACAATGGCCACCACGCCTATCTGCGGTTCGACAAGGTGCGGGTGCCGCTGGACGCGATGCTCGGCGCGCCGGGCGAAGGTTTCAAGCTGGCGCAGGCGCGGCTGGGCGGCGGCCGCATCCATCATGCGATGCGCGTCGTCGGGCAGTGCCAGCGCGCGCTCGATATGATGGTCGAGCGTGCGCTCTCACGCCGCACGCAGGGGCGACAACTTGGTGACCACCAGTTCGTCAAGGGGATGATCGCGGATTCCGCCATGGAGCTGGAGATGTACCGGCTGCTGGTACTCAAGGCGGCCTGGACGATCGACACCCAGCCGCATGGCGCCGCGCGCACGCTCATCGCCATGTCGAAGGTGGCAATGGCGCGGGTCTACCATGACATCGTCCGCCGCGCGGTCCATCTCCATGGCGCGCTGGGCACGACGCACGAAACGCCGCTCGCCAAGATGTGGATGGGCGTGCCGATGCTGTCGGTCGCCGATGGCCCGACCGAGGTGCATCAGGTGCAGATCGCGAATGCCCTTTTGAAAACGGGCAAGCCCGCTGAAGGCCTGTTCCCGAGCGAGCACATCCCGACCAGGAGCGCGGCCGTCCACGCGCGTTATGACGACATGCTCGCCGATATCGAGCGTGAGATCGCCGAGGCCGCGTGACCATGCCGGGCCTGTTCGACCTGACCGGCAAGGTGGTGCTGGCCACCGGCGGCGCCAGCGGAATCGGCCTTGGTTTTCTGCGTGGCTGTGCCCGGCAGGGGGCCTCGGTCGTCATCCTCGACCGCGACCCTGCCGCCGCGGACGCCGCGGCCCCGCAGCTGATGGAATTGGGCGCGTCGGCGGTGCATGTCGAGCATGTGGACGTGAGCGACCCGGCGGCAGTGCATGCCGCGTTCGAATCGTCGATTGCCGCGCTCGGCCGCATCGATTGCGTCTTCGCCAATGCCGGCATCAATCTGCGCGCACCCTCCTTCTCGGAGCTGAGCGTCGAGCAATATCATGCCTTGCTCGACGTGAACCTGCATGGCGCCTTCCACACGCTCCAGGCCGGCGTGCGTCATATGAAGAGCCGCGCGGAGCGGGGCGACCGCGGCGGCTCGCTGGTGGCGTGCGGGAGCCTTTCGATCTTCCATGGCGTGCCGGGGATGCAGCATTACGCGGCGGCGAAAGGGGCGCTTCTCGCCATGATCAAGGGCCTGGCGGTCGAAATGGGGCCCTATGACGTCCGCGCCAACATGCTCGTGCCGGGCTTCATCCTGACGAAGCTGACCGGCGACAGCCCGGAGGCGCGGAAGGTGATCGAACATTTCACAGCGATCACCCCGCTTGGCCGGCCGGGGGAGATTTCGGACATCGAAGGTCCTGCCGCCTATCTCGCGTCGGACGCTTCCCGCTTTCAGAGCGGCCAGACGCTCATCATCGATGGCGGTAGGCTGGTACGGAATATTTGAGGACAGCGGAAATGGCATATTCACTTGACCTGACGGGGCGCGTCGCCGTCGTCACGGGGGGCAGCCGAGGACTGGGGGGCGCCATAGCGATCGGCCTGTCGCGTGCGGGCGCGGCGGTCGCCATCGCCAGCCGGAAGCTGGCCTCGTGCGAAACGCTTGCGCAGGAGATCGTCGCCGCGGGCGGGCAGGCATCGCCGCATGGCTTCGACGCACAGAGCTGGGACGATTGCGACCGGCTCTATGCGGAAGTGACCGGGCGCTGGGGTGGTGCGCAGATCCTCGTCAACAATGCCGGCAAGTCGCCGGTCGAGCCCTCATCGCTCGCGACGAGCCAGGCGGCGTTCGATCACGTGCTCGCGGTCAATCTTCGCGCCGCGTTCCGGCTGTCAGCGCTGTTCGGATCGAACATGGCCGCGAATGGCGGCGGCGCGATCATCAACATCTCCTCCACCGGCGCCCTGCGTCCCGAGCCCTATTTCGCGCCTTATGCCGCGGCCAAGGCCGGCCTGAATACACTGACCCAGTGCTTCGCCAAGGAATTCGGCCCGAAGGTGCGCGTCAACACGATCATGCCGGGCCCCTTTCACACCGACGGCACCAGAAGCTGGTCGCGCTCGGAAGGCTTTTCCCGACATGCCGAGACGAACATGCCGCTGGGTCGCGGCGGCGAGCCCGAGGAGATTGTCGGCGCCGTCCTGTACCTTGCCGGCGACCTCGCTTCCTACGTCACCGGCGCCTGCCTCACGGTCGACGGAGGCCATGCCATTTCGCGCGGGTGACGGCGCGAGAGCGCCGGCTTCGCGTTGATGCAATGACAAGGCAGCCGCGATCCGGTAGGGCAGCGGCCATGTTGCGCCGTTGGGGACTCTTCCTGTTCGCTCTGCTCGCCTGTTCGCTGGTGGTGACGGCGACAGTGCATGCGCGCGAGGCGCTGGGGGTGTCCGCAATGTCGTGCAGCGGAGAGGCGCATGCCGAGGGCGACGGCGATCAGGTGCCGCCTGATGCCGATCAGGGTGTCCCGCACCATCACGGAACATGCCACGGCCACGCCTTTGCGCTGGAAACGGACGCGCAGTCGGCGGTTCAGCGGCAGCGTCCTTCCAGCCAGATCTTCGCGCGGCACGGGCAGAGCCTGGCGTCACTGTCCCCGGATCCAGCCTTGAGACCGCCAAGAGCCTGAGACGCGTTCGCGCGTCCTGTGCCCCTTGAACGTCATTTGCCGGTGCCGCCCGTCGTGCGCCCGGCCGAGGAATCGATCCATGAAACCGATAGTCGCGGCTCTGCCGCTCGTTCTTCTGCTCGCCGCCTGTGGCGGCAGCACGCCACCGGCCGAAAACCTTGCCGAGCCCATAGCCAGGCATGTCGACGAAGGCGTCGTCTCCCTCACGCCGCAGCAGATCGCCACTGCGGGGATCGAAGTCGTCAGCCCCACGATCGGTGGCAATGGCGGCGCGATCGAGCTTCCCGCGACCGTGGAATCCGATCCGCAGGCGACGCGGATCGTCGCCGCGACCGTAACCGGCCGGGTCGTCGAATTGCGCCACAATCTCGGCGACAGCGTAGTGCGCGGCGAAACGCTCGCGATACTCGAAAGCCGTGAAGCGGCGAGCCTGCAGGCGGAGGTCCAACGGGCCGCCGCAGGGGCCGACCTGGCGCGGACAACGCTGGCGCGCGACGAGGCGCTCTATGCCCGGGGTTTCCGCCCGCGGCGCGAAGTCGATATCTCGCGCGCCGCCGCCAGGCAGGCGGACGTGGCGCTGCGACTGGCGCGCGCGCAGGTCGCCGCCAGCGGCGGTGGCAGCGGCAGCTACAACCGCATCGTGATCGCGGCGCCGATCTCGGGCCAGGTCATTTCGCGCTCCGCGATCCTCGGACGGTTCTTCGCGGCCGATGCCGCCGACACCGAGTTGTTCCGCATCGCCCGCCTCGACCGGCTGAGCGTCACTCTTTCCCTGTCCCCCGCCGATGCCGGGCGCGTGCGGCCGGGCATGACGGTGCAGGTCACCGCGCCGGGACGCACGCAAGCCGCGCGGATCAGCTTCGTCTCGCCCGTGCTCGACGCCGAAACGCGCCGGGTGCCGGCGATCGCCATGCTCGACAATCGCAGCGGGCAATGGCGCGCGGGCGAGCCGGTCACGGCCTCGGTCCAGCTTCCGGGGACGAGCGACAGCAATATCCGCGTGCCCTCGACCGCCGTGCAAACCGTGGAAGCCAGGACCGTCGTCTTCGTGCGCACCGACACCGGCTTTCGTGCGGCTCCGGTCACGCTCGGGCGGCAGGACG
>Ga0307510_10006093_pt1 | contig 14371 bp, 14 predicted proteins | sample 12_EM_MG_FD_207224 | JGI IMG/M metagenome (GOLD analysis project Ga0307510, IMG submission 207224) | Populus trichocarpa ectomycorrhiza microbial communities from riparian zone in the Pacific Northwest, United States - 12_EM | ecosystem: Host-associated > Plants > Roots > Unclassified | place...
GACATATCTCGACCCTCAACAATAAAATTAATCGATCGCGCTGCGGATACGCAGTTGGCCATCATCGGTTCGATCATCTGGGTATTGTTATCATTATCAATGATGTTTCTGTACAGGTTCAGGCGAGGCTGGGACGTAGGCAACACTTCTGAGGCAGACGCACTGGAATCCCCGTCTTATCAATACAGACACTCACACAACTATGTCCGGAGATATCAAAGAGCTCATAAAAATTTTGAGAGTCACCCAAGGCGTTTTACGTGCGTCCCACAGGCGTGCCTGCCGAGTAGGCTCAGTTCCTCGTACCAACCAGTTTCGGAAGCTCTTGGTCACAAGGTCGTTGTTTCACCCCCTTTGATATAAAGTCTCGCCTTGAAGTTTTGTGAATCACCATAATGTCGATACCCACAGAACCCGAACCCACCAAAGTGGCCTACTACGTTCCCAAGCTCCCCGCCGAGCTCTGGCTTCTGATCTTCCGCTTTGCCACCTCGGCGCACATGTTTACCCCTGCCCCTCATGATTATGACCCCTTCAGGCCTTGCCCTGACACTGTAGCAGTACTCTCCGATGCCGCACTACGCGATAAATGCGCCCTCATGTTGGTATGCAAGCAGTGGCGTGCGCTTGCCTTAGACACGCTCTACCAAGACATCCGCATCGGCCCAGGCCTCTCCGTGCTGAGGGCAGCACTCTGCGAAGCCCCCAGCACCGTCAAAGGAGATGATGGCGCCATCCTGGACTACGCACCGCGACACCGCGTCTGGCGTGCCGTCCTGCCTTACGCGCACACCGCGACACCAACATGCGATCGCCCACCAGCCCTCGCGCTCCTCGAGCAGCTCCCGAACCTCGAGGTGCTCGTGCGCCCCCCACACAACCATCACCATCAATACCAACAACACCAATACCATTACGACTTTTTCGACCTTTTCGACCACGACGGTTACCACTTCAGGCCCATCCATGGTTGCATCGACCCCTTCCTGATGCCGGCCCTGCGTTTCGAGTTTAGCACCACGACGCCTGCCTTCCCCACGCTCCGCCGACTCGAATGGGCCTTCGACGCCACGGGCGATGCCACACGCGCAGGTGGTATCAATGCGCTGGACGACGTGCTGCGCGCCGCGCCCTCTCTATGCGAGCTCGTCCTCGTCGGGCCGATGCCCCTCTCCGCGCTCCGCCAGAGTCCACGCCAGCAACTGCGCACGCTCCACACGCTCCGTCTGCATGGCGGCGCGGCGACGTGCCCGTTCGTCGCTCGCCAGACGACGTATTGGGCGCTTCCCGCACTCGAGAACGTCGTTGTGACGGGTGCGGGGGACGCCGAGGCGTTGGAGGCGCTTTGGGAGGCTCACGGGAGCCAGGTCCGCGTGCTGGAAGCGCAACTCGGAGGAACGGGAGCGGGAGGGGTAAGGGGCCGCGGCGCACTGCTGTCGATGACAGACGTAGGGAAGATCGTCACCGCCTGCCCCAAGCTCGAGGAGCTCAACGTGCGTCTGAGCGCGGAGGACTTTGAGAACTCCACTCGGGACTCATCAGAGGGCGACGGCGCGGGCGTACCCAGGACATGGGCCTGCGCACATGGCACGCTGCAGCGCGTCGGGGTTTGCATCGATTCTGGGGAGTGGACGGCCAAGACGTGGGCGGCGGTCGTCGAGCACGTTATGCAGTTCGAGAAAGGGTGTCCGGCGCTACGCTGCGTAACATTGCATGTGCCAGACGTGGGAGCCGCTGAGGAGGGCCTACAATTCCAAGCGCTCCGTGAGACTTTGATGTCGAGTGGAAGGCAGTTGTTTTTGCAGTCAGTCCATGCTTAGAGTGGCTGTGACCCCTCAAATACTATTTGCCATGATATCGGACCTGCGAAATTGGATCTAGCGGGCCTCTACTGATGCCGGACACTATCTTATCGGCTTCTTGACGATTACACACATGCACATACGCCTCACGATTTTGCACACTATGGAATCAATATGTGTAATCTAGAATTAAGCAGTACGTAATAGCTACTTCTGTGGGGTGGGCCCTAGAATGTCACCCATTCCCTCAACAAACTTCTCGTAATCACCCTTCGCTTTCGGTTTCTCCTTTGTTTCCTTGACGCTCCCGAACTGCCCCTTGAGCGTGCCCACAAGGTCTGGACGTACAGGTGCAGCGCTTCGTCCCTCACCATGACTCTCCCCATCAAGCGCAGGTGCCGAATTAATACTTGTGCCCTTACCTGCCCCGCCACCGCCTGGAGCACGACGGCGTTGGAGGGAAGCAGGCACGAACGCAGTGCTCTCCTTCTTTAAGTCACGTAACTGCGCCCCAGCAGATACCGTTGCCGTTGATGCCACAGGTGCAGCCGGTAGAGGGACGCGCGAAGCTGGGGAGGAGGTACGGGCCCCTGAATTTTGAGCAATCGGCGCGGCCCCATGTCGAGAGAAGAAGCCCGGGGGTGGAGGCGGAAGACTGTCAAAGAACCCAGCCGGCGCGGGAGTAAATCCGCCGGGGGGTGGTGCGAAGCCTGGCGGTGGAGGTGGGAAGCCTGGGGGTAAGGGTCCAGGAAACCCTGGTGGCGGTGGCGGCGGTACTGCAGGGAAACCGGGAGGGGGAGGGGGGAAAGTCATGTTGGGAAAACCAGGAGGTGGTGGAAGCATTCCTGGAGGGAAACCAGGCGGCAGTGGGGGGACGGGAGGATGCGATGAGTTGAGCGCTGCACGGACCTGTGAGTAATTAACACCAAACAGGTGAACAACCCACATGTACTGCCCGGAGGGGGCCCCTCTGGCATGGGGATGTCATCGTCAGTATCCTCTTCCTCTTCTTCCCTCGTTGCGCCAGGGGGAGGACCATCTGGCATTAGAATATCGTCGTCCGTGTCCTCTGCGTAAATGCGAATCAATCGAAAGCTAAGTACAAGAACGAATAAAAATTCACCTTCTTCTTCCTCTGGTGCACCCGGAGGTGCACCCGCCTTGGACGGCTGGCCATCTTTGGGTTGGCGTCGAGAACGATATACTAGTTTCCGCTGCTCCGGATGTTCTTCAAGGTATTTCTCCTTCTTTTTATTAATATTATCGAGTTCTGTTTTCAATTCTTTGAGCCTTTTCTGATCCGAATCCGAAAGCGTGGCGGTGGAGGAGAGTTTCTCGATTTCATCCTCGAGATCTGGGTTTGACAGTATTACCATATCAGCTCGCGCTGCGGGTCTGTCCAGACATACCCCAAGTGTCCTTTTTGACCAGGGAAAAATCTCGTGCTTTTGCCCTCCCTGCCTTGTTCTACTGCAGATAACGATGCAGCGGTGAGTTGGCTAAGTGTTGGCCTTCAAAGTTGGTACAGGAAGAAGAGACGACGCACCTTCTTGAGCTCTTTCTTCCGTTGAGCTTTTCCTGACGACAACATTTGTTCACAGATGTGTCACGCATGGGTTGCGGGAGATTGACTTACGAAATGCGTCCGCTGGATTGATATTTTTCCCTTTGGCCATGGTGGACTCGTTGAATGAAACCTGGGGTTAAGCGCCAGTGAGCACGTGTGACTGTGCCGAATCTGAGTCAGGTTATCCCATCGACTCCGTCACAGTGGTCGTTGTCTTGTCCTTCCTCTCTCTCAGGGAGGAAGGAAACCCCACAACAGTTATGGCCGCCGCCCGAAACACAAATCCTCCTTCAAACCCACCCACTCCAAAGCGCGTCGCCAAATCCGCTTCCTCTCAATCGCTTAATCACCTCCTCAACTTCTCTCTTCCACCAAGACAAACTCAACAGGTCCAGAGTCTTCCAAGGAGGAGTCGCAGGCATGGAACAACCCAAGGCGTTTGGAACAAAGAGCGTGAGCTTCCTCATCGTCATATCTCGGCTGGAGCCCGCTCTGGCATATTTATCATTCCATCTTGTCATAGGCTTCGTCAACGCACAGTACCGGTTCGTGATGAACCCATTGGGTGATTATACTGTGCATTTTGCAGATCCTGACATGTGCGTGACTCTCAAACTGCGTTACCAATCGGCTTGATATCAATCATCTTGTATATAGTTTCTTCCAATGGCAGGATATACTGCAAGTAATCATCCCTCGTAGTTCGGCACTGGCTGCAGCTGCTGCAGGCGGTAGTGACAATCCTTCGCACGGAGAGGGGAACATAGCATGTCCGATTTGTCTTTCTCCTCCGACGGCCCCCCGCATGACCAAGTGTGGACATGTCAGTCATCTTATTCGATGTTGCTTATTGCTGTTCCTCACCCTCACCACCACTTTCAGGTCTTCTGTTTTCCGTGCATATTACACTATCTCAGTACATCAGAAAATACCAAGTGGGCCCGTTGTCCGATCTGTTTCGACTCGGTAAACGAGAAGCAACTCAAAAGTGTTCACTGGTTCGATCCACCTTCCCACCTGGACGATGATCCTGATGGTGTCCGGCCTCAACCGTCGTCGTCTTCATCACCTTCTGCTGACATCGGTCCGATGAAGACCCCTCAGCCCGGATCAACGCTGCGAATGAGGCTCATGCAGCGGCCCCAAATAACCACTTTAGCCCTTCCACGCACACCGACCTGGCCTTCAGATCTCCTCCCACCACATCAGGCACCTTTCCATTTCTTGCCGGACGTGTACACATACGCCAAATTTATGCTTGCGACACCGTCATACCTTATAGATAACCTCACGCGCGACCTCTCGGAATTGGCATCCGAGCGTCACGCCCTTCTCGAGTACAGTGACGAACTCGGCATCATATTCTGCGATGCCGCTGAGCAGAAGCTCAACTCGCAGATCGCCAAGGCGAATGCACTCGGCACGGACGCTTTGCATGCCGCGGTTGATCGTGCTTTACAGTTGGAGCACGAAATCACCGCCCGCGCGGCGCTTCAAGCCCAGCGCAAGCAAGAACGCGAAAGCACTGCGACGCCTGATCCGTCTGATGTCCCTACGCATTACCTCTCTACTCAAGCCCCCCCTACTCCCACGCCCTCGTCAACGCCGACGTCTCGCAGCCCCAAGTTACGCAAGAACCTCAACCCGCCCCCGCCGTCAACTTCTGCATACTATTTCTATCAGGCCGCCTCTGGCCTGCCAATCTTTCTCCACCCACTTGACATCAAAATGTTATCCTCGCATTTCGGCGCGTACGCTGCATTTCCAGATAGCATTGTCGTGCGCGTCGAGGCTGCGAGCGAGGGTTCCGTCGATGCAGACCTGCGGCGGCGCTGCAAATATCTCTCGCACATCCCAGAAGGTGCTGATGTAGTCTTTGTCGAAGCAGACGTCGAGGGCGTCGTTGGTGCGGAGGGACTACGCGCATTCGAGGGGGCGATCAAAGCGCGACGCGCACGTAGGCGAGAGAAAGGCCGGCGCGACGAAAAGGCGAGGGCCCGCGCAGAGGAGCGCGAGCGCAAGAAGCTTGTCATTACTGGTGTAGGCACAGGCATACCGTCCAGTATTGCCACTACGGGATATAGCCCTGCGTGGGGCACGGACGAACTCGAGCTCGAACCGGAACAGGATTGGAACGCGTCGTCTCGCCCCGCATCGCCCTCTCCTAGCCCGGCCTCTCGAGCGCAGCAGCATCAGCAACAACAGCAGCAGCAGAGCGGCGCGTGGGGGTCGCGTAGCTTTGCCGCCGCGGCCAACTCGGGGAGAGGAGGCGTCGCAGCAGAAGCGGCGACACGCGTCGAGCGCCGCCCGCAGCGGCGTTACGATAGCGAGGACGCGGATGCAGACGAGTGGGCGGTCGGGCTTGATCTCGAGCGGGCTTGGCATGAACTTGAGGGCCAGCGCGGGGGTGGTGGTGGTGGTGGCGCCGGCGCCGGTGGGCGGAGACGTCGGGCGCGGATGGTGGTGCTTGGGGGCGGCGGGGCCCCCCATGGTGCAGGGCGAAGACGGTGAGCGACACCGCATTTTTTGCGAGAGAGCGCGTTTCTGTTTCTTCGTGCCACGACGCCTTTTTCCCGATCCAATCCCTTTTCCCTCGCGATTTTTTTTTTCTTTTTTCGTTTGTTCGGCATCACATATCATATATGACATACATAACCACAATGCGCATACAATCCAGTGTAACAGTTTAACAATGTGACGATGCTTCGGAATACACGCCGCACGATGTAGGAGCCCCAAAACGTTAAAAGTTGATTCACAGTGTTGTATGTGGGCGTCAGCTGGCTGACGGGTGATTGCGCCGCGCCGCCTTGTATTCTATTTTTAAGTTTTAACGCCCTGTAGGGGAAGTATAGTACTGTACAGTGCTACCGAATTTCTACGCGTCGGTTAACGGTTAAGACTGTTTGCATTGCGGCGGCGTGGGTACGTGTAGTGAACACCAGATGCAGGGACAGATCCTCTGTAGGACGAATTATGACGTATCGAATGACGAAGTAGGGTAAATATCATTCCAACCCCTAACGCCCAACACACGCACACGCGGCAAACCACATCACCCGTGGTAACGTTTATCATTATTACGCTCGTCTGGTCGAGACCGGACGCGCGCGAGTGAGAGAGAGCGTTAATATTGGGCACATACAAACAGATGCGTATACAGTAAGAAGGAGGAGGACTAAAGAGGAAGGGTAGGAAAAGGGGGTGGCGGTTGCGAGAAGATTAGCAATCGCAATGCGTGGCGAACCGGCATTCGGGGATTTGGCCAAAGGGCGGGATGCATGTATGGGGTATATACTATCCAAGGAGCATCCACTACCCACGACGTCCTTTTTCCTGCCGTTTGTGTTTGCCTATCGCTGTTTCGGGAAGGGAGATAGATAGTGAACAAAGTCCTAATTTCGAGTAGGTGTTAGTAGATATCGTCGTCACCAGAACTACAGCCCGGGTAAGCAAACAAGAGAGAAGGATAGCAAGCAGATCGTCATCAGCGAAAAAAAGAAAAAGGCGGTAGACGCGTCCGGCGCATGTGGTGATCCATCAGATAACTTGGAGATAATTCGACGGTGCGACTGCGATTGTGAATCAGTAACGAGGGAGAAGCAGCGATGTGAATGCGGCACAACGTACTACCAAGAGTGCCGTCGTCTTTTCGTGCCTGCCACCATTTCCCGTTCTTATCGATAATATCCAACATCTCGCCCTTGGAGAAAGATATCTCGTTGGGGTCATCCGGAGAGGCAGTGTCTGAAGCACATCTTCTGTATTAGCGGGGAAAAAGAATGTGCGAGATCAATCCGACACGCACATGCATACAGTGCTTTTGCCCTGTAAGGGTACGTAGTTTCCGAGACCACGCTCGCATCTGCGGGCAGCGGCGGCCCACCACCTGCTCCAATGCCTGCATTTCCTGGGGTGCTCATCAGGGGCGAGTTCATACCCTGGGGGGCACTCGTATCTGCTCCGAGGGCAGAGTGTGTACGGCCAGGGCTGGTGTGTCCCCCGACAGAATTGGCACTCTTCTGTGGCGACGGCGCAGGTTGCATGCTCATGCTGTTGAGGGGGTTGTTGCCGATGTCCGGCGCGAAGCTGTTGTTGAGCTTGGTGTCGTACGTACCAGGACCGATGCCAGCAGCAGTGTAGCCACCGCCGCCACCATAAGCGGCAGAGTTGTGTAGGGAGGTTGTGCGGGTACGGCGACGGCGTGAGGGCGGCGTGAGGCCTCCCGTGCCGAGGGAATTGAAGAGGTAGAGGGAAAGGGAGTCTTCTTCCGAGGTGAAATAGAGGACCCACAAAATGTCGACCATGGCGAGGATGAGCCAACCGGCTGCGACGGCATCAAGGGAGGAGACGTTGGAAAATATGGATTGGTTGACACCGATGACGGCAAAGACGATGCCGACTGAGCCAAAGGCGACGATTTGGAAGCGGTGCATCGCTATGGAGTCAGAAGCGAGGGTGTAAACGACGCCAAGGATGAGGAAGAGCTGTAACCAGATGGCAAACCAGAGCGTGCCAACGACCGCATGACCCACTAGGAGGATCCTGGCGGTGAACACATATGCAAAAAAGGATAGCATTGGTACTCACGATTTGCCGTGGCGACGATCTGTGAAATAAATGCGATGATCCACGCAAGCTAATATTTTTTTCATAAAATGAGACGAGGTGAGAGGGAAGACGTCAGACCAAGAGGAACGCAGTAATAAAAAGGAGGGCACTGACAACAGCGAATACGGTTGTGAAGAGGAATAGGTAGTGCGTGAGAATTGGAGTAAAATCGAGCCGCTCGTTGCTGGCTCTTGGAGGCATGATTGGATTGCGAGTGGTAGGGTGAGGAGAGTGTTGTAAGTAAAAGTGAAGAACGTGGAATTGAACGTGTCCCTAGGCTGCGGCGGCGAGTGACAAGCAACGCGCCAAGGACAACGCCCAAAAGGCTGTTCGGCGCTGCGGCAGCAACGGTCCGCTTTTGGTTCACCCCAGCCTCCGCTCTCTTGTCTCCTCTCCTCTCTCTCCAATCTCTCACTCTGATCTTGCAGCTAATTACAGCGGCTCGTGCATGGTGTTTCATCGTATATCCGCACTCTCTGCGGAGTAAGCGCGGCGTCATCATTGATTGTCACCCTGTCGTCTCCGATGTGCTGCTTTGCTAAGCTCCCGGAACAGCACGGTCACTCGGTCCCTAACCATATTACATCCAGATACGACCCATCCCTGTCCTTCCTTCTCTTTCTTTTCTGCGTCCATCACCTTGCTTGCCACCGTATGCCGTCAGCTCCGGCTGCTTGCATCCCTCGGAGCGTTGGCATACAAATCCCCACTCGGACCTCCACCCCTCTCCAACGCGTTTGTCAAGGATCATGACCCTTGGTGTACGGCATGTTGCTGTGGCAATTACTGCCATACTGCACGCCGTAAGTGGCATCCTTTTGGTGAGTCGGGTCCACCCCCTCATTCCCTTGTATCGTCTCTCAACGACTCCTGGCCCCCCTTATGATAGAGCGTTCTCTCTCTCTGCCTGCAATTGCTCGTTCCCTCCCTCAAGCAACTTCCGCCGAGCTTCGACCACATTTCCAACCCCGCGGGCCCCCCAAAGCAGCACTTTCTCTCTCGCAGAGATAGTGGGTATTCCGTGCATTCGGTGACAAGCGAGAGCATCTCTTCGGACGAAAGCTATGAGACGCCTTCTTCCACCCTCGAATCCGATCCAAAAGACAGCCCCGAAAAGCGTGCCACCGTGCTGCTCGCCTCACAAGCACGCGCTCGCGCTGCACGACCCTCTTTATTCTCCCTCTCTGACTCATTATGGACCCTCAAGGAATACCCATCTCCGATGCCATCACAGCTCGGCGAAGAACGTGGGGCGACGGTTTTATCCGATATCCCACACGATATATTATATGACAGCCCATCATCCGCCTCACTTCGATTTTCCACACCGCCACAGGAAGAGCACGACGAGGCGTCAGGTCCTCCGCTAAAGCGTTCCCGTTCGAACCATTGCCTTTCTCGGTTTCCCCTCCCTCGCAAGGGCTCTCGCGCACTTCCTCTCCCGCTCCCCGGCCTTTCGAGACACAAATCTTCGTCGTCACCTCATCTCCAAGAAGCATCAACTCTCTCACGGAAAGGATCTCACAGTGGCGATCATAATCACCGTCGTAGCTCCGTCTCAGGTCATGGTGCGTTCTCTTCGGCCAATGAGAATTCCACTGTCGTCTGACTTTGACATCCTTCCCCACGTCTCGTGACAGTACGGAAGATCGCGGAGATAACGCCCGTGCGCAAGTGCAAAGGCCGCAAACGCAAGGGTGAGAAACACCGATCCTCTGAGACGGCGTCACGTGTGGGTCGCAGTCGCACAGACCCGTACCAGGCACCGTATTTCTTCCCTAGCCCAGTGTCACCGTGGGCACACGAATACACGCGGCTCGTCCTACTCGATCGGAAACTCGTTCTCGATGCGGACGTTCCGGCATCATCCTCGGCTCCGGTACAAACCGAAGTCGACCGTTCGTGGCCAGGTGAACGCATGCGGAGCATGTGGGCGCCACTGCACCGGAGGGGTGCATCTCCGGGTCGTGATCCATGGCCGTGACGACATGTTTCTTTCTCTTCACTCTGACCACCGTGCTTCACCACATATTTTTCTTGTAATCTCAACCGTTACTGCACATCATCCCCGCATTTTTGTATCTACTTATCGACTAACAAGCTTATAGCAACTAATATTGAAACCCCTTCCACCACATGTTCTGCGTGCGAGTGCTCTCTTTTGTGGAATCTCCTGTTTCCAACGAACCTTTCCCCCCGACTGGCGGGCCGTCCTCCTTTAGAAAAGGCGTGCAAATGAACTTAGACAGGCAAGACTCCTCCATTGGTACAGTCAAGAACAGTAGCGAGTGACGAGAGAACGGTGTTGACAATGTTTGGCCGTTAGATTTTGACGGTCACGCACAGTCGCAGTCTCATTCCGTCTTTGAGGCAAACAGACGTAGATTCGAACTTCACACTGCATGTTAGATTGGGCTACTACAGATAGTGTGTAGTGGAGCGATCTAGAACAGAGCAAGAATGATAAGATTAGATGGAATGAACGTTGCCTACATCCGGTTTACCGGCCCGACCGGGAACACTAACAGTAACTGGTCGCTCGGGTTCACGCAGCCCCGCCTGTCTGTTTCGCCTCATCTCCCTCCCCATCACAATCAATGCAAGCCCTTCCCCCTCCCAAGCCTCTCCTCCCTGTACGCGCACCTACACCAGCCAGCGCCCCCGCCCCCGCAGAACATACGCCCGCCTTAGCTGACCTCTCAACCCCCCAACCGCTTCCTATCTCAAGCGCCCACGAGCCGCGATCCCTTCCTGTCTCGCCCAGGCCGGCTGCGCCCCCGGACGAAGTCCAAGGCACGATTAATGGACAAGGGCCTGTCGATGGTGGAGTTAGCGGCGGTGGGCATCCAGTACAGCCTCAGCCCCCGCCACCCCCGTTGAGGCTGCGTTCGCACGACTCCCTCACCGGCGCGTCCTCCCGCCCCCGCTCGCGCCCGACGTCCACCAAGCCCGAGCCCGCTCCGGTGGAGAACGGCAACGGTAATGGAAGTTCCGCCGTCCCTGCTTCCAACTCTGCTCAGAGCAACGGCAACGGCAATAATCGGCCGCTGAATGTGACGGACGCGTTGAGCTACCTGGACGCGGTCAAGGTGCAATTCCATGACAAACCGGACGTGTACAACCACTTTTTGGATATAATGAAGGACTTTAAGAGCCAAATGTGCGTCTTCTCCTTTATTTTTCTCTCGATCTCTGCCTTTTGTCGTCCTCTTTGCATGTCTTCTTCTGTTCGGATCTCGATGGGTGAGGTGCCGCCCTTCCTTGATTGTGAGGGATATAGATGCGTCATTTTCGGTCCCATCTGTTACATTGTTCTTCACATCAAGGAGGACATTTGGGCCAGATTGCACCCCACTCTATCCTTGTATTTTGTCCATGGGACAGCTTGCCCGGGCAGGTCCACTTATTTACCACTGGCGGGCCGCCAACTGTGATTGCCGACTTGCCTTTTACGGAAGGCGACCTATACTGTCGATCCTATATCTTTTCGACTCTCATCGCCTCTTGATCTCTTTTCCCCGTCCCAGGCAAGGGATTGACATGTCCGATCCAGAATCGATACTCCAGGTGTAATAGAGCGCGTTTCCATGCTCTTTCATGGGAATCCCTACCTCATAGAAGGATTCAATACCTTCCTTCCCCCAGGCTACCACATCAATGCCTCTACCGACCCTCGCGATCCCAACCTTATCACCGTCACTACCCCTCTCGGCACTATGACTTCCAAAATCAGCGCAGGGTCTCAATCAGCCGGCGCAGGGGGACTTTCATTCTTTGGGTCTCCCCTCACGTTTGGCCCTCCTACTGCTGGCTCACGCCCCGACTCGCCTCTGGCGCGACTGCAACCACCGCAAACTTTCTCGCCCGCTCCGCAAGGACTGACAACTGCCGTCGCATCCGTTCTCGGAAATATGGGTAACAAGACGCAGGTTGAGCGTGCTCCCGCCGCCGAGTTCGACCATGCGATACTGTATCTCAATAAGATCAAGACCCGCTATCCGGATGACCAAAACAATACATACAAGCAATTCCTAGAGATCCTGCAGACATACAGAAAGGAGCAGCAAAACTCTTTGAAGGACCCCGTAGGATATCAGCAGAGAGAGCAGAGGATGATGCACGATGTGCGTATATTTTCTAATGCCCCGAACTGAAAGGAACCATTCTTGCTTTTGCTCCGCCGAGAAGAGGCGCTCATTGTCGTTAAAATAGGTCTATATGCAGGTGCAAGCGCTTTTCAAAAACGAAGAGGACCTCCTTAGCGAGTTCAAGGACTTTCTTCCGGAGATCGCTGGCGCGTCCGCCCAGCAAGGCAACCTCGTCGGTATCCGCCCCTATCCACCAGACGGTCCGAGCGGATCTGGGGCAATGTGGTCCCATGAAAGCACTGCGACGCCCTCCACCGCGCCAAAAGGGACTCAGCCCCCTTCGCGCCGACGAAAACGAGAGCCGCCGAAGGACCCGGCGCTTCCCGCGACAAAACAGGCTGAGCCCACACGAGTGAGTCGCACACAATCATGGGCATACATGAGAAGAAGTTCGCTCATCGCCTGCTAAACAGGATACTCGTAAGCGCGCACGCGTCTCGAGGCCAGCTGCCAAGAGCCACGTGCAATCCCCGACATTTACCAGTTACCAAACTCCCCCATCGCCACTCCCTGGCCCTTCTCACTACTCGCAGCAGACCATATCCCAATTTGGGCATAGCCTTCAGAACCACCACGTGGCACAAGTCGGACCATCCTCGGCGCAATCGCTTGGGCCTGCCTCACAACAGGAAGAGCTAATGTTCTTCGAGCGCGCCAAACGCGCCCTCGAGGCTCGCGACGTGTACGACGACTTTTTGAAGCTGCTGAATATGTACACGCGCGACATTATCGACCTCAAGACTCTCGTCGTCCGCGCGGAGAAATTCCTTGCGGACGACACGCTACTCGCCCAGTTCAAGCGACTGGTGAATTGGGACGATAGGATCGGCAATGTGAACTATGGCCCACCAGGAAGCATTAGGACAGGCCCACATGACGCACCGCTGCCGCGTCCCGTCGATGACACGCAAGGTCCGAGCTATCGTCGCCTTCCGGAGAGTGTGAGTGGACATGGTCCTTCCTCATTGGGTAATTGGCACTATTTACTAACTAAACTTGGCATACAGGAGATTCGGCTGGCGACGTCCGGGCGGGACCAACTCGCACGGTCGGTGCTGAACGACGAGTGGGTTTCGCACCCGACGTGGGCCTCGGAGGAGGCGGGCTTCGTCGCTCACAAGAAGAACTCGTTCGAGGAGGTCATCCACCGTTGCGAGGACGAGCGCCACGAATATCAGATCCAGCTTGAAGGCCTCTCACGTACAATCGGCATCCTTGAGCCGCTCGCGGCGCGGCTGAACGAAATGCCCGTTGAAGACCGCGCTGCTCTGCGGTTGCGACCGGAACTCGGCGGGCAGAGCCGTTGGATTTATGTACGCACGCTCAAGAAGGTGTACGGAAAGGATGCAGGCAATGAGATATATCAAGCCCTACAGGACGCGCCTGCGGTTGCCGTACCGGTGGTGCTGGCGAGGTTGAAGCAGAAGAACGAGGAGTGGCGGCGCGCACAGCGGGAGTGGTCGCATACCTGGCGCCAGGTCGACGCACGCAACTTTTACAAGTCCCTCGACCATACGGGCATCAACTTCAAGCAAAACGATAAGAAGAATATCACGACCAAGGCGTTCGTTGCGGAGATAGAGAGCGTACGCACGGAACAGGAACAACAACAAGCGCTCGAGGACGGCCGCGGACGCCCACGTCCCCCCTGCACGCGAGGCTCCCTCGGCTTCCAACTCTCGTATTCGTTCGCAGACTCGGGGGTGTTGTGCGACGTCCTCAAGCTCGTCTACTCGTACCTCGACCACAACCAGGCGACATACAGCCTACCGGAGCGCCGGAGCGTCGAGCGCTTCCTCCGAGCGTTCATGCCTGTGTTGTGCATGCTCCCACCAGCTGCATTCAATGCAGCCTGCGGTCCCCCGGAGATCGGTGCGGAGGACGATTCAGGGGATGAGCAACAACTAGATGAAGTTCCAGCTCGGACACGTCCCACCGCTGGAGGCGGCAGTAGTTGTGGTGTTCACGCAGGGGATCTCCGCAAGAAGCTTGCACGCGCAGTCGCTCAAGAAAAGTATGGTGCCGTAGACGCTGGTTCCCGTGTCTCGACCCCGGCTGATGGTCGTGAGGTGGTGAACGCAAAAGGGAAGGAGAAGGGGAGGGAGGAGAGGGCACCAAGGACCTGGATTCGGGAGTCTCTGCCAGAGGATGCAAGCAGTATCCGGGACTCGCCCGTCTCCACAAGGCCGTTCTTCTGCAACACGACATTCTACACCCTCCTGCGGCTTCTACAGGTGCGTTTC
>Ga0307510_10006094_pt1 | contig 14370 bp, 17 predicted proteins | sample 12_EM_MG_FD_207224 | JGI IMG/M metagenome (GOLD analysis project Ga0307510, IMG submission 207224) | Populus trichocarpa ectomycorrhiza microbial communities from riparian zone in the Pacific Northwest, United States - 12_EM | ecosystem: Host-associated > Plants > Roots > Unclassified | place...
GTCAGCCTGCGAGCTCACTTATAAAAAAAGCACAACACACCGCTCGGCCATTCTGTCGCTGGAACAGACAATAGCGAGTTGCTCTGCCATTCTCACGAACATAGATCGCAACGAGGACGAAGTCCTTCGTCTTGAAGGCGTTCAAAAATGTGTTTGCAAAACGGACGACAGCAAAAGCATCTGGATAAGATTCGGGGGCCATCATGATGTTCTTGAGGCCGAATCAACTTCTATGAGCAGTCGAGGGAGACTTGACTTCAAGATGAGGAAGTACTACACTGGCAAGGTCCGTACGTGCTGAGTTCTGTTGAGGGTTGAACGTTGAACGTTGAACAGCTGCACACTTCGTGACAAGGTTACAGTTGAACGGTCAGGGAGTCTTTACCGTCTTTATTCAGAACAGAATTGGCAACCATGCTGAAGACCATCTCGTCCATCCAAGGTCCGTTCAAGGGAGATCCTTGCCACCTTTTTCATTGCACACAGCACACGCGCAAGCCAAGAATGCTAATATGTAATCATTCAGTTAGCCCGCCATCGCGCAATGGTCGTTTCTCTTCCTCGTTAGATTTGTCCATGTCGATGTCGGTTGGGTCCGTGCTCGGTTCACAATATGCAGCGCGGGAATCGGGATTGGGGATCATCGAAGTGAACAAGGGACGCACCTACACCAACGAGTCAGAGTCAAAGAGTAGACGGAACAAACTCAACAACGCACATGAGGGGCCACACCTGGTCTTCTGTCCAATTCTTGTTCATATTTTGTGACAAAGTCCTCTCCAACAAAGCTTCCAACTAATGCCACACTCTGTACATCGTTCAGACCGATATTGGAGAACTGGAAGCGCCCATATTTGTTCACTACGATGAAAATATCTTGGTATTCTTTCAGGAGTTCCGAGTCGAGGACATTATTCTCTTCCGCAATGCCACCTTTGATTGTTTGGGATACGGCCGGAGTGGCGCGACGGCGGCTGGGGAATGGGTAACAAGATTACGAGATTAGCAGAATGGTAGTGACTACTATTCATATCTTGCCACTTACCCGACTCGGAAACAGGACGTTAAACAATAACATTAAGAGACGAAGAGTTGGGGTTTGTGTTTCGAAGACATCCGTAACTAAATCAGCTGGCATCTGGTACTAACAGCACAACACGACGTACCTTCGGCTCGGGCAGGGAGTTGCACCAGAACACGAACCCCACAATTCTGTGGTTCAGGCTCCTTGAGGTGCAATGACTCGGATATTTTGTCGTCTGGGTTGAGTCCCCCCTTCTCCTTGAAGACTCCTTCCCCTTCCCCTTTGCCTTTCCCTCCACCTCCACCTCCACCTCCACCTCTCCCTCTGGAATTTCTTCCAGACATTTGAGGTTCGCGAAATACTCTTTTTTCTTCGATTTCCCTACTTGACCCGGGTTAACCGTGGAGTGCGCAATTTCCACACCTTGAGTAAGTTGAGTTCCACATCGTCAACGTCTCTAAGTACTTTCCAACGCTTCGCCTTGACCTCCTGTATGAGGTCGAGGACAAATTCATCAGAAGGCATATCCACGCAAGAGGAATTCCCCAAGGTATGTGTAAAGTGATTATCGACGAGCATGAACCACACTGGGATGGCTGGCGGTTCCCTGACAGCCTGTCGTGTACGGGGTGCCATGATGGTCTATCGTGTACGAGGTGAAAGAGTTGCGAAAAGAAAAAGACGGCGGCGAGCGACGATGACGAACAGTCTTAGTCCTAGTGACAGAGTCTGAGGCTGGTAGTATGGTAAGATAGAGAAATGCTTGAATGATTCCGCGTCGACAGGATCTTTCCTCGATCTCGCTAACCCCTTTCGTGTCTGAGCTGCAAATGACATTTGCATTCCTTTTAATAGTACCAGAATTTCATTACATTCTGTGAGATGTGTGGGAGATCGTCGTTGGATCCTATGTAACGCCCCAGTCTAGTCCGCGTGCTCATCATCGGTCGTCCACGTCCATCTTCCATCTCCAACAATCCCGGAACCTCGTAAAACTCCGTCACACAACCATCGGCCCTCATCCTACTCCCAAAACCGCGCGACCTTATTGTCTCTCTCCGCGTCCGGGCCACCAACCTCGAGAAAGTCAGATGGCCGATCGCGCTTGATGTTCCTCCGGCGGTTGTTGACCGGCTGACGCTGATACGCTGAGTCTGCGTTACCTGGGGGCTGTTGCTGTTGTTGCTGTGACACTTGCAGCGACTGTTGCTGCTGTTGCTGCTGCACCTGTGGACCTGCAAAGCCTTGGTTCATCATCGGCATCATCCCCATGGGCATCATCATGTCCGTGTTCATGGCCGTCTGCGCCGCCGCGAGCGCAGCGGCGATCGTCTGTGCCTGTGCGAGTTGCATCTGCAGTTGGTGGTGCTGCATCTCGGCTTGCTGGCGGACGTGCGCCGGCAGCGCGCCCGTGTTTTGCAGCGTGAGCGAGATCTGCTGGATTTGCGCCTGTAGCTGCGGGATGTTGTCCACGATCATCTGGGACATGGCCAGGTCCGCGGGCACGTCTTCTTGCGCGTACAGGCCTGCCTGGAGGTCATCGGGCACGGGAGTCTGTGTGCGCTCACCGCATGAGTTTCAATATGCAAGAGGGAAACGAAATGAGGTGGGAGAGAACAAATTCATCACCTGAGAGACCGAACCGACTGGCGTGGATTCGTTCGTGATCTGTCCTTCTTCCTCCCTCTGACTGGCTTCGATCTCCTTCGCGATATAGTCCGCGACCCTCCGGCGCGTCGGCCTGTCGATGGCCAGCTTGTCCAGCGAGGCCACCTTCGACGCACAATGTGGACAAATGAAGTCCTTTTCGAGCAGATGCGTCTGAATGCAATCCTCACAGTAAGCCGTCCCGCAACAAGGCGTCTTGACCGCGTCCCGGAGGATCCGATGGTCGATGGAGCAGACGATGCTTGGGTCCTTCGATGGTCGTTCACGGACTTCGGCCTCGGAGAGGCCCTTTGATTTGACGGTTTGCCTTTGCCAAGCTGCTCTGCGGGAACGGAGTAAGTCGATCGGAAAGAAAGGCAAGCCAGCGGGACATATTCACGAGTCTGGTTGCGCGACGACGTAACCACCTTCTGGCGTCACCATGACTCCTTGGCCTATTCGCGCACCAGTTGGATTGTCGACGGCCTTCAGGAAGCTCCTCGGGATACCTGTCGTCCGTTTTATGCGTGGCTTATTGTCGAACTCACGATCACTATTCGTCGGACAATCTTGGATCCAATGGCCTCTCACCAAAGTCAGACACGCACTCGATAAGGGGGCGCCAGTGACAAAGTACACACCTTTCTGGCCGCAACGGTAGCACACGTAACTGGGCGGGAGCGGCCTGTCGTTCTGTTGATGTGGTGTAAACGACTTGCCGCCTCCGCCTCCGCGACCGAAAGACGTTCCACGTGTATTGGTGTAAATCCGGGTCTGACTGAGGAGGGTGGAGAGAAAAAAAATTGGAGGGGAAAAACAGCCCGCGATGGAACGGACAGAGATATGTATTAGAGAGATTACTACATGACACGGGAAGAAGCGCCAGAGGCGACACCAACTGTGACATTTTTTCCTGAGTCTCCTCCCAGTTCGCGGACTGAGCCTGGAACATTGCTGCCATCGCGGCCGCCTCGCCTTCATTGCTGGCTGGCGTCAGACTTGGGAGGGGTGTCTACGTATGTGTCACGAGCGTGAGTGGGGACAGAATCGAGCAGACAAGCAGGGCTCGATGACACGGACCGTGGCATGTCTTGATGATGAGGTCTCCTTGCCGAATCGCCTGGACATGGAACCTTTGCCCCCCCATGGCATGCTGCCTGACTGGCTGTTAGGCTTTAACTCGGGAGTCGCTGACGTGCCTGGAGCTCCTATGTACATAGCCGCTTTACCCTTGCCAGGACGAGCGGGAGGCACTCGTTTCACGACGACAGAAGAGGACCTCGGAACCATATGTGAGTCGTCCTTAAACTCTGCGAGGGACGATGTGTTCAAAGCGACGACACTGGGTCAGAGATGAGATAGACGGACCTTCTCCAGTTGAGCCGTCGAACATGATGAGGTCAAAATCTGTGGCTTTTCCAAGGTTGTTGGCGAGAATGATTTCTTTTTTAAGCTCAAACACAGAGATGCCGGTGCCATCGAAGGACACCTTAGACTCCTCTCTCTGAGACTTGAACTTGTAGAAGACGGAAGAGGCCATGTGGCACAGATATCAATTAGAAACGATCTGCTAAGGTGATACAAATAACAAAGATTAGAGGAAACGAAAAGTAGTGCGAAGGTTGTTTCGAGTAAGAGTCAAAGTTCAAGTTGTTCGCAGTCGCAGTCGGGGTTGCGCTTGCGCTTGTGCGCTTGTGCGAGCTCACATCGCACGTGATCCTTCGCGAATCACGTTATCAACATATGTACAATTAATTTATCGTCTATTTACTATTTATGCCCCAGATGATCCATGCCTTCAATCCACTTTACAACGAGCTCTTTCTCAAGCCCTCGGACGAGCAGTCGTTTGCTGTGTCATTTCCTTTCTCCTCACAGACTGGCCGGTCAAGCACCTCCGCAATGCGCTTTGCAAGTGCCGATGGTTCCTGTCGAAGTGCAATCTCGAGGAACCAGTCCTTGCCAATGTAATTTCTCAACCTGTGGACGCCGTGTCACAAAATCGGAAAAAAAAAAAAAAAAAGAACAGATGTTATCATACGTACCCATCAGGTAGGATAATGACGACATTCTTCCCTGGCGTCTGAGCAATCTCGCGTCCCCTCTCAGAGCGCAACCAAGCCAGCGCACCCGTGAGAGCACTGCCACTGCTCCCGCCGACAAGCGCACCCTCATGTCGCATGAGCATTTGCACCGCCGCGAAAGCATCTCTATCATCCGTCTTTACCCACGTGTCGATTATACCAGGCTCTTGCGTGAGCACGTCCGGGATAAAGTCATAGCCGATACCCTCGACTTGGTACGGACAACCTTTTTCTGCCTCGTTCGAAGCGGGGCATTGGGCGAGAACGGAACCAACCTGAGTGAACATGTGTAAGCCGAGATCATTTCGAGGAACAAGAATGCGACCAACGGGGTCCACGCCGATAACAATGCAGTCTGGGTTGTGAACTTTCTTGATCCCCTTTGCAACACCGGAAATCGTCCCACCTGTCCCCGCACCCGCAACGACGACATCCACTTTTCCCGACGATGGATGGACAAGAGTTGGAGGTGTTGACGTCACGGCTTCGATGATCTCGGGCGCAGTAGTGAGTTCATGAGCGAGTGGGTTATTCATCTATACGCAATGTGTGAATGACGGAGGGTGCATGTATAAGCCCAACATACGTTGCGATATTGATCGAGAATGATGCCACCGGGAATATCTTTTTGCAGCCGGATTGCGACGCCTTCAGGCATGCGAGTTCATTTGGACTAGTCCAGATGCAATAAACATGTGCACTCTACCTATATGACTTTCCGGTGCATCCCAAGCGGCCTCATTTGGTGTCCGGATAACCTCCGCTCCAAGCGCCCGTAGCGCAGCCTCCTTTTCCTGGGTGAATGACGTGAGTGACGGTTAACAAGAACAGGACAGTAAAAGGTACATACAAGGGACATTTTCTTTGGCATAGTGATGATCACCGAATATCCCTTATCTGTAGTATTCAGTACCCATTCTCTTTGCATGGCTTGTATGCGCTACCTTTACTGCACAAGCCATTGCCAGACCAATTCCTGTAATTTGGCACAAGGACTTAGCAAGGAACGAGCGACAGACCTAACAACGACGGGCGCACCAGTATTTCCTGAAGTGGGTTCTATGACGACGCTCTTTCCCGGAATGAGCTTTCCCTCCTGTTCTGCAACCTCGACCATGCGCTTCGCGATCCTATCCTTCACGGAACCACCAGGGGAGGTGCATTCTAGCTTCCCAACTGAAGAGACGTGCCCTTATGCCTTAGTGACCTCACCATGCCGCTGACGAGCTACGACACTCACGGAGATTGCACTTGAGACCTTCGTGCCTTGCGATCCTGTCGAGGCGTATGAGGGGCGTATTTCCAATTGCATCGAGAATAGATTCGAGTACAGTCGACATTTCGAGAAGGACAGGGATATCAAAAAAAGGTAGATTGGTAAGAGTGAAAGGATGTGAAGAGTGGATGTGTTGGCAAATCGGTGGTGGTTTGTCAGTTGTCACTCCCGGGGCGGATCTCGACTAATTAGGTCCGTGCAGCGCTGGGTGTCGTAAACCTCGCGGCTCGTCGTGTGGAATTGATATCCTGTCCGTCTCGTTGTAAGCGCAGCGCAGACCTAATCCTAATGAATCTGTGTGCGAGTGTTCAGTTCAGATGATTGAGTAATGCACGGCGGCGCTAATCTTTTCGCTTTTCTCAGGCTGGACGACCTACCCAAAATCGCTCAACGACGCCCCGTGGCTAGAGCGTTCTACCGAAATTCTCCGCAGTCTCTCCGCCGCTGGGGGAGAGCTGATAGAGTAAAAAAGCACGTAAAAGGATTTAGATCAGGTTTTTTTTTCTGCGCAGAAATGCTATTTGGGTCGAATGGCCAGACCCTCGCAAGGAAGGTAAGGGCTACAGCTGCCAGTGGATTATGAAAATGCACGTGTGATATGATGTGAATTGCAGCGAATCTTGTTATCTCGTTATCGACCACCGCCCAACAACCCATTATCACTCCGTCCTCGGATACAATCAATGTCCTCGCAGGCCCCTCGGATTCTTTCTTCGGAACCCCTCGACACCGCAGACGCAAAGTAAGTGGAAGCACATTTTCGTTCGTAAATCACCCCGCCAGGGCCCAGTCCGTTCATCTCCTGCGGCTACGGCCTTCCTTTCCTTAAAGGTGGGTCAACTTGAAAAAGATCAATTGGCAAGACCAAAGCGGCAAGAAGGTAAGAGAGTCCAATCCCAGCCCGCGCCCTTTTGTCTGCAGCTGACGGTAACCCTTTCCATCGTTATTAGAGGGTATGGGAGACCGCAGAGAGATGCACGCGGGGAAGCTCTGGAATAGATGGTTGGTCTTCCCCGCTTGCCCCACAACCATGAAACCCTGTTATTAGTCTAGGCGGCACTCTGACCCCTTCTCGCGCGCAGCGGTCGCGATCCTAGCTCTCATCCGCTCCAAGACGCGAGCCTTTCCCCTCTCTACCGTGATAATAGAACAATACCGTCCCCCTGTCGGAAAGTTCGTCGTAGGTCAGTCCAACCAGCCATGCAACAAACACCTCACTCTACCCGCAACTGAAATCCTTATTTTTTTTTTGTGTGTTTGTTTTGGGATTTTCCCTTGGGGGATTCTCACTGACGTTATCGAAATCGCGGAACCAACCTCCCCCCCGCAGAACTTCCCGCAGGGCTGATCGATGACGGCGAGACGCCAGAAGAGACCGCGATTCGCGAGCTTCGGGAAGAGACCGGCTACGAGGCAGAGGGCGTCCTAGATTCGAGCTCGGTCGTAGTAAACGACCCAGGTCCGTATATCCCCATTCTCTTCTCCCCCCTTCCCCCCCGCCGCCGTACTATGACGTCTACTAGGCTTCTCTCTTCCCTTTATCTAATGTTTGATGGTGCCTTTTCTTCTTCTCCATCAAGGTATGACGAACGCCAATATGAAGCTCGTCACATTGGACGTGCCGCTTGACGGCGAGATGGAGTTTCCAGAGCAGAAGCTAGAAGATGGCGAGACGATCAAGCCTCTCGCGGTCGAGGTTTCGAAGCTGTTCAGCGTGCTCAAAGGTACGCGCCACTCACCACAAACCGTGACTCTACTGTAACGCGTCATCGACCGTTTCTCACCCGTTCTCACTTTTTTCCCATGGGGCACCCAAAGAATACGAAACGAAAGAGGTCTGGAAAAAAAACTTCTTCCCCCCCCCCTCCACATCCACTTATCGTCCCGTTTATTGACGCTATGACCGCATTTAACCTTGGATAGGATCATATCGTCGACACGAGGCTGTTGCACCTCGCTGCTGGCTTCGACCTTGCGGAGCGCCTGAGGGCGGGTGCTGTCGCTTCATAAGGTGCATTTGCAACCAGCCACCCGGCTTGCTGGGCCAGTGCCGGAAAGCTATCGTGATGGTAGGGCCTACTAGTGTATGGGTGTCATTGCTTCATAGTAAGGCGCTTAATTACCTAGGTGCCCATTGGGGCCGGTGCCAACACTACTGTAGGCCTGATAGCATCGATGAACTCTGCCTTTACTGTGCATATATATATATACTTGTATCATCGGACATTTGTTGGACACCGCCGCCGAGGTATTTGCCCATGTGTAAGGCATGATGCATCGGAGATCATTTCTGCTGTTGACTTTTGGGTATCGCAAATAAAACCCTCTGCCTTGGTGGCGCCCCAAGTATGGGACTCCTGTGTCATGAGGTGATCCCGATAGCGTTTTTTCGTCCCTTTGGGGATTCGGAATAACAACGGGTCACACTCAGGCCGCGGGTTGGCGTTTCCCTCTGCCTCAGGGCAACACAATCGAGTGATCAGGGTGAAGACATTCATAGGAAGCACCAAAGAGTGTCTATTTGGATGATCGAAGTAAGAGAATACATATATTTATCCATATGCGAGTACTATACAGAAATGAGGGGGGACTAGACGCGATCGGAAACCGGAACCCAGACGAATGTGACTGACGAACTATCTCTTCCACCACCGCGACTTGTAATGAGGCGTCTCATGTGCGTAGGGGTAGTCGTGGACTAATGATATGACGCATGAGCACCCCTATCTAGCGTGGGACCATGGAAAAGAACATACCGGTAGATGGTGGTGGTGGGGACCGAGACCGGTAATGATGATTGATAGGAGGGGGCGGCGGTCCTGCGTGTGGCGGTGGCTGGACGTCGATGGGACTGTGATGCTCGCGAGGAGGGCTGTCTCGGTTTCGACCCGAAACTGATGTCGGGCTTTCCCTCTTGCTCTTGCGGCTGATATTTGAGTATGGCGGTGGTGGTGGAAGCGAAGTAGTTTGGATTGGCGGTGGGGGTTGCGGTGGTGGGGAAGGTTGGATTCGCTGTGGTGGGACATGCTGCTGAGGGGGTATTTGCTCACGCCCGTTAACCGTGTGGCGTTCTCGGCCGTCAGGATAGGTGTATGTGGCATACTCGTTCCCCTAGGTACAGGGGTGCGTTAGCATCGTGAGCACGGACCGGACATGGAATGGAACGTACGGAGAGATCCTTGCGCTTCCACACTGATTCTGTGACGCCATTGACTGTGCGAGTCGCCCTACTCTCACCCACCCAGCGACCGTCAGGTGTGACTGTACTGCGAGACACCTGGCTGTACACCCGCGCACGACCACCGCCAGGGTTTCCCATGTCGTCAAACCCGCGGTCGAATGGGAAGCCCATGTCGGCGAACGGATCATCAAAATAGCCGCGTCCACGTTGGTGGTGCGAGTCGTGGCGGCGCCCTCTGCGCCACGGATCTGGGAATGGGTCGGCCATGGCGTGTCGTAGCTCGCCAAAGATGGATTCGAAGAGGCGGAAGGGATCGGTGAAGCCGGCGCCGGGGTGCCAGCCAAAGTCGTAGGGGTCTTCTGGGAAGGGAACATGGGGTCCCCGGTTGGAATGGTAGGGGCGACGACGGGAACGCGCACCCTCCGACCCTGGGGGTGGAGGTGGCCAGACCCCAGCAGCATCGTAGGCCTATTGAGACAGATGGGAAGGTCGGACATGAGGGGACATCGTGACCTTCGGACCAAAGATACGCCACCGACTTACCCTGCGCTTACTGGGCTCGCTGAGTACCTCGTATGCGTTGTTGACCTAGCATGTCGGGAGTGAGCCGGGCAGGAGAGGGTGGATGTATGTATGGATTAGACGGACCTTTCGGAACTCTTCCTCTGCGGTTGTTTTTTGTTCTGGGGGGACGCGATCCGGATGGGTCTGTAAGGCCCGTCTCTTGTAGGCTTTTCGGACTGCGGGGACGAGGGAAATGAGAGGGGGGAAACAGGACGGGGGCGAGGGTTGGACGTACTTTGATCATCGGCGGCGTCCCTTTGTACGCCGAGGATGTCGTATAGGTTAGAGGACATGCTAGGAGCTGGACTAGTATGTGGGGGCAGACTGAAGCGAGCACGAGGGGACGGAATGGGGTGAATTTTGTTTGGAGGGCTTTATATCACATCACACATCACACACAGGTGGATTTAAAATTTATCACGTGGGTGAGTGATTGTGCCAGAACTATCATCATGGATCAAGTTATCCTGACTGCTTCGGCACCCATTTCCGGTTCACACTCTGCCTCTCTCTTGTTTCACGACATTTCAACCGGCACTTCCCTCGCTTCATTCAAGCAATCCACGTCCGCCAAACATTCCACCGCGCTCATACGCACAACACCCGCTCAAGGTGGTCTCATCCTCGCCGTACAACCGGACAAGGCACTCCTCAATGTCTACTCTTTCCAAAAAGTGCTTCTTTATATCCAGACACACTCCATCTGTGACCTTACCTTCCTGGTATTAAGGATCAAGTCTCCCTCAAAACCGTCCTCCCAGAACGTCTTTCCTGCTTAACCGTTGACAGAAGAGGTCAGTTTTGCGCAGGAGGCACTCCACAAGGTAGGATATACCTATGGGAGGTCCGTGTATCTGCGCCCTTATGAAATTTTAACGTTCACTCATGTCTGATATGTCTCACAGATTGCCTCGGGCATAATGTACAACTCTTGGGAAGCCCACTATCGACGGGTCACGGTACTGCGCTTTACCCCAGACGGAGAAGCCCTGCTGTCGGGTAGTGACGATTCTGGTATCACCGTTTGGTCTGTTTTTAGGTCCGCCAGTGTCCTTAATACCTCGCGCCTCACCACGTTGCTCAAATCCCTCACATCCCTCTTGGCAGATTACTGGATGACAATGTTCGGAACGAGATCCCCGAAGCATACGCCCACTTATCTGACCACACGCTGCCAATCACCGACATCGCCTGTGGTTTTGGGCCGTTCCCATCCTGCCGCGTGTTGACGGCTTCGACCGACCACTCTGTGAAGGTATGCGCCATTTTTTTCAACTCGTCACATTTGTCGCGGCTGATGACCCCCAAAACAGTTGTGGGACCTCGCAACAAAGTCTCTATTAACTACTTTCCAGTTTCCTCACGCCGTCGACTGCATCGCGTGGGATGCGACCGAGCGTTTTTTCTTTGCGGCTTCGGGAGACGGTTCCGTTCACCAAGTGAACCTTTTTCGTACACGGATCGATCAGACTCGTGGACGCGTGGCTGAGGCAGTTGGAGGCGGAGAGGTAAACGATGTATTGTCCATCGCAGAAGATGACCCGAATGCGAGCAAGCGACGCCTTTTGTCTGTTGGGTGCGTAACCCCTTCACTTCCCTATCGCTCCAGCAGCCGTTTAATCCAACCTTATCCAACCTTCCATTTTAGAGAACCCGTCACATCTCTGTCCCTTTCGCTCACCGGAGCTCAGTTACTTGCGGGGACCGCAGCAGGGAACGTGCGCGTGTACGATGTACCTTCGCACCAGCTCCTCCGCACTATCAATGCGCACTCAGGTCCTGGGCTTGCCGTCACTTTCCTGACGACACTACTAAAGCCGCCAGACCTCGTCGGCCACGTGCGCCTCGGTGGGGATAAGGACTACGGGATTCCGGTGCGCCCCATAGTGCCCTTCCAGCGCATGCGCGAGGCACGCCCACGCGAAGCGCATGAGGTGACGATGATGCTACCCCACGCACAAAAGGTGTGTTTTATCTCCTCAGAAAAAATAAAATAAAATTTGTTCCGACCCTCAACTAAGCGCGCTGTTTACGGCAGGGCACCACGAACGAGTCCGTCACGGCGTACCCGCGTGAGGAGCTTCTCCGCGACTGGGAATACTTCGTGCAGCCTAGACCTCCGGCGGAGAACGGCGGAGATGCGCTTCCCGGGGCGCGGCCGGACGGACTGGCACGCACGTCGGATCTTGAGGACGAGGTGGCGAGGTTGAAGGCGCAGCTGGCACGCGCCAAGGGAATCAACGACGTCATGTGGGAGACGCTCATGCAGAGTGACCAGATCCCAGGCGAGTCACACGAAGACGCGGACGCGGATGGGCGGGAGCGGAAACGAGGCAAGACCAAGGCGTAAAACTCGTCCTCGTCGTCGCCGCCCTCCATTCCTCCCCCCCTCACTCCCCCTTTCTTCCCCACCCGCCACCCCCTGGCTGTTTTGATTGACTAGTTCATTTCCCTGTATGGTGGTGCCGACCGATACTCTTATCAAATTAATTTCATGAAACCGGACTGGCATGCTCGTCTTTTTTGTTGTTGTGCACCGCTTGTTTGCACGCGTGCCCCCCTCACCTTCATTGGGTAACGATTGACAGTTAGATGAATTGGGGTGTTTGCACGGGATGGGGCGCGCGGACATCAGAAATCCGAGAGAGAATGAAACGAAAACACAAAACAAGAACACCTTTCAAGTTTCAACCCCAAGGACAGCCATGGAAAAGCCGTATGGAACAACAAAGATCCGTGACAGGCGAGGGGTGTCCGATGGCCGTTATCATCTTTGCAATCTTTTGATCCCACCCACTGTCAAGTTACCGGAGTGGGGGGTGGTGCCAGCAACGCTGACTGACTTTTCCTTTACGCCCAAGGCTAATTTGACCCGTCCACAAAACAAACACGCATGCATCAACCAACCGGCCGATCCATCAACCACGATGTGGCCTCAAAAGTACGGCATGCAACACCTACGGCACTCTTGCCAAGGCTCATGGACGAATGACATATTTGCCAATTCCGCATATGTCAAAAACCAAAAACCCAGAGATGTAGCTTACTTGCAACGAGGCTCTAACGACGGCGGGCGCAGGAACGGGCGCAATCTCTTGTATCCATCCACGGTCACAAGTCCTGTACGCAGACAGGCACGGGAGGGAGGCCAGGCCGGGGCGAGGCTAGGCTCGCATTGCTCACATCGCCCGTGCGAGGAACAACGGACAAACACGGATAGACTATCCGCTCTCTAATAGCGCAATCGTTCGATGGAACCGAGTCTTAGACTGTGCCGGCGCAACCGGCACAGAAAATTCTGGAAGAAAGGTGGAGTGGCGTCGCGTGGGGCAGTTGTGAGCGCCCAAGGATCAACGAACTAAGCCTGATATGCCGAAGGGATTGTGTGAGTATGGAAGTCGATCGTCCCCCTATGTGAGACACGAGGCAGAGAGTTTGTTGACTCGAAGGACGATCGTCCCTTGCCTGTGATGATCAGCGGGTGCGCACACACACCCAAGTAATCAATCTCATACATCTCCGACGATCCAGGAGGATCGGATAAAGGGTGTAGTCGCAGTCGTGAGAAGGATTAATACTTGTACCGCCACACTGCGGAAAGACGATAGAGAAAAGATGAAAAAAAAAAACCATTCCAGATACAGTATTGGGGGCACTGGGCATCCTGAGTGAGCTTTTTTGTTCCTTAGATCTAGGAAAGCGTCGATCGCGAAATCTCGGCGCACGAATTTGTGACAATTTAGGATCCTTCGTGGGGCACACATGAAGGGCGAATGGATTTGATATAAAGGAGAGTAATGCTTCTGTGCGTGAAATTCCCGCCTCACTGCTACTCGGTCGTCTCTGAAGCCGCAGGTTTGACACCGTACTTTGCGGGATCAGTCCCGTGGTGGGGATGGTTGACAAAGTTGAACCTGACATGGGAAAAAGGTGAGTTATCAAGGCATCGGGACAAGGATAAAGGAACTCACATTGGGAAGGCACCTTCGAAGAAGGGATGGGGTGAGAAAGGGTATATGCATGCGCAACGAGTTCGAAGAGTAGACACGCACTGAATTTGAGCTGCGAGAAGGAAGAGTTGGTGTACGCCGCATTCTGGACCCACTCTGGTTGATGCGATTCTCCGTAGAGCGGTTTGCCTTCCCGCGCGAGCTGGCTTAGCTCTGCGAAGTCCCTTTCCTCTTCACTCTTATTCTCCGACCAGCCCCAGAAGCGGACTGAGATGGGCGACATTAGAGAGCATTAGCGTAATCTCTCCATGGGCAGGGGAAATTCAAGCACAGAACTCACAACTCGACCGCTGATATGCCAGTAGGAATCCCCCTACGAAGCCAAATACTCCGCCCAGACGTAAAGCTGGCCGCAGACGCGCCTTTGTGGGATCAGCCATCTCTGAATATGAGGGAATCATTTTTTTGGTGGTGTGAGTTGGTATGTCGATAGGCGTAGGTAGTTTGTGAATATACCGTACCCCAGAATGAAAGGGCTGACGGAAAGGCGGCCGTCGCTCCTGCCCAGACAGCGTAGTCCGATGGTCTCATGTATCGAACGACGCGAGAGAAATGGGGGTCAGCATCTATGAGAGGATAAGGTG
>Ga0307510_10006095_pt1 | contig 14367 bp, 7 predicted proteins | sample 12_EM_MG_FD_207224 | JGI IMG/M metagenome (GOLD analysis project Ga0307510, IMG submission 207224) | Populus trichocarpa ectomycorrhiza microbial communities from riparian zone in the Pacific Northwest, United States - 12_EM | ecosystem: Host-associated > Plants > Roots > Unclassified | place...
GCTTTAAAAAAAAAATTTCAAAACAAAGATATGAACATCTTTCCCTTGTGGTTCACATGCTTTTAATTGTGAGTTTGAAAGTGTCAAAGAACCATCTCAACCTAATAGGTTAAGTTGTTAGGTGAGGTTTCAAGATATAATTTATATTATTCTCTAACACACCCCCTCAAGTAAAAGCCCTTTGGGCTTGAAACTTGCACATACTTACATTATCTTATGCTTAATTTTTATCAAATAAATAGGGATGATGAGATTCGAACTCGTGACCGCCTGGTCATCAAGGCTCTAATACCATAAAGAAAAATATAAGAGAGTATATTTGTGAGAAAGTTTCTTATGCAAAGCGTGAGAAGAGAGTTCTTAACTACTATTATATATAGACTTTACAACCTAAGAGAAATATTGAGAAGGAAAGTTACAAATAAAGTAGTTAATTTGTACATGAGTGTTGTTACATAGCTATTTTACAGGAGTAGATTGTTGGACTAATTTCTCATTATGTAGTGATTGGATTCAACAAGACTCCTTGAATTGCTCTTTATGATTCTTCTATTTCAGGAAGGACAACCACATCTTGATCAATTGCCTTATCACTCCATGCTGTAGACTCAAGATGGCTGTTAGTGGGTGGATTATGTTTAATAGAAAGTTGATAATATTTTCAAATATTTCTTTTGGACGATAAAATAACTCAGATATATCAACAAATTAACATCTTGTAGTTCATGAAATTTTTAGCTGCTTTAGTTATGACTAGATTATTGACTCACGTTACGCTGTAAATCAGATCAATTATTTAAAATAAAAAAATTTCTAAGTATTGATAGTGTGTTTTTTTAATAATATAATTAATTATGAACTTAAAATATAATGCATATTGAACAAAATCTTTTTTAAATGTTGATATTGTGATATACTTGTTGACATTGTTTTTCAAATATTGAGATGATGACATATTGAATTGACCCAAGTTAACCTATCAAATATGTGATCCTAGTCATAAGATTGTGATAACTATATAAAAAAAATAAAAAAAATTATGAAGATCAATTCCTAGTAAATTCAATTTTGAACAATAAAATAAAAAAATATATTAAAATTAAAAAAAGAATAAAAAAATTATCTGAGTCAACCATGGTTATCCTACCGAACCTGCAACTTTTGGGTCATGAGATCGAATAACCTCATAGAAAGCAAATAAATTTTATTTTATGACATCAACTTTCAATCAACTCAATATTAAATGATGAAATAAAAAAAGAAAGATCTCAAATCAACCCGAGCTAACATGTTAACCTTGTGGCCTAAATTATTAAACTAAGATAAATTCATAAAAATTAAATAAAAAATTACAAAGCCTTATTTCCAACAGATTTAATGTTGAAGGTTAAAATCGAGAAAAAAAAACTAAATAAAAGAAATTGAGTTGTTAGAGGGTGAAATTGAAAAAAAAATTCATGTAAAAAGGACTAAAAACATTAACAAAGAATTAACCCGGGTCAGCCTTCCAAACCTGCGATCTGAGTCATAAGATTAAGATAATCCCATAGAAAATAATTATGAAGTCCTATTTCTAAGTAACCCAATGTTTAAGGAAGAAATTAAAAAAATTAATTAGAAAAAACAGCTCAAAGAAATGACTTGAGTTAACTCAATATGTATAATGTTGAAGCCGCGTGACCTAGATCATACAATTTGGATAATTTAATAGAAAAAAATATATGAAACCCCACTTATAACATGTATAATATTAAAGGTTAAAATTGAGAAAAGAAAAAACTAAATCTATGATACTGGTATATAACCCAACATAAAAAAAATTGAAAAAAATTACAAAGCATAATTGCCAAAACAATTTAATACTGAAATGATGAAATAAAAAAAAATTGAATTGTTGAAGGGTTAAATAAATAAAAAAGACACAAAATACTATTCTAATAAATAATATATTGTGAATGTGGTTAGAGATATATATTATATATAGCTACACCCTTTAGTTTTTTATTAATTTTTAAAATAACTAATTAAAGGAAAATAACTTCTTCAAATCTCAAGGACAATGAATTACTTTCCATGAAAGTTGTAGGTTTTCCTTTCTTTTACTTCTAGTTGTAGGAAAATAACTATATGATTCCAACTCATCGGAGGGATCTAACATAGAACTTATTTAATTCAAGTGAAGTTTAGACGTTCTGAACTTTGCATATTTAAATAATATGTAATCAAGTCTTTATAAGTAGGGTAATCTAACAGATTGAGATATCTTTTCTTTTGTTCTTGTTATTTAGACGTTCTGAACTTTGCATATTTTTTTTTTTTAGTTTAACGTGGGTGTTCGGGTTAGCTTGCGCGCATCTCGACTAATCCAACGGGTCCTGAAGTTAACGACCATATAAGTCTCCAGTGGTCATCATATGAGCAACCACAGGGCTCGAACCTGAGACCATAGAGGAAGCAAACCTCTTGGTCCCAAGCTCTTACTACTGGGCCACCACCTACTTTGCATATAAATTAATATTGTTTTCTTCAGATTTAAACATTAAACATCCCCTTTTTTTATAAAGAAATTTAAAACATCTTTAAAAGATATGGTAAGTTATATTTAAAATACAATACCATACATGAACTTTATTTTTTAATTTTGTTTTGACTTGGCATTGTGAATATTTTTTATAGTAGGTTCTTCTTTGAATAATTTTAATAGCGTGTTTTTTATATTGATTCGGTGCATTTAAATAAAATTAATTAATTTTCTAAGAAAATGAGTCCTTAATTTGAATTTAAAAAGCTAAGGAAGCATATCATCTTAATCATAAATTAGGGTGTGTTTTTTTAAAAAAACTACTTTCCAGCAAACCCTAATTTTTTAACGTTACATTATCAATATTGGGTCAAGGGCTACAAAACTAGATATCACGCTTATATGGAAATTCACACAAAAATCATAATACTATACCTAAGAGGAAACAAAACTAAACTTTATATAATATTTTATTGTCCATGGAAGTCATGTTTCACTGTATTTTAAAGTGCAATACAAGCCATCTATTTTGAAAGATTTATTCACATGGATCATGGCTCTATATTTAAAATATATATCACAAGGTGGAGAAAGTTTGGCTGTGATTTTAAATCAATGGGCAATAATTAACAAAAGTGGGTTTAAATGTTAGCAACTACACATGCAATCCTCCGCACGCGAAAGTGTATAGGAATGTTGATTTTGAGCACATAAATCTTCCTGCAAATGAAATCAAGGTGTCTCTTTTTGAGATTGAGCCATGGAAGAGGTAAGAGAAGATCGATCTGTATGTTCTTGCTATCGAAAAACAGAAGGTCCTATTCATGCAGGTATCAAGTCTCTGAAACCAAAATGCTAGAATCATATAATATAAAAATAAATTGAAAGCCGAAAGGGATTAGAAAAGGACCTTCAAGTGTGAAACCATGTGACATATACAATTTGCGTTTTCGTTATACAGCTGCCTTCAACATCACCACTTATGAGCACCACCGACACCATCTTCGCACCACCATAACAGTGACGTTAAGATTTTTTTTCCTTTTCAGGTTTACAACTACAAAGTTTTTTGTTCTTCATATGTTTTCTTTCCCTACACAAAATTATTTCCAATCATAGTTTGCTTAACTGGCTGCAACTCGAAAAATTATTATCATGAGCATGTATGTTAATATTAAAGAACATGTTTATAGTGAAATCAACTCACTTTTAAGATTATATTGAAAATTATTCTTCAATAAAAATATTTTAACACGGAACATTAATTTAATTAAAATAAATTATAAATAAATAAAAAATTAATTTTAAAAAAACTCCTAATTGCAAAATATTTGGTTTTTAAGACAAAAAACTTTAACGTATATTTTTTATGAGTAATTAAGGCAAATCGACAAAATTAATCCAAGTAATTATGATAATTTAATTTTGCATCTATTTTGATTTTAAAATTAGCAGGGGTGCTAAAACAATAGGCTCATCTGTAATTTTATCGCTATTCGTCAATTGAACTTGTCAAAGTTATATAATATGAATATTATAAATGTTAATGGGTTAAAAAATCTAAAAAATAAATATCATAAGTTTGGTAACAAGTCAAGATTTTTAAAGGCTAGTCAACCTAATTTGTAAACCCTATACAACCCACTAAAAGTGTAACCCTGTATTCTAGAAATTCCTTTGTATAAATACTTTCTTTCTATCTCTCTATTCAGTTTTTTTTAGTTTGATTGTTTCTTCTTTAAGAAATTTCTTACATGATGATATTTACTTATTTACTCATCTTTTACTTTTTTTTATTCTATTTTTTTCATAGAGAAAGGACTTGGTGATACGTTGGGTGACATATCCTTTCAATTATCCTGTTGCTAAGCAGATTGTTTCTCTATGGATGCAAGATTATAAGTTTGTTTTGGAAGTGATTTAATTTTCATGGGATCCACAATGCATATCAGGGAAAAACAACGCTTTCACACGACAAGGAATTATATTGTTTAAGTGGTATGCACATATTTTATTTGAATCCAATAAACATTACACAATTTTGAGGTTTGTAGCTTTAAATTTATTCGTTTAAAGTTGTCAATTTCATTAGTCAAAACTGTAAAAAATAGAGGTCATTCAACTAAACGACGTGTCACTCACCTTCTCTACTTTAAGTATGAACGATGCGTCGTTTAGGGTTTTTGACTTGGAAATAACAAATTTCAATTGATAACCTAATCTTCTGATTTTTTTTAATTGCACTAATAATTATCTTCAAACTTTTAATTTCATGCAATTTCACACCTACCAAACTTAATTATCAACTCCTAAGTTGGCTGTCTTTTTCATTTTGGTTCTTGATTCTGAATTTGTGCATTTTGATCCTCAATTGACCAATAAACTTTTAATTTCTTCAATTTAGCTCCTGATTTGGTCAATTTCAGCTTATATATTCACGCGTCTTTTCCAGTTTGATCATTGGTGTTGGATTTATTCAATCAAGTCTCTAATTACCCATCAAACTTTAATATTTATGCAATTAAACCCCTGATTTGACCAAATTAACTTTGAAAAATTACAATTCAACCCCCATACTTTAATTTCTTCCAATTAAAGCCTAATTGACTTTAAAAAGAAAATTTTCTTGCAATTGAGCCCTCAATAAATTCAAATAAACCTTGAAAAATTCTATTTGAGTCCTTAAACATTCAATTTTGAGTTTTCCTCCTCAAATACATTTTTCTTTGCTAATAGAGCCTTCATCAGTCTAAAATACACTGTCAAATTTTTTAATCTTGTATATTTGATCATTCTTAATCAGTCTTCAGCAATTTCTTGGACGTTCTAGTATACTCTTCTCATTGATATTTTTTTTTATTCAACATTTTTCATTTTTTTGTATTTTTTCTTTTCCCTTCTTTTTTTTTCTAATTTTTTTTTTAAGTGGGGTCCCAAAATGGGTAACAACAAAAATCATGTGTATTTTGAAATTCACTCATTTTTTTATGTCAAGGATCTCATAACCAAGAAACTACTTCTTTCCGGTAAGAGTAAAGATAGTCTCTATGTTTTATTTGAGTCTTTCGTAATATTTATGCCTCAAGCTTTTTGGTCTCCTATTGTGTCTACCTCTACTGATACCTAGCATTGTCGCCTGGTTCTTCCTAGTTCACGTGTTTTGAGTTTCTTAGCATTAAACAAAAATATTGTTCGTAACTCACAATGTTTTAATTTTCAGTTTCACGCTTGTTCATTAGGGATATCATTGCGTATATTATTAAAACCTACGAGTTACAAAACTTCATCTCCTCTTAAATTAATTTTCAGTGATGTTTGGGGACCTGCTCTCATGTTTGCTTCTAATGGTTATTGTTATTTTGTTATTTTTATGGATGCGTATATGAAATATATATGGTTTTTTCCTCTTGTTGCCAAATATGATGTCTTCACTATTTTTCACCAATTCCAAGTTCTAGTTGAAAGGCAATTCTCTAGCAAAATTATATTTGTCCAAACATATTGGGGCAGTGAATATAAAAATTTAAATAACTTTTTCGAACCATTGGTATTCATCATCGTTTAATTTGTCTACATACTCATGAACAAAATGGCACAACTGAACGTTGACATAGATATTGTTGAAACTAGTCTTACTCTTCTCGATCAATGTAAAGCACCCCTAAAATTTTAAGGATTGATATCAATTGTTTTTAAAATTATTAAAAATTAAATTAAAAATTAAAAAATTAGGATAATTAAGAGAAATCAAAAGGATAAATTTAGGACAACACATAGTCAAGATAACATTTTGTAAGAAAGGATGCTGTAAGGGTGATGTCATTCATCCCTAAGCATAACTAACTCCCTTACTTGAATATTTGAGATCAATGCACATTTTAGGATCCCTAGTTTCTTTTAATTACTAGGTGGTAACTCCTAATTTTCTATATATATATATATATATATATATATATATATATATATATATATATATTTCTCCATACCAATTTCGAGGAGTCCCGACCGACATCAATACATTGTTACTATTGGCACTAACACAAACTCATCTTCTGCAGACAATCCAGGAGAGAATCCATCCAAGCATTAAGGAGAAAATCATGCCATTATAGTTGATTGCTTTACAGTTAATTGTGCAACGTCTATTTAGGAATTGATTAATTCTAATTATAGTGTATAATTCCTTGTATAGCCTGTAACAACTATTTCCTTATTCTCTTCTTCTCTGTTGTAAAACTTTCCTATATATAATACTCCAATGCCATATGCAGTTGTTGTGGTTGATAATTATTGGTTTACAAAACCTTACATGGTATCAGAGCCATAAGACTAACCTCCATCTGATCCTATGGCCTTAGAAAATTCTTCTTCTACTCTGTCCTTCAACACCATGGTTCACATGGTTACTATCAAACTATCCTCCACCAACTTTCTTCTTTGGCGCAGTCAAGTGGCTCCTTTACTGCAGTGTAAAAAATTATATGGATATGTTGATGGCTCAACACCAATGCCTTCTGCTGCCACTAATCCTGCAGCTCATAATATTTGGAAGCAATTTGATCAGCTTGTCATGAGCCTTCTACTTTCTTCTCTCACAGAGGAAGCTCTTTCTATTACTATTGGCTTTACAACATCAAGAGATGTCTGGAACTCTCTTGAAATCACTTTCAGCCAAAAATCTAAGGTCCATGAACTTCAAATAAAAGATGAACTTCAAATAAAAGATGAACTTCATCTCTTGAAACGTGGCTCTCGTAGTATTTCTGAATACTCTCGAATATTTAAGGCTCATTGTGATCAATTATCAGCAATGGAACGTCCAGTTGAAGATACTGACAAGGTGCACTGGTATCTACGTGGTTTAGGCCATGAATTTTCAACTTTCTCCATCACTCAACTCTCTTTAACCCCTATTCCCAGTTTCAAGGATATTGTTCCTAAAGCAGAGAGCTTTGATCTTTTTTTCAAGTCTATTGATCATAATACATGGGTCCCTGCATATGTAGCAAATTTCTCTCATGCATCTTCAAACCGATATGGTAACTCTAACAACTATCAACACAAATATAAAGGAGGGCCATCAAAGGGAGGAAACCGTAGCAAGCAACAATATAAACGACCTCCTAGATGCCAAATCTGTCGTTAGGAAGGACACTATGCCATGGATTGCAGTCGCAGATACATTAAACCTGATGCTAATCTTGCTGAAGCTCTTGCCCACTGCACCATTAGTATTGAACCTGCAGATTGGTACACAGATACGGGTGCATCAGCACACATGACAACTGATGCATCTCAACTTGATAAGGTGGAACCTTACACTGGTAAGGACAAGGTTATTGTTGGTAATGGATCCTTTCTACCAATAACATATACTGGTTCTTGCTCCTCTACTCCCCATCTTCAATTAAATGATGTTCTTGTTGTCCCAGCTTTAACTAAAAATCTGCTCTCTGTCAGTAAACTCACTCATGACTATCCTTTATATGTCTCTTTTACTGACAATGATTTCATCATACAGAATCTTCAAACTCAAAAGGTGGTGGCAAACAGTAAGCATGTTGATGGTCTTTATGTACTGAAGCCTGGACACCAAGCCTTCTCTACTGTCATTACCAAATCCAGTCTTTGTAATTCCTTTGCAATTTAGCATGCACGTTTAGGACATGTCTCCTCCACAATAATTTCTATTCTTAATAAATAAGGTTCCCTGTACCTCTCTTCTCTATTGCCGAATCCATCTCTGTGTATTAGTTGTCAAAAGGCTAAAAGCCATAAATTGCCATTTCCAACAAGTGACAGTCGCTCCAACAAAATCCTTGGTCTTATACATTGTGATCTATGGGGTCCAGCACCCATAACTTCCATCTCAGGATATCGATATTACATTATCTTCATCGATGATCACTCACGTTTTACTTGGTTTTATCCATTAAAACACAAAACTGATTTTTACCAGACATTCCTTAACTTCCAATCTTTGGTTGAGAATCAGTTCTCTACGAAAATAAAGATTTTCCAAAGTGATGGGGGAGGGGAATTCATCAGTAAGAATCTGCAGTCTCATTTCACTAAATGTGGAATTCATCACCGATTCTCCTGTCCCTATACACCATCTCAGAATGGTGGAGCAGAGAGAAAACACAGGCATATCACCGAAACAGGTCTCACAATGCTGTTTCATTCCACTGTTCCTCTTCACTTTTGGGTTGAAGCCTTCAGTACTGCAGTCTTCATCATTAACCGCTTGCCAACACCAGTCTTGAATGGGACATCTCCTTTTGAAATTCTGTATGGTAAGTCTCCTCTCTATACTACATTTTGAATATTTGGATGCTTATGTTTTCCAACCTTGCGTGATTATACCAAGCATAAGTTTGAACCAAGAAGTCTTCCTTGTATTTTTTTTTGTTACCACACTTCCTACAAAGGTTTTCGATGTCTTGATCCTGTTTCTCATCGAGTTTTTATCACTAGACATGCTCGTTTTGATGAGAATGTATTTCCTTTTTCTTCTTCTAGTATGCAACCCTCCTCTGCCATCTCAGATTTTATTGTCTTTCATAATCCCACCTCTTCGTATCCTGTTATGTCTAGTACTAACTCTTCTGCAGGACATTCATCTCCATCATCAGTAACCTCGTCCATGCCGTGTAAATCATGTTCTTTGGACTTGCTTCCATCTCCAAGCTTCTCAATTTCAGTGCCACTTGTTCCTACTCCTCAGGAAGAGCAACTTCCAGCAATCCCAATAGCATCAGCTTCATATCAGAATTCTCATTCCATGATCACTCGTGGCAAAACAGGCATCTCCAAATCCAAACATTATAGTTATGTCTATCAGATTTTGTCATCTCCTTTATTATCTTCTCTTTTAGTTATGAGGGAACCAAAGGGTTTCAAGAGTGCTGCCAAGTCTCCAGAATGGCTTGCTGCCATGGAAGAAGAAATACGTGCTCTCAAACTCAATCAAACATGGAAACTAGTTCCACGACCACCTGCTACAAATGTGGTTGGATCCAAATGGCTTTTTCACACCAAATATCATTTGGATGGTTCCATTGATAGGCTCAAAGCACGCCTTGTTGCAAAAGGCTATACTCAACTCTATGGTCTTGATTTTAATGACACTTTTAGTCCAGTTGTTCGAGCATCAACAGTTCGCATTGTTCTCTCCATTGCAGTATCTCGTGGCTGGAATATGCGCCAGCTTGATGTAAAAATTGCTTTCATGTATGGTCTTTTACAAGAACAAGTTTATATGGAACAACCACCGAGCTATGCTAATTCCTCTCATCCAAACCATGTTTGTCGTCTTAAAAAGACAATCTATGGCTTGAAGCAAACACCAAGAGCATGGTTCCATCAGTTTAGCGATTTCTTACTCACTATTGGCTTCAATAGCAGTCAAGCTGATTCCAGCTTATTTGTCTATTCATCAGCTCACGAGATTATTTACTTGCTATTATACGTTGATGATATTATCATCACAGGCAACAATATGTCCCTCATTGATACTTTCATTCGCAAGCTACGTCATGAGTTCTCCATGAAGGATCTTGGCACTTTGAATTATTTCTTGGGTTTAGAAGTCACTCATTCTGCCACTGGCATATTTCTGATTCAGCTAAAGTAAACGAGAGATCTTTTACTTCGAGCTGACCTCCTTGATTCCAAACCGGTTGGCGCTCCCATGATTGTTTCTCAGCATTTAACTATTGATGGCAATCTATTTCATCCCCCCACTACCTATCGATCCTTAGTTGGTGCACTTCAATATCTAACCATTACCAGCCAAATATTACACATGCAGTGAACTCAGTAAGTCAATTCATGCATGCCCCAAGCGAACATCATTTCCAGGCTGTTAAAAGGATCCTCCGATATATTAAAGGAACTCTGCACTTTGGTCTCAAAATTACTCCATCCACCACCTTCAACATCTCAGCTTTCTCAGATGCCGACTGGGCTGGCTGTCCAGATACCAGTCGATCAACATCTGAATATGCCATCTTCTTAGGTGACAATTTAGTTTCCTAGACATCTAAAAAGCAATCTACTGTCTCTCGCTCTTCTGCAGAATCTGAATACAGAGCTTTAGCTCTCACTGCAGCTAAGGTCAAATGGTTATTAAACATTCTTCAAGACTTACGCCTTCAGCCATCACACAGGCCAACTCTATTTTGTGACAATGCTAGTGCAATTTTTATGGCCCGCAATCCTGTAGCTCGAAAACGATCTCGGCATATTAACATTAATATTCACTTTGTCCGCGAGTTAGTATGCAATGGTGTCTTAAAGATTCAACATGTGCCGTCCAACTTGCAAATTGCGGACATCTTCACTAAAAGTCCATCAAAATCTTTGTTTATGCTCTTTAGGTTCAAGCTTCGCGTGTTACCAACCACGCTTGACTTGAGGGGGAGTATTGGCACTAACACAAACTCATCTCCTGCAGACAATCCATGAGAGAATCCATCCAAGCATCAAGGAGAAAATCATGCCATTACAGTTGATTGCTTTACAGTTAATTGTGCAGCGTTTGTTTAGAAATTGATTAATTCTAATTATGGTGTATAATTCCTTGTATAGCCTGTAATAGCTATTTTCTTATTCTCTTCTTCTCTGTTGTAAAACTTTCCTATATATAATACTCCAATGCCATATGCAATTGCAGTGGTTGATAATTATTGGTTTACAAAACCTTACAGTTACAATATATTTTTTTCATATCAAAATAATAGCTTTTTTTTTATCTTTATGTTTAGTTCATTTGAAAAAGAAAAAAAGAAACAAAGACACCATGCACTTTAACCATGGCTTATAATTGAATCATAAGGGAGCAAGGTTATTGTCTAGGTATTTCATTAGTTGCTCGAACGTGGACGCAAGAAAACTAAAGAAGAGGACAGATTTGATTAGGTATCGTAAAATATCATGCATAAAGGCGTTCATGTGTGTGTGTAGAGGTGCCATGGTAGTTATATAATTAGAAATAAAAAGGAAGGGACACGTGCGTGGAGCTGGCTTTGGCACGTGAGGGGCAGATGAGAAAATTATTAGATTTTTCAATGATGAGGAGGAAGAGGAAGTGGGGCTGTCAAGCGTGTGAGGGGAGGGTGGGATTCACGTGACTACGAATACAAAAGACAACAGATGGGATACAAGGAGAAGGTTAGGCTGTCAAACATCAATCCTGTTTGCAGTTGGCAAAAAAAAAAAAGGTGTTTCTTTCTTCTTTATTTTTTTCATCTTCCTATTTCAATTGGGTGTTAATATACCAAAAGATCTCTTAAAGGCTTTGGGAGAAAGACCACAACCATTCCTTCTTTCTTTTATTTCCCTTGGTTCTTGCTTTCCAAGATACTTTTCGGTGAATTACTTATAGTTCCCAGTAATACCATATCTTACGTGCGTCAAATTAATAAAAGAATTAAAAAGGATTAATTGATCTTTTCTTTACCTTACAGTGCTTGCATATACATATGCTCAGCGTGAGTTTCAAACCTAAATTTCATCTGGAAGACATTACAAAATATTCTCAAGCAAGTTTTTTATTCATATTCATCAACATTTTCATCAAGCTTTCTTCGAATTCATATTGTTTTAGCGCATAAATATGCATATTAGACCAAATGTTAATGTACATGATAAAGCATATATTAAAAAAAACAAATATGAAAAAGAGTGAATGAAAATTTATATATCAAAGGTTTGAGAGTTTTTAAATGTGCTCCATCTAGACTATCTTAATCTATCTATGAGTTATTCCTCAAATTCACCTTTTTATTTTCAAAATAAAAAATAAAAAATAAAATAAAGACTGATATTTTTGCAAAAATAAGACGAGAGGATTTCAAATGTACAAAAAATCAAGCTATAATTTTGGATGAAATCGGGAGTTTAATTGTATCCTATTTTACCAAAAACTAGAGAGACAATGCAAATTCGAGGTCAAGTTACATAATTATTGAATGAATCTGTATAAAAATTAAATCGAAGAACATAGTTATATTTTTAATAGGTCAATTTGATTTAAATCATGGGTCAAATTAAAGTTTAATTATGTTTGAGAATTAATTTTGGTCCAATTAAAGGATTTAATTAGCTGCAAGGACTTAATAATATTTTAAATGAGTCAAATTAATTTTCTCGGGGTTTAATTGGTGAAAAATTAAGTTTGAGAGCCCAATTTGATCTTAATTAAGAAGATTGGAATTTTAGGAGATCAAATTTAATTTTTACAAAGTCAATTAGTTCAAATCAGGGGTAAAATCGCAAGAAAATCAAAGTTTTGGGGTCAATTAAGGGTTAAATTAAATAAATTTGCAGCCAATGACCATTTTGCAAAAGGTGTCGAGCTATGGCGACTCAATTGATTAAAATCAGAGGTGAAATTGAAGAAAAGGGAAAGTTTAATGGTTAATTGTATAAATCCAAGACCAAGGACCAAAATGAAAAAGGTGCCGAAATTTGGGGCTGACATTGAAGTTCGGTCGGGGCAAAATTGCATAAAATTACAAGTTTAGGGTAACTTAAGGGTACAATTGAAAGAAATTAAAAGATGAAGGACCAAATTGAACTTCGATCAAAACCTTAAATCCATAAAACGACGATGTTTTGAAGAGAAGAAAGGATTAGACGATACGTCGTTTGGTGACTATTTATCTTGTTCGTATTGCTTGAAAACCCTGCTTGAGTGGTTTTCTTTCCAGGGCATTTAATGCTTCATTTCTCCACCAATTTTGACAAAATTTTGCACGTAAACGATGACCTGACATGTGACTACACCCCAGTGTGATCTTCCTAGCCGATTGACTTCACAACAGCCACGACGCTACCCTAAAGTGGCCAACTCAACCAGCCTTCAACTGTCAAAATCTGACAGTCCATGATAGCTATTTTGAACCAATGGTGGGGATCCTTCCAGGTCAAATCAAGGACCAAGATTTGGTACAATTAAAAACAAAATATCTATGTTCCACCCTCTATAGATAGGGGTGGATTTCATGGCTTGAGGGAGGAGAAATTAGGGTGCGAAGTTGGCAAAAAAATAATCTCTTCCCCAATTTTCTTTTCTTTTCCTCTACCAACCTCCCTTTCCCCTTTTTTTGCTCCACCTCCAACGACACCAGCTTCGGCCACAGTGCACAACTTTCCCTGTAACAACAAAAAACGTCGCTGACCACTTTGTCAGCTAGGTAAGCCTTCCCCTTGTCTTTTTGTTCTTCTTTTCCACAGCAGCCATGGCGCTGCCCCAAAGTGGCCATCCCAACTAGCCTTCAACTATCAAAATATGACACTCCATGATAGACACTTTGAACCAATGGTTGGGATCCTTTAGGGTCGAATCAAGGACCAAGATTTGTTACCATTAAAAAAAAAATGTCTTTCTTCCAATCTCTATTAATAGGGGTGGATTTCATGACTTGAGGGAGGAGAAATTAAGGTGCGAAGTTGGCAAAAAAATCATCTCTTCCCCAGTTTTCTTTTCTTCTCCTCTGCCAACCTTCCTTTGCCCCTCTTTTGCTCCACCTCCAACAACACCACCTCCGGCCACAGTGCACAACCTTCCCTACAACAACAGGAACGTTGATGACCACTTTGTCGTTCAGCTAAGCCTTCTCCCTTGTCTTTTCATTCTTCTTTTCCACAGCAGTTATGGCGCTGCCCCAAAGTGGCCAACCCAACCAACCTTCAACTATCAAAATCTGACAATTTATAATAGCCACTTTGAACCAATGATGGGGATCCTTCAGGGTCTAATCAAGGACCAAGATTTGGCACCATTAAAGACAAAATGTCCCTCGTTCACCTTCTATAAATAGAGGTGGATTTCATGGCTT
>Ga0307510_10006096_pt1 | contig 14367 bp, 18 predicted proteins | sample 12_EM_MG_FD_207224 | JGI IMG/M metagenome (GOLD analysis project Ga0307510, IMG submission 207224) | Populus trichocarpa ectomycorrhiza microbial communities from riparian zone in the Pacific Northwest, United States - 12_EM | ecosystem: Host-associated > Plants > Roots > Unclassified | place...
CGCAGGAGCATCTCGATCGTCGGAATAGGGCAGAGCTCTGCTTCGGCGAGAATGGGGAAGAAGCACCCTACGCTTCAGCATGTCAGCAGACAAAAAGGGGAGTCTTAAGGGAGAAATCCGTGCCTTTTTGCAGTAGTTCTAGAGTTGTGCCTGTGTCTTTCTACACGGGGGTAGTGGTCGTATGAGACATGTCGTGAAACTTGTGCCCATTGGATCAGCTCCGTCCTGCGCCTGCGCGCGTCGTCGTCGACCAGCGGTGCAGCGATCGCAGCCGGATCTACGGAAACCACTGTGCGGAACTCTAGTATGAAGACCTGCGCGATCTCCGACGTCCACTCGAGCACAGGTCCAACAGGGGGCGCTATGTCAAGGCCTGCAACGCGAGAAAGTTGGCAGTGCGGATGCACACTGAGCGCGTGGCCGCTACGGATCGGCCAAAGTCGACGTAGCGCCGGGCAAGTGAGATGCGGTAGAGCACGTTCTCTGCAGACGGTAGGATGCAAATCGTGAGGGCGAGCGAGCTGAATCGGTTGTACAGCATCGAGAGCTGCTCGTCGAACAGCGAGCGGAGAGCACTCAGCTGGACGGAGCCGACTGGTGTCACGAGCGAGAGGAGCTTCTTCGTCCGCCCGAGATACTCGTCCTCGCGCACAGTGGGCCGCATCTGCTCAGCGGAGGCAAAGATGAGTTTGAGGAAGATCATGAAGGTGCTGTCCGTGTTCACGTCCTCCATGAGGAGGCGAGCGTCGCTCTCCTGCACAAACGCTGCGACGCCGGCGATCTCGCCCTGCAGGTCGGCGAATTTGTGGCTCTTGAAGATGTCGATCAGACGCCAGAAGAGCACCGAGGACACATCGTCGTCCAGTCGCCAGCACGAGCACTTGTGAAGGACCAGGCATCGTGACACGACCAGACGAATGTAGGCATTGCGAGTTTGCGACGACGTAAACTGTGCGAGGAGAGGCCACTATCGATTTGTGGATCGGTGACGAGTCGGATGGGGTCGAGGGTGAGTGGGACGAGTTCCCACAATGTGCTCATATGGGAAGAGGATGTCGATACACCATAGGCAGAGAATTGGGAGAGGCAAGACGAAGGGGAGGGTGGGCACAGAGGACGGGACAGGAACAAAAAAACGGCGATGGCGGCTTAGCCGGCTCAGCAGGCCCAAGCTGGTAGTAAGCCAGACGAAGGGGAGGATGGGCACAGGGAAGGATGGGACACGAACAAAAAAATGGCCTGCTGAGCTGGCTTGGGCCGGCTGAGCCACTGTAAGCCGGCTCAGTGGGAGCCGGCTAAAATGGCGGCTCGACCAAATACAGCTCGGCTCGGCTCGAATTGGAGCCGGCTCCGGCTCCGGCTCTAGCCGACGATTAGCCGGAGCCGCTGCAACACTACCACCACCTCAGCCAGCTGCACCACAGCCGCCTCCAGGTCCTCCACTACCTAATCCACCAGCACCCGCAGCAATGGCCCAACAGAACCAACCCTGCATTCTGGGAACAGCCCCAGACCTGTATGACGGGTCCCCCGAGAAGGCCAGCACTTTTTGGAATACCCTCACCAATTATTACACCATCAACGATGGTGTCTATGCCACCGACACCCAGAAGGTCTCATCTGCCCTTACCTACTTTAAGATAGGCACCCTAGGCAGAAATTGGGCAAGTGACTGAATGCAAACAGCCTTAAATGCCAACCCAGTCAATTACGGAACATGGAACGATTTCAAAACTGCTTTTGAACAGCAGTTCATCCCACCAGCCGCCCAAATGGAGGCCATCCAGAAAATGCATGATACTTGGATGGGAACAAGCAATTTTGCCACCTGGTTCTAGGACTGGAGCACCCAAGCTAGATGCACTGGAGTAGATGAAATCACCAAGATGTGGACCTTCCAACATAACCTACCACCAGGCTTACAAGCAAAACTCCTGATGCTTTCCCTACAACCCACCACACTAGACCAACTAGTCAAAAAAACCCAGGAATTCAACTACAATTGGCAGATCTTTGGAGGATCTACTGGAAACCCCACTAGAGGACAAGGTCCCTCTTGGGGAAATTGGTGTGGAAACAGAAACCCACATATCCAAGAGATCAAAGATGAAACCAAGATCAAGATCGCTGTGATGCAACCACGATGTGGCTTGACCAAGAAACAGGACAAGCTCACCCCACAAGAACAACAGTGCCGTAGGGCAAATAACTTGTGCCTCTACTGCGGCACAGTGGGACATATTGCCACCAATTGTCTAGTCTCTCGATGCCCTTACACAGGCAGTTTAGTTCGCCAACTCAGAATGACCCCTGAAGGTGAACCCTCGATTGAAAGTCAACTTGAGGATCTCAATATCAACTCTGTAATGCCATTCAATGTAATCAACAAAATGGTAGTCAATTCAAAGACTGAAGACAAGTCTTTTTGATCCACTCTCCTGCTGTATCGTCAGAGAGAGTTGTACGTGTACCCCATTGTATTCAAAGGACCACCGAATTGGGCCAGGTGGTACCTATCTCCATTGTAACATTAAGTACAATCCAGAATAAACGAATTCCTTCTATTCGAATTCTGGTCTGAATCGTATACAATGGGAGAAAAATCGATGCTCGAGCCCTCCTGGATAGTAGCACAGAAGGCATCTACTACAACACTACTTTTGTCAAAAACTACGGTTTCCCCCTACTCCTGCTACAAAACCCCATTTTTCCATGTAACGTTGATAGAACAATCAACACTCAAGGAGCAATCAACCATGCCACGACTCTCCAAATGGAAATGGGCACCCAACATACGGAACTTGCCAATCTTTTCGTCACCAATACTGGAGATCATAATGTACTACTTGGGATGGATTGGCTTAGCAAACATAACCCGAATATTGACTGGGCAATAAACACTATTACCTTAAATAGGTGCCCTCTAACATGTTTTAAAGAAAACACTGAACCTATAGCACCTCTCCTGGCACAACTGCTGCCAGTCTGTGATTGGGACCCACTGACTGATGAATACTTCGAAATTGATGAAGCATACACTGACTGTGCATTATGTATCGAAACTCACATGGAGAAACATTTTGATGGACCACTCCATGGACCTCTTCTTGCATGAACCACAGTATCCACCACTCTAGCTATGAAACAGGAGACCACACGAATGGACATCCCTCCTGAATTTCGACAATATTCTCAAGTCTTCTCAGATGAAGAAGCACAGTGACTACCAAAGCACCAACTGTGGGATCACAAAATTGATCTACTTCCCAATAAATCAATGAGGAAAATCTTGATTTATCATCTCACACCTCCTGAGAAAGTTACCCTCAAGAAATATATCACCGACGGCCTCGTGCAAGGCTCTATTCATCGGTCCGAAGCCCTGGACGCCTGCTCTTTCTTCTTCATCGATAAGAAAGATGGCAAACTCCATCCGGTCCAAGATTATCGCCCACTAAATGACATCACTAGGAAGAATGCGGTGCCAATACCTCTCATTCCAGAGCTTGTGGATAAGCTGCTGGGCATGTGGTTCTTTACCAAGTTGGATGTAAGATAGGGATACAATAACATCAGAATACAAGAAGGCGATGAATGGAAGGCCGCTTTCAAAATACCGCTTGGACTATTCGAGCCAACGGTCATGACCTTCAGGCTGTGCAACATGCCAGCCACTTTTCAAACATTTATGGATACCCAGTTTGCAGACCTCATCGCCACAGGTCATGTTGTCATCTATCTCGACGACATATTGATATTTGCCACCACATTGGTCAAATTAGTCTTCTATATGCACCAAGTCCTGAAATGCCTTCAGGAACTTGACCTCTTCCTACGACTGGCCAAATGCTCCTTCAACCAAACCTCAGTTGAATACCTTGGCCTCATTATCTCAGAAGGAGAACTCCATATAGACCCCATCAAATTACAAGCAGTCAAAGATTGGCCTTGCCCCAAATTGGTCAAAGATATTCAAAAAATTTTGGGTTTTTGTAACTTCTACCAACACTTTGTCCGTGCATATTCTACATTAGCGTGCCCCCTTTTTGACCTCACAAAGAAGACTACCACATGGACCTGGACCCTGGTGTGTAAAGCTGCTTTCACTGGCTTACAGCGCACTTTGATGACCTCTCCGGTTCTCATTCTTTCTGATTATGATAAAGCTTTTACGCTTATCACCGATGCCAGTGATTACGCTACTGGTGCCATCCTCAAACAAGAAGACGCACTGGGACAATCCTACCTGGTGGCGTATTATTCAAAGTCCTTACAACCCGTGGAGCGAAATTATGAAATCCACAATAAAGAATTACTTGCCATAATCTATGCGCTCTGTCACTTTTGCCATTACCTTCAGGGCAACCTCCACCTGACTAAGATCTTCTTGGATCATGCCAACCTCTGGTATTTTACTACCAAACAGTCTCTCTTTTTTTTTTTTTTTTTTTTTTTTTTTTTTTTTTTTTTTTTTTTTTTTTGGAATTTGGTTTATTGTCACAAGTATGAAGGCTATAGACACATACAATACAACTTCCTTACACTAGCCTACCTACCTGTGGGCAGACAAACCAGTGTGTGCCTAAACAACTAAGTAGGACAGATTGCCGCGCTAGACGCCAGGGCTGCAGGGCCCCTAGTCTGTCAACCAAGATGGCACGAAGCTAGAGCTTACCCAGAGGCCAACCACCCACGGCCTGCTCTAGGTGGAAGGGTGAGGATGAACTGTTCTGAGCTACCCGGAGGTAGGCAGCAGTGTAAAGCATCGATAAGGGGTCAGAGGGAGTGGGTAAAATGTACGAAGCGTGATAAGGTTTGCAAATTTGGGGAAAGGGTCACTGCTGATAGGAGGGGGAGGGGAGGACTGGCTATGCTTGCCGAGTTGAGGTGTAAGATCTTGGGGCATGGCTAAGGGGAGGCCGCCTAGGCGGGTCCTTTCTTCTTGGGCCACAGAGTGCAGTCCAAAGGCAGTGACTTGGGTTGTGTGGACCCTGAGGCTATGGGAGGGGGTTTCTGGGAGGCAGGTTGGGAACGCACCGGGGGGGGTGCATGAGGAGTCGCTATGGTCAAGTCCACGTCCCGCGCCACCGCCGGCCCTGGGGTGGATGGTATTGCAAGGCCGTGTCGGATACAACTGGTGTATCTCTTTTCGGGGAAGGGGGGGGGTTCTTCCATTTGCGAATGGTGAGCTGGGAGCTGAACCTGTAAAGGTACCTTGCAGCAATGAGGGAGGAGAGGGCAGAGCTGTCTGGGTCTTCGAATGCGACGACTAGCGATGAGACAGAGTGGGGCTTGTACTCAGATGGCTTCCTCACCCATGAGGAGAGTTGTGTAATCCGAAGGCGGCAGTAGGACGGGTTGTCACATAAGAGTGCCTGATGGCACTCCTCACGGGTAAGGGCTGGCAAAATATCGGTGGCACCAGTGGGGACGCTGTTAATAAGTAACTTGCTCCACTTGACATTAGGGCAGGATGCGAGCAGTTGGCTCAGGGAGTGCAGCCTTGATGGCAGAGGTGATGATGTGATGAGATGTTTGGAGTTGGGTGAGGTTGGTATCAGGGCCTGCGAATATGACCAAGTTGCCCAAGGGTGCCCACTTTGCAGTGGAGATCCTCACATTGGCATGTCAGGCGTCTGATTGCAGTGCCTTATTGCATGCTTCCACCAAAGAAGGGGCCCGGAGTTGAGCCTGGGCCTTGAGGTTGGAGGCAAGTGTTTTGTGATGGAGGGAGATCATGAGGCTGGGCCTCGTGACAGGCTTTGGTTTTGGCAGTTGGGCCATCGCCATAGCATAAGATGTAGGGCAGGGGGGGTAGGGAGGGGATGCCTTTGGGGGCGGGGCAGTAGGAATGGGGGCCGCGGTTGTCGGGGGCTTTGTCTTCCCTTTGCCCTTTCCTTTCTTCAGAGCTGGGCCCAGTGGTGCTCCCTTGGCCAAGGCCTCGGGTGCAGCTGGCAGGGCTGGCTTATCAGATTGGGGGTCGGGCGCCGGTTGGGCATCATCCTCGTCCCACGGCATGTCTGTCGCGTCGTCCCAGATCTGGGAAGGCGACGTGGGAGGGGGGTCAGATGGGTGGGCTCCTGAGGAGCAGGTAGAACCCAGGACTGCAGAAAGTAAACCAATAAGATCAATCAGCGCTTGGTGCATTTCAGGATTGGGGGCTCCTTCGCCAGAGGCAGTGTGGAAGCAGAGTGAGAGACTTTTTCCAAGGATCCCAAGTTGGTCCTTGCGTGGGATGGGTGCAATCGCGTGAGCGACAACATTGAGGAGGGGGGAGTAGTCTGGGAGGGGAAAATCATGGACAACCTGATGGATGTTGTGGAAGGCCCATCGGCTAGCCTTTGCAATAGAGGCGACTTCGAGGGCACAGCGGAGTGGGGGGAGACCCTTGCTGGTGAGCACAACCTGGAGCTCAACGGCGGACAGGAAGGGCACAGTGAAACCTGACCTCTTGTAGAGGTCTTCAGCCCTGCCTGGGAGGAGGGGGGTCACTTCATCATAACTGAAAGTGGAAGGGGGATCAGGTGGTAATTCTGACATTTAGTGGTGGTGGTTCAGGTGAAAGAGGGATGCCAAACAGTCTCTCACATGTTGCCAGGCCTGTTGGGCCCTCTTCCTGGCCACTTTTGACTATGAAATTATCCCGAAACCTGGCAAAATTAACAAAGCTGATACTCTGTCCTGGCAGCCAGACTATAAAGAGGGGATAGCATCTGATAATGTGGAAAGAAGTTTTCTCGCACCCGATAAATTTCGCATACAAGCACTACAGACCACGGCAATTCCAATACCAACAGACACAGAGCTGAAAGCAGCAATACAAGAAGCCATTCAATCTGACAGATTAGCAGGCCAACTCTTGAAAGAAATCCTCCTCAGTGGACCACGCAGCATAACCAAAGGCCTACAAGAATGGAACTACAAAAACAGGCTTATCCTTCACAAAGGACTTGTATATGTGCCAAAGAATGATAACCTAAAGCGAAGAGTGGTACAACAATTCCACAATAACATCATGGGCCACCCTGGAGAATGGAAAATACTGGAACTCATTACCAGAGAATACTGGTGGCCAGGCATCACAGAATTCATTAAAGACTATATCAAAGGATGTGCCACTTGCCAAACAACCAAGATATGACCCCCAGTAAAAGTACCACTCAAGCTAAACGAAGTACCCAATGGAGTTTGGGAAGCCATCACAATAGACTTCATTGTAGGACTGCCAGTATCACAAGGATATGACAGTATCCTCACAGTCGTAGATTGCCACAGCAAAGCGATCATCCTGTCCCCCTGCAAAGCTACCATCACAGCAGAACAAACAAGCCAACTTCTCATAGATAACGTATGGAAATGCATGGGTGTCCCTTTGACCATTATATCCGATTGTGGGCTACAATTTGCAGCACAAGTCACCCAGGAATTCTGGAGAAAACTAGGGATCAAACAGAAACTGTCAACAGCCTTTTACCCACAAACAGATGGAGAATCCGAACAAGTAAACCAAGAAATCGAACAGTACCTTTGCATATGTGGAAACTTCCAGCAAAACGACTGGGCTGCCCTACTCCCTATCATCGAATTCGTGCACAACGTTTGACCTTATCGCAGCACACATAAATCTCCCTTTGAAGTCTGGTATGGGTTCCAACCCACATTTAAACCACCATTATACCTTCAAACCAGACTACAAAGTGTCGACAAACAAATTAAATACCTTGAACAAGTGCGAAAAGAAGTTACAGCAGCACTACTACTTGCGGCACAAGAAATGCGAAAAGGTGGACCCCCTAGAGAATCACACATCTTCCACAAAGATGACCAGGTCCTACTCGAAGCTACAAACCTCCAAACCACACACCCAAAGGCTAAATTAGCACCCCAACATTACGGACCCTTCAAAGTCCTCTGGGCATCCCCCACTAACTGTAAATTGGAACTTCCAACCCAAATGAGGATATATCCCGTCTTCCATAACTCCCTCCTGAAACCTTACAAAGAAACCACTACACATGGGCCTAACTTCACATGCCCTCCACTGGAAATAGTCGGAGGTGAAGAAGGACACTATGAAATTGAAAGAATTCTCATCTCTCGTCCTACAAGAAATCGGAAGAGTACTCAGTACTTAGTCAAATGGAAAGGCTATCCGGACTCAGAGAACTCTTGGCTACCAGCCAAAGAACTATAATCAGCCCACAAATTGTTAAAACAATTTCACAATCGCCAGGTTCGAATCGTTACTACAAATCAAGCATTGCAGGCGCAATGGAAGCCTAAAGAGGGGATACTGTTGTGAGCTTCGCCCACGCCACCCTGCCTCAAGAGGGGATCGAACACAAAACCCCTAAGTCTATCTAGTCCGCCCCTAAAGCCAAGCTATAGCCAAATAGTGAAGACAAAGATTCCCCCACATAACCCTAGGAAGGTAATATGTGACTTATCACATAATCCCTTACTGGCTTCAGCACCACGTGACCAATCACATAACCCAACATGATCACATGACCTTACACAACCACGTGACTAAGCACGTTATGGACATGCCACCAATCCGTTGATTGGTGTATGGAAGACTGTGGGAAAGATCCACAGATCGGGGATTCCCCAAGGGATTTCCCATAGCCTCTCCCCAATGGATACTGGAACTGGTGATATGCCATCACCGGTCTGAGGGCCTAATGCCATTGGCTAAAGGAGAGATGACTAACTGCGCAGCAACTGCAGTGCAGTCCATTGGAACTCCGACATACAGCTGACTCATTTCCTTGTACCATATATGTATAGATTGCACCCATCTTTAGTATAACACTGGCCCTAAAGGGCTGCACACAGACCACCCTGTATTAGTATATAAGACCTCTAAATTATAGCAAACAGTCCCCAGACTGTTCTCTTGTCAACCCCCACTTGACAACCATTGAGCCATCTATCCTGCCTCTTGCCTTTGCCCTCCTCTGCCTTCTTCTGTCCCACCTCTGCCTCTACTACAGTCACCTTCAACTCCAAGCCCTCGTTGCCTCCCTTCTACTTAAATAAAGTAGTAAGTTCGCAACACTATGCCACACCACTCCTACTGCCTGTGCCATACCACACTAGTTCTGCTACCTGCACTGCACCGCACTGGTCCTGCTACCTGCACTGTACCGCACTGGTCCTGCTACCTGCACTGCACCGCACTGGTCCTGCTGCCTGTGCCATACAGCACTGGTCCTGCTGCCTATACCATGCTGCTGTAGCGGTTAGATTCACACTGGGCTTGGAATGCCCAATTCAAGCACTACCCAACACGTCCAATACCACAGGGCAATGAGTGTGCAACTCTCTTATTGTTTGGACATCTTGGTTAGTTTTGCTTATGGACTGGTAGCCTAGACTGTAAGTAGACAGGCCTTGTGTCTCTTGTTATAAAACCATATGGGCAGCCTTGTGGGAACAGCAGGCTTTGATCCCCCCCTTTGTTTCTATCCTTGCCTCATTCGCCTGACTGCTGATGACAAACTGAGCCCATGAGCCATCATGTTCATCTGCACCACTGTGTCCTACTGCTGCCTATCTGCCTGAGCCATAACCTGAGCCACAAGTTGCCATAAAACCTACTGCATGTGCACATGCAACCCCCTTTCATTTAACCAGTAGTCAGAGCCTGTGTGCATGCTGTTACTTGTTGTCAAGTTCTATCACAACCCCTTTTATTTCATGCAGGCTCATGTGGAGCCACATGTACCTACACTGCATCTACATATACACACATATACACACACTCTCTTATCCATACCCATGTATATGCATACACGTACACATACCCTTTCCCTCTTATATTACTTCCCCTTTATTCCCTTGCATGTCCTGCATTCCCTTTGGAAATGCAGACATACATCAGACCTTTACCTGGATGACAGACCCACCCAGACTTGCATGCATGACAATATGTCTATGCTACAGTGGTTCCCTTGGCCATGGAAGGTGCAGTGCCCACAATCAGTAATGTGATGCATAACAATGACCCACAACTACGACAATGACTGACCACAGTAACAGACTACAATAATGGACCACAATGGCCCACAATGATGGCAGCAGCAGCAGCAGCACAGCCCAGGCAGTAGCAGCAGCAGTGTAGCACAGGTAGCACTAGCAGCAGCACAGCACAGGTAGCACTAGCACTAGCAGTGGTGTGGTGTGGGCAGCACCAGCACCAGCAGCAGTGGCATGGCATGGGCAGCAGCAGGAGGAGTGGTATGGCATGGACAGTAGCAGCAACAGGAGCAGCATGGTGTAGGCAGGAGCAGGAGCAGGAGCAGCACAGTACAGGTAGCAGCAGGAGTGGTATGGGCAGTAGCAGGAGCAGTACAGGTAGTAGCAGGAGCAGTATGGGCAGCAGCAGGAGCAGTGCAGGCAGCAGCAGGAGTGGTGTAGGCAGCAGTAGGAGTGGTGTGGGTAGCAGCAGGAGTGGTGTAGGTAGCAGCAGGAGTGGTGCAGGCAGTAGTAGGAGTGGTACAGGCAGCAGCAGGAGCAGTATGGACAGCAGCAGGAGCAGTGCAGGCAGTAGCAGGAGTGGTACAGGCAGCAGCAGGAGTGGTGCAGGCAGCAGTAGGAGTAGTGCAGGTAGTAGCAGGAGTAGTGTGGACAGCAGCAGGAGTGGCACAGGTAGCAGCAGAAGCAGTGTGGGCAGTAGCAGGAGCAGTGTGGGCAGCAGCAGGAGTGGCACAGGTAGTAGCAGGAGTAGTGCAGGCAGCAGCAGGAGCAGCATGGGTAGCAGTAGGAGCAGTGTGGGCAGCAGCAGGAGCAGCATGGGCAGCAGCAGGAGTGGCACAGACAGCAGTAGGAGCAGTGCAGGCAGCAGCAGGAGCAGTGTGGGTAGCAGCAGGAGCAGCATGGGTAGTAGTAGGAGTGGCGTGGGCAGCAGCAGGAGCAGTGCAGCACAGCATGGGCAGCAGCAGGAGCAGTACAGGCAGTAGCAGGAGCAGTATAGCATAGTATGGGCAGCAGCAGGAGCAGCACATTTGTAATATGCTGTTATAATGCAAGTCCCAAATTATAGGAACCATTATAATGTAGGGAATGGTGAACAGAACAGGAAAGCTAAATGAGGAAGCAATAGAAGCATGCACATTATAATGGCATCAATCAGGGAAGGAAAGGGTGTATTATAATGAGACAACAGAAGCATACACATTATAATGGTAAGGGGAGGGTACATTATAATGGGACCAGGCCTAGGAGTTCCTTGAAATTAGAGTGGGACATTGTTCAATTATGCAACATTGTGGAATTTGTGGGGCACATTACAAAAGCACTACATGGACACCTCACAATAAAAATGCCAAAACTGGATATTATGCTCTGATACTTGGGCCGCACCTAGATATAGTACATGTGGATCTATTGACCAAAGTGCAGGACAATCCATTGATAAATGGATGTGATATAGCAGTTTGTGTTCAGGGCATACTAGATTAACATCCTGAAAGATATAAATTCCAAACCTAAACATTAGGCTATGAAGCTTTGGTTGCATTTAGACATGGTATATGCGATTCCATATACCAAATGTCGTAGCAATCCATCAAGAACTGGATGAGATATAGCCATTCGAGTTTTAGGTATATCAGCTTACCACCCCAAAAAATGAAATTTCTAAAACTGAACTTCAGGCTCCCAAACTTGGGCTGCATCTAGATATCATACATCTGATTCTATACACCAAGTTTCAAGCTAATCCGTTGAGAAATGAGTGAGATATAGCAATTTTAATTTTGGCTCTCAAAAAAATTTCAAAATTTGCATTTCTCAAGTCACATGCAAAACACAAATAACTCTTTGGCCACGGCTTGACTTTGCTCACAGCTTATAGTCAACTTGAGCTGGTTTTTTTTTTGTTTTTTTTTTTGTTTTTCTATATTGTGCATCTGAAGGCGAGACTAGCCTATGAAGCTATTTACATCTGATGTGAACTACTAATTATGGGTCCAACAATCCAAGTTGCTCTGCCCCACAGCCCTGCCTGCATCCACGCCTGTACCGCTGGCCTGCTGTTGCCTGTGTCTGCACCCACACCGCTAGCCCGCTGTCCCTACCTGTGTCTGCATCCACACTGCTGGCCCTCTGTTCTTGCTGCCTGAACTTGGCATGGCGCGCTCCACATGTGCCCTGTGAGCATGAGCTTCATTGCACGCAACTTGCCCACAGCGTGTGCTACGTTCGTGATCATGCCGATGTTTACTGGTTCACTTCTCGCTGCCCAAACTTGGCATGGCGCACTCCACATCATCCTACATGCGCCCTGTGAGCACAAGCTTTATCGCACATGACTTACCCTTGTTGCCGATGGAGATCGGGAATGGGGATGCAGTCAGGTGTAGTTTCATGATCGGTTTGCCCAGGGCCACAGGGTGACAGTGTAGCATTTTCCTCAATCGCTCTTTTCTCTCATGCAGAGTCAACAACAGCAGTGGTAATAGAAGTGGCAATTTGGGATGGATGAGCTTGTTGGTCGAAGTGTAAGGGCCGTGCCTACAAGAATAAATGGAAGACACTTGGTACTTGACGACCTCCATGACAGCAAGAGGATTCTTCTCTTGATCGGACTTCGAAATTCCACTGTCCTGTAAGAGTTGTTGCCATTCCTTAGGCAAACTAGTAAATTCCCTGGTGGATGAGTTGAAACCAACATGAGTGCAATGGATGGGGTCATAGGGTGTGCTGACCTCTGGCCGTTTGTTCAAGTTGAGATGGTCGGCCATAAACTTGAGCATGCTCTTCTTGCCCTTGCAGTTGCAGTACCACTATGGGAGCGTGCTGTGGTGCCCATGCGATCTACCAGGGGAGGAGAAAATGATGTGACATTGATGGAGGACGAATACATGGCAGAGGATGCACTGGGGATGGAAACTGGTAATAAAGCACGACAGTGTCAAGTGCTGGGAAATCTGATGCCCAGCCCACTTGCACGCATGCTCAGAAGGAAGAGCCATGGGGTATCTGGCTTGTCACCACCATGTTGGAAGCGGTCCATCTTCGTACAGTGTTCCAATGGGCCCGTCGAACCATCTATGCCACACAATGGCCAGTGTTCAAACTCAGGCACCCAATCCTGGGCCCTGATTGTATGGTGGGATTACTGTAAGCCATGTTGAGGTTATCGGCTTTGGCTTCATCGAAGGAGGCCTCCTGATCAGGTCATTTTCCACAATCGCAACATCGCAGGCAAAAGCAAAGCCCTCTACATGATCCTGTGCCTGTCCAGAAGTTAGTATATGAGCTAGCGCAGAGAAGCATGTACCGGCGTACAAGTATCACAGATTGTGCAGAGTAAACCACCTGGAAAGAAAAGCACTAATTAAGCACAAATTATTTTCTTCAACTGGAAATACTTACTGATGCTGATGTAGAGACAAGAGAAGCAGTCTAGTATGTCAGACATGGGTGCTGAAAAAGGCGGCTATCATCCATCAACAAATGACACGAACTGAGTGTAGGAACACTTATCTCGATCACATTGAGCATGGTGACAAACTGCGAGAACACGAGCACCTTGTGTCCTCATTCAAAAAGGGCTTCAAGAAGCCACTTGAGGACCATCACCTTCCCACTTGCATCGACAAGTTGCTTGTCCATGATAGGCTGTTGCATCCACAGGTCAAGAGGCCAGTCAAACAAGAAATGGTGCGAGCACACTTTGCGTAACTGCATCACAACGTTCTGAAGATGCATGTTGTTGACCTTCTTCACTGTGGCCCCCCCAAAAAACAAGCACAATCATTAGTAAGGAGAAGATACCTTGTGCAGAAAGGAATGCACTCTTCGCTTGTCCACGTGCTCTGTCCCAATTTCTGAGACAGACTTTATCAAGGGGGTAATGCTGCCTTGGCTCTTACAAGTCCGTGCACCCACCTGACCCATCTTCTCATCCTCTTCTATCTCGCGTGCGATCCAGTCCCGTTCATGTTGCCTTGCATCTTCACTGGGTCGTGCACCAGCCAGCAGCCTGCAAAGGCTGCCTTTAACGATGGCGTCATACACTTTATGCTGACGCCTCAAAGTCGATGTTGAGCGTTTACTTCCTCCCAAGAAGGAATATGTGCTCTACGTGCCTCTGAGTGTGCATCAAGGGACATTGATGGACCTCTTCTTCCTCTTGCAGAGACTCGATGCCTCATAGGTCTGATCGCGAGTCTTTGAATTGTTTGGCCGAGTCGTCGTCTTAAGTGAGATAGTATGAGAGGAAGTGGTCCCCATCTGACTCCATTGGACACATAATCGCACAGTCCAGTTGGGGGTCGTCCAACTACAATAACACCCTCAAACCAACCAATGCACAAGGAACAAGAGAAGAAAGAAAAAAAAAAAAAGGGTTCTCTG
>Ga0307510_10006097_pt1 | contig 14365 bp, 6 predicted proteins | sample 12_EM_MG_FD_207224 | JGI IMG/M metagenome (GOLD analysis project Ga0307510, IMG submission 207224) | Populus trichocarpa ectomycorrhiza microbial communities from riparian zone in the Pacific Northwest, United States - 12_EM | ecosystem: Host-associated > Plants > Roots > Unclassified | place...
TTAGTTTTTCTATTATTTTCCATTTTTACATTATTTGAATATGCTTAGAGCCAAACAAAAAAAATGTAAGCATGTAAATAAATAGACAGCAAACAGATACAGGACTTGAACCTATATAAATGTGGCCGAAACACATGATTTTACCATTAAATTAATCTGTTTAAGGGAAAAAAGGTTTCCCTGTTTTTATATCAAAAAAAAATAATTTGTGATTAAATTATTTGCACCAACCATTCCTTGATAAAATCAATCAATACTAATCTAACAAAGACACAAGAAACGCCTGGGAAAATATTTGACAATAAATCCCACGGCTCTATTATGAAAATATATCTAATTGTACATAAAAGTACGACCATTATAATGCTGATAAGTATTTGATGCAATTTCGTACGTAAAGTTACGTTTTTTAAATTTTTCATGAATTTAATATATATAGGTAATTTATTCGTATGATGTTTCGTATGTTTATTACTTTTATGCATCATATAAAAACAACAATCTTATAAAAGAAATATAAAGAGTGTAAACCTTTAGATTGAAGCCATAGCAGAACTAAAAAAATAGTGAAAAATACACAATAAAAAATTTTTTAACCAAAAATATAAAACATAAAAATATTACATATTTAAAAAATTTTTTATTGCCTAAACTATGCAGGAAATTTGGAAGAAATAAATTTGACGCATAAGGCCAGAGTGATTCGAACACTCACCTTAACTGTCATGAGCAGTTGGCTCTACCATTAAGCTATAGCCTTTCTTGAACGAACACGCCTCTAAGATGATTCGAACACCTAACCGATATATTAACAGTATATTGCTCTACCTTTGAGCTATAGAGGCTAAGTAAAGGGAGGATACCTTGATTTGAACAAGAATAAACTATGCCACAAATAGTTGTTTTACCTTTAAACTATATCCACCTATATAGTTTATGTATAATTTAAGATAGAAGTAAACTATGGGAAATAAATGACTTGAACACTCAACAATCCGTGTGTAAAACGACTGCTCTACCATTGAGCTAATTTCCCTAAAAGGCGGATTGAGGATTTGCACCTCAATCTTTTGGTCATGAGCCAAAAATGTTAACATTACACTAACCCGCCTACAACCCAGAAGAGCTTTGAACTCTTGTTCTAACAGTGAAAATGTTATGTCTTAACCAACTTGACCACTGGGTCTAAGCCCTGTGTAAGTATCGCACTTACTTTTACCGATTACAAAACGGTTACATTACTTTTATGTTAACCGGGCTTTAATTTTTTTTTTTGCATAATTGTATTTTTTAGTAAAATAATGATTAGTACTTTATACCTGAAGACATATATGTCCTTACAATTAAAGCCTAATACGTATTGTTATAATACGTTTATATAAGTATAATAAAGTAAGATTCGTGCTTATATGCCTTCAGCTCTTATCTTTAATTGACGTGGCTTTCTTGCTATGCCTACCAAAATATGGTACTTTAGTTAAAATACTTATTTAATAAACAACAAGTAAACTATAGGTCAACATACCCAATTCCTTTCGTACAAAGGGGATATTTTTATTTTACTTAAATTTCCTCTAGAAGATAGAAACCATACTGTCTCACGACGTATTAAACCCAACTCATGTAGCTCTTTAATCGACGAACAGTCGAACCCTTCATGATTCCTACGTTCAAGAGGATGAGCTAAGCCGACATCGAGGTGCCAAACCGCGCACTCAATTTGTACTCTCTTGCGCTTATTAGCCTGTTCAATTTGTTAACAAAAAATTAATATTTTTTTCCATAATTTTCATTACGGTTCAGACTATGTTTTCATTTTAGTATATATATATGTTTTTTACGTTTTTCAGTTAATTTCCACTTACTCAACCTTTTAATCCAAATGAACCAATACGAGTTTTAGAATTTAACTTTGTATATTGTAAATTTGAATTTAAATTATTTCTTAATAATACAGAAGATAACCCTTTATATGAAGAATCTATATTCAATAAATTTCCTTTATATTTAACTTTATTAAAAGATCTAGAAGCTGTATATCTTTTATTTAATCTACCATTTGCCTCTAATCTAAAACCAGCAATATGTCTATATTTAAGGTTTTTAATTATGTTTTTATATAATAATATATTATTATAAAAGTATTTTTTTGTATTTAAATTTTCTTTTTTAATTATTTCACCTAATATTACTCTTTTTTTTCTTATTATCACTTTTTTCTCTAAGTTAGATAAATGTCTCATTAATCTTCTTCTGTTTCTTCTTATTTTTAACAATATAGATTCTGAAAGAATATTACTATTTAAATAAAAGTATTTCAAATTTATAAAATTAAATTCAACGTTTTTATTAAATAAAACTTGTAATTTATTTTTAATATATTGTAAATAAGTATAATTAAATCTGGATTTATTAACATAAATTAATCTTCTATAATAAGTATATATAAATAGTCTTCTTAAAGATTTTCTTATAAATCTTTTATAAAACTTATTAACATATTTAGATACAACCTTAAAATTTTTTATTTTTTTCTTTTGGTGTAAATCTTTTAATATTCTAGCTACTCTAAGTTTAAAAAAATTAGCATTTATTAAAGCTAAAGTACTATTGATAGTTATTTTTTTTAATTTTTTTAACAAAATTAATTTATTAGACAATATATTTTTTTTAGATGACAAGGATTTAATTATATTATTTTTTTTGAAACTAATAATATTTAATAAAAATTTGTTAATATATCTTTTTTTTAATTTTAATAAATAATTATTTTTTTGTTTATTATAAATATATAAAGTAATTATTACTTTATTATTTGTATGTTTAAATTCACCTTTACTAAGAAAAATTCTATTTATAGATAATTTTCTCCGTCTATTATATATTTTTTTTCTTCTTATCTTCTGTTCAATTTTTTTATTATATAAATAAAAATAATTTCTAATAAATTTTATAGCTAATCTACTAATATTAGGTATAAAAGATAAAGTATTATTATTATACATAAAAATACTACTATCTCAATATCTAGTAGAAGAAGGAAAATGTTTTAAACTATCTGTATTATAAAAAATATAAGGTTTATTAATATTTGTTTTTCTTATTATTGATAATAATTTCATTAAATTGTAATATTAATTGTTTAATTATATTAAACCTATTTCATTAATAAATATATTAATAATTATTGTAAATATATACATATATGATGGATTTTAACTAGTCGTTGAACGTTCTTATTAAATATAAGTTTCGCTTCAAATTAACTATATAAATATAGTGTTTTTTGAAATTTACCCATACTACTACCAGTATTTACAAATACTGGGGGGACTAACAAATAATCCCTAGCGTAACTTTTTCAAAAATACAAGACCTTACCTTTCAGTATCTTGCGATCTTATGCCCCGCTTACGCGACTGATGGACTTGTAGGTCTAACAGTAAAGCAAGATTTAGCCATTAAACTTTTACAGTATTATTTAATATCATAGTCTAATTAATAAACTACAAATATGAATTTTAAAAATTTTTAAAATTCGTTATACAACTATTCACCATATAGTTAAAATCTTACTTAAATAAATTTTATAAAAATATTTAAAACAACGGTAACTGAATAAATTATAAAAATAACAAATTGAAAATGCAATGAAAAAAAAATTTTTTTTCATTACATATTTACATATAACATGTAAACTCACGAATAGAATTTTGGATATACCCAGGTACTTTTTCTGGGATCTGTGCCCCGCATAAACTGTCTTCTAATCAACCGAATGTAATAAAGTAAATAAAGGTGTCACATCATTGTTACTTTATAAAAATAACTACCTTATACTCTTGTAATTCTTATATTAAATTCTAAAGTAGTAACAGTAAAGCTGCAAAGGGTCTGTTAAGATAGGTCATTTTATTACTAAAATTTCCCCCTTCAAGAACCGTACATGCGATTTTCATCGCATACGGCTCAAGAATTTAATTATTATATTTTTATGAATATTATAAATACCAGAGAATATCCGATTTGAACGAATGTGATTTTTTTAATCAAATAAGTTTCAAGCTTACCGCTATAAACCACTCAGCCAATTCTCTATAACTATATAATGTTAAATTCTAGTTCTAAGTCTGCATTCTTTCGAATAAATTAAAAATCTATTCCTATTATTACAATAGGACTTTTGCTTTTTAGAACATCCTTTACCCACTAATGTATATTTAATTTTACAACTAAACTTCCTTTAAAGGATATTATTGGGCTTACCTAGTTTACATAATAATACTTTAACGATTACCTTAGAATTCCACTACACGTATGTTGATATAAGATCCATTAATAAAAAGACGAAAAGCTTTTTATACAATCAACAAGAAATTTATTTAAAAGTAAATTTTCTAGATTACGCTTTAACCATGGATTCAAATAATTTATTCATAGTAATCTAGCTCATCTTCCTAAAAAGGCAGAATTTTACGGGCTTTATACAAAAAAATTACTTTTTTTGCATACCGCTTGAGCTCATACAATGGATCGTAAGATGGATTTTCACCATATTATTATTATGCACTTTCTAGTCGCACTCTCGTCTATCTAGAGGTAAACAGTATCTGCACTGCTATTCCAATTTCACTGAGCCAATCATCGAGACAGCTGTTGTATCGTTAAATCATTCATGCAAGACCGCATTTAACGGCCAGGGTATTCCGCTACCTTAGGACCCTCATCGGTAAGGCCGCCGTTTGTCGGGGATCTCTTCAAAACCTAGCTTTTTAATTCTAAGCAAATCCGTCACCCATCCGACACCGGGCAGACATCACACTCAATATTTCGATATCTATCTTAGCAGAGTGCTCTGTTTTAAATAAACAGTCGTACAACACTATTCTATGCCTCCTATTCTTTGGTGACATTATAAATTATTAGGTTAGGCGACAGGTAGTTGCTCCTTAGCTTTCTAACTAATAATTTGCAGGGTGTCTTTACAAAGAGTGGCTCACCTTATCCCGAAGTTACGTGAGTCATTTTGCCGAGTTCCTTAATGATTGATTACTCAAACGCCTTCGTATTCTCTACTAGCTTACTTGTGTTAGTATCTAGGTACGGTTTATTCCTTGTAGATAAAAAGGATATAAGATCACACCTTATATCCTTTTTATCTATTTGATTATTTTTTCCTGAACTAATTAAACTTTAATTAGTTTAATAATCAGGGTTTCATCGCATTAAATCAATATTTACCGGTTTTTGATAAATATTGATTTCTATGCTTAGAAGCCGGTTTAATTCAATACCATAAGCTTAAGGCGAAATTTATCTTTTTCGTTACTCATGTCAGCATTATCTCATGGAAAATAAAAAATTAAAATTAAAAAAAAAGTATTTGTGATTTATCCATTGTTCCGCTACCCCACATATAGTTTAATAAAATAAACCATATGTGGACAAGGTTTCGGTATATTATTTAGATCCGTTATATTTTCGGTGTGATCTTCTTTTCTTTTTTCAATGAAAAAAGAGTAAAACCAATGCTCTGTTACGAGATCATTAAAATGTGGCCGCTTCCAAGCCTATTAATTGATCGTATCAAAAGACACATCCTTAATTTCACTCAACAATAATTTTGGAACCTTATTAACTCTTGTTCTGGGCTGTTTCCCTTTTGACATACAACCTTATCGTACTATGTCCGATTTTTTAACATTCATCTTAGCCCTTCCGAGTGCAAATACTCTCCGATAAAATCTTTACGATCCCCCGATATATACAAATTCATAATGTTTTTCAATATAAATATTTTGACCGAGATCACAGTTCTGTACCTGCCAAGATGTTGTTTAAATTACCTACTTATATAGGTTTCGCAGAAAACCAGCTCAACTAGTCAGTTTTGTCTTTCACTAACTTACCATTATTCTTCGGATATCTTTACAACGATAACCCGTTCGGACTTTTATAATCCTGATAACAGTAAGATCACTAGTCTTCGGGTCTAATTTTAGATACTTTTTCATTTTTTCATAATCGATTTCTCTACGTATATGGGCTATAGAATAACCCCTCTCTGATTATTATACTTATATCCGTACCACATTAAACAGACTAATGTTTGGACTTAATCTCCTGTTCATTAGTAAATCAAGGGAGTGCGCCTCCATTTACCTTTTACTTACTTGAAGGTATAAACTATTTTTCTACTTGCCTCTAAAATTAACTTGCTGACCCATTATGCAAAAGGTACGCTCTTGTTATTAATTAAAATTATTCTCGAGCTGCTTATAAAACTACTATTAAATAAAATTCCCTCACGGTACTGTTCACTATTGCGTATAATACCATATTTAGCCTTAGAGGAAGGTTCCCCTTTATTCAAACAGATAATCCATTTTACTTTGCGGTAATAAAACCAAATATACCATATTTGGTAGAAAAACCTAGGCTATTCTACCTTACTTCTCATTGTATGTAGAATCTCGTTTGATTTATTTTCCTAAAGTTATTCAGATTTTTCCTTTCACTTTGTTTATTTACTAGATGTTTCTTATAAATTTTTTGGTTTATAGCTTGTTTTTACTCATAATAATTTCTTTTTATACTAATTGATAGATTTTATCAACTAAAAATATTTTTTTATACTATTAGACTTATTGTATCTTTTTACTTAAATTATAACTTATTGTTGCTAAGTTCCTTTTTAAATTATACTTTATTATTATATATTGTAAAAAAAATATTTTTTTTTGGTAATAACATTTGTGAATAAATAGATAGGTTTTAGCTATATATATATATAATACGTTATTTTTATATTTTTTTTATTAATAAGGAATACGGAAGATTCGAACTTCTTCTTACTGATCTGCAATCAAAAGGCAAAACCATTTGCAACATATTCCTAGTTATTTTATGAATTTAATAACTTAATATACTAAAAAAGTAAAAATATTGTTATTAAATCTTTAAATATAAAATAAGGGTGTATAAGTAATTTATCATAATTACCTGATACACCTAAAGGATTACTTGAACCACTAGAAGCATGTAAAGCTATTAAATGTATTAAGGCTAAAGCAGCTAAAACAAAAGGTAATACAAAATGTAATGCAAAAAATTTATTTAATGTTGCATTGTTAACAAAAGCCTTTTTATATAAATTGCACTATATCTTGTCCTATTCATGGTATAACTCTGATTAAATAAAATTTAAATTCATTTATCATAATAATTATTTAAAAAATTTTTAGATATATTATATATTTAAACTACGAATGCTTGCTATGAAATTTGGATTTACCTTTGTAGATCCTATTTTAGAATTAAATAACTCAGGATGATTTTCACGAATAAACATCATACACTTAATATTAATATCAGATTTTTGTTGAAAATTATAACCTAACTGATTTAAAGTAGGATTTAAAATTCTACCAAAATTGGGAGACTGGCGTGCTAAAAAAACATTTCGCTGTTGTTCCAAAGTATTAGCCATAATATCTGTTGAAAATATAACCTCATCTGGACCAACAGATCTATTATCCCCTAAAGCAGTAGCAGAAACAGGACCAGGAACCTGAGGACCACCAGGTGTAGGAACCTGAGGACCTTTATTATTTCCATTAGGACCACCCATGCCACCAGAACTTTCTGGTAAGCTAGAACCAGGATTACCTGTACATAAAAACAAGTAATCACAATATATACTGATGAAAAATAAAAAATTAATGATAAATACATTTAGATAAATACTTGAAAGAATAAATATAACAAGAATTAAAGGTATATATATTTTTTTTAATAAATAGGAATCCAGATTATTGTTAATATTATTATAATTTAAAGATAATATAATCAAACTTAAAAAACATATAATAATTGTTGTGATAAAAATATTAATAATACCCAAAAAAATAAAATATTTGCAAAACATACGAATCATAAAAATAAATGCCAATATTAATAAATTTTTTTTAACAAATGTTGCATTAAATAGTTTTAGGATTTTACCACTAAAAAAATAGCCTCCTCCCTACAACGCTTTGTATAGGAAGACTTACGAAAGCATGAGGTTTGGGTGGACTATCAAGAGCTCACTCTAAAGAAATATAATTTCTATTAAATAATGTTTGAAATAAATCCGAATAAAATTCAGGCACTAATCAAGGATATCTAGATGTAACGTCTCCTTCAACTAATTGCATGTAAATTATATGTAAAAATAAAACAGTAGCAATTACACTAATTATAGAACCAAAACTACTTACCAGATTTCATCCAGCAAAAGCATCAGGATAATCACTGATTCTTCTTGGCATACCTTGTAAACCTAAAAAATGTTGAGGGAAAAATGTTACATTAACACCTATAAATAGGATCATAAAATGTACTTTTCCTAATAATAAGTTATAATTTAAACCTGTTATTTTTGGTATTCAATAGTATCATGCACTAAATAATGCAAATACTGCACCTAATGACAATACATAATGAAAATGCGCCACAACATAATAAGTATCGTGGAATGCAATATCAAGAGATGCATTAGCTAAAACAACACCACTTAATCCACCTATAGTAAACATAACTACAAAACCTAATGCAAATAACATTGAAGGTGTTAATTGTATTGTTCCTCCATAAGTAGTAGCTAATCAACTGAATATTTTAATTCCTGTTGGTACAGCTATTATTAATGTGGCCGCCGTAAAGTAGGCTCTTGTATCCACGTCTAAACCAACTGTATACATATGGTGACTTCAAACTACGAAACCTAAAACTCCAATTGACATCATAGCGTAAACCATCCCTAAATAACCGAATACGCTTTTATTAGAACCAGCTGAAATTGTAGTACTTACTATTCCGAATCCTGGTATAATTAATATATAAACCTCTGGATGTCCAAAAAATCAAAAAAGATGTTGGTATAATATAGGATCTCCACCACCTGCTACTTCAAAAAAAGATGTGTTAAAATTTCTATCAGTTAATACCATTGTTATACCACCAGCTAATACAGGTAATGATAACAATAATAATACAGCTGTTACTATAACAGCTCAACCAAACAATGCTAATTTGTGTAATCTTATACCAGGACTTCTCATGTTTAAGATTGTTGTGATAAAATTCATGGCTCCAAGTAAACTACTCACACCTGAAAGATGCAAAGCAAATATAGCTAAATCTACACTAGGTCCACTGTGACTTTGCAAGCCAGATAAAGGTGGATAAAGTGTTCAACCTGTTCCTGCTCCATTTTCTATCATTCCTGCAAATAAAAATAAAGCTAAACTCGGTATTAGTAATCAGAAACTAATATTGTTTAATCTAGGGAATCTATTTATCTAATAATTTTTTTTTATCCTTTTTATTTAAAATCACTAGGTACATTTAAATTTAAGGCTCTTATTTGTCCAACTATTCCGTGATGAATAGGTGTCATTTGAGGTCAATCATGATAAAAAATGTATGGATTTACAGAATGGACATACCTTGCAATTCTACTAAAATACGCATCAGGTGATTTATTGTGAAAATTAATTCTTGTGTCACGTATGATATCACCTTTATGTTTTTGTAGATAATCAGCTAATGCAGAAGTGTCTTTTTTGCCAACAGTATCAATAATTGATTTACCAATATTTCCTGCATTTCCTGCATTTCCTCCATTTCCTCCTGAATTTACTCCTACATTTGAGCCACCTTGTGTAGAAGATACAAAAGTTGTATTTGAACCACAAGATAGGATAAAATTATAAATTAAATATAGACAAATGATAAAGAAAATTATTATTATTAAAATTTTACAAGTTTTTTTTATAAATCATTAAACTCTCGTATTTTGATACAAGAACGGACTATGTCTTCACCCTTTATATTAAGGGGCTTCGCGTGTAGTCTCTGAGGATCCTACTAATAATATATTTTGTATATTACTTTGGTTTCCTGCATATTCTTCCCATGTATACATAAGTGTTACGGCTAATTCAGTTGAAAAATACAACCTTATAAGTTTAAAACTTCAATTAGGCGTTCATGTATCTGTTAACTGGAAAATTAATTCCAAATTAGGGAAATTCCATGCATATAGCGTAGTCATAATTAAAAAGTTTACACTTTTTAACGGCATTCCCTAATTTAGGAAAATATTATTATAGTATATTTATAGTTAAATTATTTAAATGATATCAATTGAAATAAGGCCTTTGTTTGTTCATATTAGTTCTTGCGAATTCTGTTTTACTAAGACCTTTTTCTCCATATTGTTCACTTTTTACAACTAAGTTTGCTATTTCTTTTCAATCTGTATAATCAAAATGTTTACTTGAAAAAAATAGGATTTTTTTCTAGATAGTTTTAATATAGATAATGAAATCTTACTTGATGCAGCTATAATATAATATACATTTCCGGTTTTTAATTGTTTTATAGTTAATAAATTACAATTAAAAAAAATCGGCTATGCTTTTTAAAACAAAGTAATAACTTTCATTAGTAATAGGATAATACATTCTTTGTTCTATTATTAATCTACAAGAAATTTTTCTTTTTTAGCCCCATTTTCTAATTTAATATGTTGTACGGAAAAACTACCATCAGAATCTAGAAATCTTATTAATCAAGAACTGTTTTGTAAATTATTTTTATTACTTTGCAACAAAGGTAACTTACTTATACTTGCGTTGTGATTTTTATTTAATCAATCTATTAATTTAAAAAGTTGATCTATTTTTGGAGTTCTTAATTGACTATTTATTAAATAAACTATTTTCTTTAAACCGGGTACAGATGATATAATTAAAACACAAGCATTATCTTGTAATTTATATCTTATAAAACGACCCTATAATTTCTTAGCTAAAGGTTCATTTTTCATACTAAAAGTTATACAAAATCTGGGATTTTGTTTTTTCTTTTTATCACCAATTTTTTGTATTCATATATGACCATCCCCTTCAAATAAACCAGCTAAATATCCTTTAAATAAACTATTTTTTGTTTTACTATAATAATATTTTCCACGGTGATCCTTTGTCTTTTGCCATATCTGGACCACCTATCATTAAAGGTAATAAAAAATTACCAAAACCTCCGATTAAGGCAGGCATTACCATGAAAAATATCATCACTATGGCATGAGCTGTTATTATACTATTATATAGTTGGTTATCTGCTATAAATTGTACACCTGGTCCTGATAATTCTAATCTTATTAACACTGAAAAAGCTGTACCAGCTAAACCTGAAAATACTGCAAACATTAAGTATAATGTTCCTATATCTTTAGCATTACAAGATAGAAATCATCTTTCTCTTCACATAGTTATTTCTGTTTTTAAACCTAAAGTCCCTAAATTTGATTTTGAAATATTAGAAGTATTTGTAGAATAGTTTTTGAAATTACTCAAATATCTACTCAATAAAATTTTTATAAATTATATTACTTTCATTATATATTTTTATCCTATCATATATATATATAGGGTAGTGGAAAATTTTCACATTTATTTTTTACTTTTTAAAGAAAATTTTTTTTTAATGTTATTTTTTTAATATATACTTACACTAATATATGTGGAATAGTTTTTACTTTTATTTGTTTATGAATATATTTACATATATATATAAATATGTATATATGTAAATATGTATATATGTATATTATCAATATCAAAAAACTGTATTATATTACAAAAATATGGCCTACACGTATATAAAACATTAAGCATAAAATATTATTATGAAAAATGTATATATAACGACTCGTATTTATACAAAATATGTAAAAAAAATGACGAAAAAAATAGATAAAACCTACTAAATATGTATATTTAGTGTAATATTATATTAAATATAAGGGTTTTTGTTTATATGATTCCTCGATGAATCGAACACCGAAGATATTCTTATCAAGAATACGCTTTACCTATTAAGCTAAGGAACCTGAAAGACGAAAACAAGAGAATTCAGATTTGAACTGAAAACATGAAGTTTGAAGCTTCTTATTTTACCAATTAAACTATACTCTTAAAAATAAATCGGAAAAGAGGTGAATTGAACACCTAGATGTAAAACATAATATTTAGCAAATATCTTACCCTACCTATGGCGACTTTTCCTTTTAAATACGAATTAGACCGGTGTCGATCCGGCATTTATTTCCTCGACAAGGAAATAGTTTACCAATTAACTATTACTAATTCTTTACGGCTAGCCAAATTCGAAATGGCATAATTCGTTTGGAAGACGAACGGTTTACCATTAACCTATAGCCGTTTATATTAAATTATCGGAGCACTATGATTCGAACATAGAAAATCCTCAACCCAAATGAAGCGCCTAACCAGCCTGGCACTACTCCGTTTACCAGGAGAGAAACTTGAATTCTCATTGTTAATGCATGAAATTAAAGTTCTAACCAATTAAACTATCCTGGCTTAAATATTCTTATTTAAGATTTGAACTTAAATCTAGATATTAGAAGTATCACGCTCTACCTTTGAGCTAATAAGAATATAGGAGAAAAGAGACTCGAACTCTTAAAAGTATAGTACTATTGAGTTTACAGCTCAACCCTTCTTACCAATAAAGGAACTCTCCTAGTTTTAAGGCCTAAAGGATTCGATCCTTTATTATAGCGATTAAAAGTCGCATGTTTTACCAATTAAACTAAAGCCTCTGCACTATTTATTTCCGAAGATTAAACATGAAATATTTTATGTTTAATCTTCAAACGCTTAATACAGATAATCCTTATTTATCATTAAACTCCTAATATGTTAAATACTATAACTAAAACTATTACCTATACCTGAAAAACAAAAAAATTAAAGCAGACAATAACTTAAAAATTTTATAATAAAAAATTACTTAAATAATAATAGATATAAATTATTTGACTAATTTAACAAATAGACCGTATTAATATTTTTGTTTAATGGTTATAATTATAGATCCTACCATGGCTAATAATAGAATAATAGATGTTATTATTAATCAAATAGAATAATTTGTATACATAACATTACCTATACTAGTTATGTCTATAATATTAACAATGTTATTATCCCAGTTATTGGATGATACAAAAACTATATTTACAATATCATAGTTTAAATTGGTTTTTGTATATGGAGACAAATTATTATAAGGAATAAATAAAGCCAAAATCACTAATATAGCTAAAGGTATATTATTATTTGTATTACTAATTAGCTCTGATACTCTAATATTAATAAGCATTAAAATAAATAAAAATAATATTGAAACAGCACCAACATAGACTAAAAGATAAGATAAACCAATAAAATTTATACCTAATAATATAAGATAACAAGAAATACATGAAAATAACATAATCAAATGTAAAACAGATACTATAGGATTTTTACTTATTATTATCAATATACCAAAAAATATGGATAAAACTATGATCACATCCAAAAATAGGACAGAAAAGCCAAAAAATTCATTAGATATAAAAAGCATACTCAAAAAAAATAATATAGTCTTAGTAAAAATGGTATATATATAAATAAAACTTAATAAACCTAAAAAAACAATGAAAAATTTTTTTATAATCAGTTTTTAATACTGATTGTTTAAGAGCTTTTTTATCCGTAGTTTATTAAGTTTTATTTATATTTTTTATAAAGACCATATAAAGACAACAATCTTATAAAGAAATATAAAGAGTGTAAACCCTTAGATTAAAGTCATAGTAGAACTAAAAATACAGTGATTTTTTTTTTTTTTGCCTATTAAACCATGCTAAAAATTTAGAACAAAGAAGTGATATAATATCTATATATATATATAATATAGATAAATAATGTAGACAAAAGTCTACCAAATATAAGAATATATTTAATTTTTAAGGTTAATGCATCCCGTGCAATTTCCATTACACGAACCATATTTCGACTTAACACCAATAAAAGTCACGCATTCGAAGATTAAAATATTAAAAATTTACAACAAATTAAGTAAAAATAAAATAAATAAGTAACCAAACTTATTGCGCATACTCCTTTCAGCGCCTGACGAGTGGTTAGTACCCATCTGAGATAAAAATTCACCGTGACGTGGTGATTCACGATTACTAGTAATTCCATATTCATGTAGTCGAATTTCAGACTACAATCCACAAATAGTTATATCCAATTTTGTGAGATTAGCTCCATTTTACAATATTGCATCCCTTTGTAGAGGTATATGTGGCACGTCTATAGCCCACGCTATTAAGGCCATGATGACTTGTCTTGGTCCTTGTTATTATTTCCATTTATAGAAAAATACTTTAAAAATAAATAAAGCCAAGGTTTTCGTTAATTAAAGGAATTAACCAAAGTCTCACGACATTAAC
>Ga0307510_10006099_pt1 | contig 14363 bp, 6 predicted proteins | sample 12_EM_MG_FD_207224 | JGI IMG/M metagenome (GOLD analysis project Ga0307510, IMG submission 207224) | Populus trichocarpa ectomycorrhiza microbial communities from riparian zone in the Pacific Northwest, United States - 12_EM | ecosystem: Host-associated > Plants > Roots > Unclassified | place...
TATGGGACAGTGGTCGCGGTTATCAGAATCTTTTTGATGCAATGTTGGATTCCTTGTACTCTGCCCTCGAGAGACTCGGAGGAGGTAACACTTTGGATGTTGTTGTGTCCGAGAGTGGATGGCCGTCGGCAGGAGGATTCGGAACAACATCTGATAACGCAGGTACTTATCTCTCGAATTTGATTAGGCATGTGAAAGGAGGTACGCCGAAGAGGCCTGGCAAAGCTATAGAGACTTACATATTCGCCATGTTCGATGAAAATCAGAAGCAACCAGAGTTGGAGAAACACTTTGGTGCATTCTCCCCGAATAAACAACCTAAATATAATCTCAATTTCGGTGGACACAGAAACTGGGACATTTCTACGGAACAAAACGCGACAGTTTCCCTTAAGAGTGATATGTAAGATTCTCATTTCTCATGAGAGTCTAATTAAAAGTCCTTAAAGATTTCTGTGTGTACCTTAAGTTTTTTTTTTTTTAAGAGAGAGAATTTCACAGTGTAATAATTCTCATCTTAAATAAAAGAATGTCATGTTTGTTTTCCCTTAAGAGGGTAGCAAGTTTCATCAGGTAAAAAAAAATGGATACAGAGGCAAGGCCTTTCGAGTGTAGAATTTTCCCGTCATTGCCAAAATGATTTACAGTGATGAAGAAACAAAATAGTCTTGGTTTGAGATTTTACAAGGAGAGAGTTGATTAATTTCACTCTCTTATTTATCTCACTATAGGGGTGTTCAAAAACTATAATATCTGTAATAATTATATTATTCAAATCAATCCAACCGATTAAAGTTGATTAATATAAATATTAGTGGAAAAAATTAATAAATAAATATAATGATCACTGACGAATTGAAATGCTTAAAACCCTTCTAACTAGGCCCAACCTAGCTATTTTCGTAGACACCGTTTGGGAACATGGTTTGCACCACGTTTTTAAAAAATTTAATTTTTTTAATTAAAATTTAATATGTTTTGGATCGTTTTGATGTGCTGATGTTAAAAATAATTTTTAAAAAATAAAAAAAAATATTATTGACATGTATTTCAGCACGAAAAGTTATTTGAAAAGTAACTACAATCACACTTACGTTAACTCTAAACACACCACATCCACGTCAATCATTTTCTCTCCAGCCTCACTCTTTCCAGTTTCTTCATATCTTGTTCCACAGGTTAGTGGTTTTTTTTATTTCTTTTAACAGAATAGTTTTGATTTTGTGTTAATGAGTATTTTTTTCTTCTAATTGATCTACCTACGTACCCAGATTTCTTTGATAAATGCCTTGCATACTGTTGGTTTTGATTGCAACATATGCAACTAAAAAAGTATAAGCCATTAATTTTATCATAATGATGATTAACTACTCTGTTCCCGGCTAAGCCACGAAACTAGGTTTTGCTGGATACAAACTCTGAATCAATTTCCCCAATGCCACTGACTTGACCTTCGCCAATAAGCTTAAGCAATGCTTGAATGGTAATCTTTGCTTTAAAGGTGAAAGAGGGAGGGCTTCTGGTGTTTGTCATTATGCATGCTGGAGAGGTGAGTTGTATTTTACTTTTGAGAAGTTTGATTTTTTGCACTGTTGAGATTTTCTAGTCAGATTGGCAACTGTAGTTCTACGAGGGTTTTTGCTTGTTCTTCGTGCTAGAGATGAAATCAATACATGTATAACAGCTCGTAATTTACTTATGAAAGATCATACATGGTGACAACAATAAGAAGAATTGACTGCAACAAAAGTCAATCGAAGTTACAGAACACATCTAATATCATTGAAAATCTTCAATCCTCGAACTGTTCCTGATTGTGCAGATATTTCTTTGTATCCTACCTTTTCACCCCTTACTCCCTTATGATTCGTGTTTTAAATTAAAATATCAACAATTCTGGAAAAAAATAAAAAATAAAATGAAGTTCTATATCACGTGGAGCAACTGAGAATGCAACATGTGTTGTCTGTTCTACTGTGAACCAATTTTTTTCATTTAATTGAATTAGGTAATCACTTTCAGGTGTAAGCACCTAGCGTGTTCATTGTTTTGAAATAGAATATGGGCAAGATGGAAGGAAAGAAATGAGAGTCGAGAAGATAATGAACCAGATTTCAACACGTGCTGTCTATTTTATCTATTCAGATTTTATTGTCTAACGATAAAAAAACTATATACTTAACCCGTGAATATCTCTAATATTCGTAAAAAATTTTAATCAAATCCAATATATCCAACTTATTTAAATCCAAAAACAATGCAACTATGATTTTTTGGAAAAATATTAGCTTAAAAAAAAAAAAATTAAGCAAAACCATAATAACCTCTTAAATCTTAGACATGAGCTAAATTAAAAATCTCAATTACCAACCAATTTAATATTAAATAATAGAATCGAAAAAAAAAAATATCAATTTAAAAATTAGCTAAAAAATATTCAACAAAGAAAATTAAATAAAAAGACCCAAAATAACCCAAATTATTTTTAAGATTATTTAAAAAAGTTTTTAAAAAATAATGACACTCAATCTCCAATTTAATAAATGATGAATGATGAAACTTAAAAAACATGAGTTTAAGCAAATCCCGACAAACCTTCTAGATCTAGGTTGATTTTCAAAACTTGCAACTCGTTAAACTCTATATTCGGGTTCAATCAAAAAGCTCAATTATCAACCAATCTAATATTAAATTATAAAATTATATAAAAAAACAACAATTAAAAGAATAAAAATCAAATTTGATAGGAAATAAAACTTAAGGAGGATGAAATTAAAAAAAAACATTATCTCGTATAAAAAAATAACAATAAAGAGAGTGAGGACTAAATTTGAAAGATAAAAAAAAATAAATAAAGATGAAATTGAAAAGGAATTTATTTTTTTAAAATTATTCTAAATAAAATAAATAAATAAAATAAAAATAAAGACTAAATCTAAAGTAAAAGATTGAAGTCTCGATGACCACATTTATCGCAGCATACTAGAGGGGCTAAAACAATTCCAATGTTGTTGTGGAAGGCAAATTAGGTCATTGAATGGCCCCGCATATGCCAATAATATTTTTAAATAATATTTATTATTTATTAAAATAAAAAAAATACCCTCAAAGCCACCTTAATAGTAACTAAAAAATCACATGAAATGATATAAAAGCCCCTGGAAGACGATTGACTAGATTTTGAATTTTAAAAGTAATTAAATTATTTTATTATGCAGTTTGTTTTGGTTTCAAGAGCAACAAAATAATTTTATCGTGCTAAAAAAAAAACCCAATCTATCTCTATACAATTTGAAAATAACAATTATATTACAGTGAAAATACAATTTTAAATGAAATTTTGTCATTGTATTGTTATGTATCTTGGTGCCCAGTAATTACCCTTCTAAGTTTAGGTTTTTGTTAAAGATAATAGTTCATGTGAAGATTGAAGTACTTGTAGTTCGTCAGAATTGGCGTCTGGATCCGTTGCTTCTTTGATCAGATCCTACAACAACGGATCTGATTAAAGAAGCTAATTTTCTTTAATCCCTACGGGAAATTTTATTTTATTTTTGATTTTTTTTACAGGGTTTTATGGCCTGGGCCCAGGTGATATTCCTGACCCGGATACCATGCACTTTAGATATGGAAGTCAAATTAGCTTTTTGGGTCCTTGTAACCTCAAAGGGCCCTAAAGGCTTAAAGCGCTGGCTCACGTTTCAGTGGGTTTTAGCCATTAGTGTCGATCCAGAGTCTGAGACAATCCTTATCTTCAGCCATTTCCTTTATACTATAAACAGTACAGGACAGTGATACAATGAGAATTAGCCACGTAAATGATTTTTTAAAATTTGTTTTATTTAAAAATATATTAAAATAATATTTTTAAAACAATAAAAAATATTAATTTGAATCTCTCTTTAAAAAAATCCAAGATTTTGAAAAAATACGGTGATCGGGAGTACGTTGCCTAAAACTTACTAAGAGAATTGACATGCTGGTGATTTATCATTTCAAGTAATATTGAAATTAGAGTTACAAGCTGTGCAACAAAAACGACGCTGCTGTGTCATTTATGTAAGAAAAAGTATAGCATCAGCCGGTATATGATGACGTGCATGGCCGAACCACATTCCATGATAATAAAAGAAATCTCGGAGAAAAGTATTCTCACATTAATCTCTGAATTTACTTTCTAGAATCACCGGTTTGAATATTATAAACTTTAAAATTAATAAAAATTTATATAATCATTAACTTTAGAGTTTTAAAAAATTAATCAAAATGTACCTATAATTAAAAAAAAAAACTCGGATCCAATGAAGTTATCAATTCAAAACATGGTGGTTTTATCTGATGCCAAAAAATAAAAAAAAAATAAAAAAAGGAAAAAAAAGCGTGAATCAAATGACTACACTTTTCCTTTCAAATTCCTGGCCTATTAATAGCTTGTCATTTGATTTTTTTATAGGTCCTATCCATATTCCCGGGATCCCTATATTGTCATTTGATCAAATACCTACCCCCATCGTTTTCCCAACTAGAGTTTTTAGTCAACCAAAAAAAAAAATACAATTTTTAGTGGTCAATCTTATCCAGTAAGAACAGTACAGCTATGCAAGAATATCTCGAAGCTTTGTGTTATGAGTTATCAACAGCAAGATTTATTGAATATTTGCCATTAATACAACTGGAAATCGAATTGCAGCCACACGATTATTTTCTTCCCCAACTGGAAGGTTCCTTTCCTTTATAGTTTCTATACTCAAAATCCTATCTATAAATAACCCATGTCAGGATTTTCAAATCCTCCGCACCTTTCCTATTTCCTCTTCCATTAATTAACTCTTTCAGGATTTTCCTTCCCTTTCCTTTTTCTTATTCACAGGATTTTAGTCATGTTTTCAAAATCATAGACCTTTCTTGCATGATATGAACCATCTCAGACTGTTCTGTCGAATGAAAATTTCCCATTCAGTATCAGTTGTCCTTCTGTATTGGTTCTATGTCTTTTCTTGAACTTGTCTAATTTTCAGTCTCACACAACAACATTTACGTTTTCATTATTTAAGGCTAGCTAGCAACCGTAGTTATATATTATAATCAGTCCAGTGATCAATCAAGAAAATGCCACCATCCTTTGCAAAGGCAGGTTCGTCAGGCTCTGAAATTGACCCACCAAATGCTATGGTTGATGAGAAGAGAAGAAAAAGAATGATCTCAAATAGAGAATCTGCAAGGCGGTCGAGAATGAAGAGGCAAAAGTATATGGAAGATTTGGTTACTGAAAAATCTATCTTGGAGAGAAAGATATATGAAGACAATAAAAAATATGCTGCACTTTGGCAAAGGCATTTTGCTCTCGAATCAGACAACAAAGTTTTGACGGATGAAAAGTTGAAGCTGGCAGAATATTTGAAGAACTTGCAACAAGTTCTTGCAAGTTATAATGTCATTGAATCTGATCAGGATCTAGAAGTTTCAGACCGATTTTTGAACCCATGGCAAGTTCATGGTTCAGTGAAGTCCATCACAGCTTCTGGGATGTTCAAAGTTTAGTTGTTCTAGTTTTATTTCCATGATTTATTGTCTTGGGATTGAGCTTTTGATTTCTCTGGTTATGCTGTTCACATTTGTTTCGGTTTTGTATATTTGTAGAATAAAGTTTTTGTTTTCTTTGTTATTAAGTTCATTATTTTTTCTGGTACAAGAAATTTGAGTTTTGTTTTTTCACTAAAAAAAATAGATAAAATAATTCATTACAAAAAAAAATATTTAAAAAAATAACACAAGAATTGTAGATAATATATATGACTTGCGAGTCATATTCGACTCTATTAAATTCATTCTAAAAAATATTAGATTTTATTAAATTCATTCTAAAAATAAGTTGACATAATTTATAATAAAAAGATAAGATGAAAAAAAAAGAAGAAAAAAAAAAATCTCTAGAGACAAATATTACAATGACGATAGCACTAGTATTGTTAGAAAGATATCGATGAGATGAATTTAAAAACACTAAAAAAGATTACTAATGATAATCAGAGTGAGCCAATTGAGATGTTCAAATGTGTCAAAGCTCATTTATTTTCAAATAGCTCGTGTAATACACTCCTGTTGCAATTGGTATCGTTGAGATCTTTCTAATAATATTGGTGATTTATTATCAGAGTTTTTCTCTTTTCTATTCTTTTTGTAATTTGTGAAGAGATATGAGAGAGAAAAAAATTAAAAAAAATTAAGTAGAACAAAGGGCTAAGAGTATGTTTGAGATTGTGACCCAAATGAAGGTTGATTAAAATCTATTTTTTTATTAAAATTATTATTTTTTTATTTTTGTAAATTATTTTAATATGCTGATATTATAAATATATATATATTTTAAAAATATTATTTTAATTTATTTTTAAATAAAAAACAATTAAAAAAACAACAAATTCAACACACAGTACCCTAGGTCTACAGCCAAACGATAAAGTCTAACTTCACGATAAGACCTTGTAAGGATAAGAACAAAATATTCCTAACAGTGATGCAAGATAAAAGGTCAAATAAACCTTCTTGTGCCAGTCAGTCAGAGCCATAAATGGTGCACCTGCAGTCCTGCACCAACGAACTGCTTCCATATGAAGTAGTTTTAAGATAAGAACATATCCCCTTTCGTGTACACCAACGAAATTAGCATTAGCGTGTTAGGAAAAAAAGAACAACGAAATTACTTACCTTTGTCAGTGAACATATATATTATGCAGCTAGTATGATAAACAATAAACCATAAACGATAAACACACACAGTTATCACTCGTAGATTCACGGGAGTGGACAAGGACAATCAGCCTGTTCGTTTTAGGTAAGGTTCTTGAGACCAAGTCTCATGGTCCCCTCATTCAACGAGCTTATCATGTACAAATGATCAAAGAGGAATGGAAATTCAGTTTTCGTGTTGCACTGCTGCGCTTTGGCATCTATTTCAATGAATATTTAGTTTGTTTTTGCATATTTTCTAGAGTCTACGACGGGCATGAAGACGAAAGAAAGTATCTTGGACAATATTATAATTAATTTCGCAACCAATATATATTTGAAGTGATGAGTTTTCTGTAACAACCTTGTTTGGTACATGAGATTAGAATTTTACTTATACTTGTCCCGTACAGTCTAATCTTATCTCCTGATTTAATGCATCCTCGTGATCTTATCACGAGCATATCCATGCTGCCAAATTTACTTGTGACACCAGCCAAGCCAGATGCAATGTATGGAAATGTATTATTTCCTTGTCTAATTACAAGATTGCAGAAATAAAACCCCGTATTTTCGGACTTGACTTGAAGGTTGTACACAGATAATCTACTACAATACGACACCTGTGCTAATGAAGTTGACAGATTGTTCTAATGGCTGCTGCCAAGGACAGCACCACATTTGCGATCATTTTCTGTCCATGGCTTCACACTGATACGAGGAGCCAGGCATAATCCCTCTGTATTGGATTTTATATGAAGTCAAGATTTGGCCATCAACATCGATTGACACTCGCGCTCAAGATAGACAATCGAGTGCTTTGATGCATTTTTCTACATTTTTCTATTGGATTGGATGTTATCAAGAGGAATACGTTTCTCGCCTGATTGTTAATAGACATTATCTTTTCTTTTTCCTCTGATAATGTAAAGAAATGGTGTTTCCCGCTACTAGGCTAGAGGTTTTAGATCAATGTCGTGTTTATTGTTGGGGGTTGACCTCACATCCAAGGCCATTGAGTAAATTCAACCCAGTCCAGCAAACCAGACGGCATTTTAAAACGAAAAGATTTGGTCTGATGATATCCAGTTACTTGGCCCAGACAAGATTGGCTGCTGATCCGTTTGCAAAATCTAGTTTAATGTTTTAGTTAACTCGAACCCACTGTTCTAGTTAACTCTTCGGGCAGTCCAGGTTTTAAGACTAATGCTCCAAAGTCCAATCATGAGAACTAGGGATCAAGACACAATAGAAATGAACTTTAAGGGCTGAAGTGTAAATAACGGTATAAAATGATTAAAAATCATAAAAGTTTAAGAAACTACGATTTACAATAATATAATATTGAGCAGTACCCACGTGGACGTTCCTACCACATCATCTCTGATGAGCACCGTATGTCTTGATCTCCAATAATTCGAGACTGCATTTTCTTTTCTAAAAAAGATACAACCGACATCATCTTAATTTCACCATATGAAGCAGATAAACAGCATTAGCATGCTATTATTTAGGATGTTTTTGTGTTTTAAAAATATTTTTTTATTTTAAATTAATTTTTAATAATTTTAAATTATTTTAATGTGCCAAGATAAAAAAATAAAATTTAAAATATTATTTTAATATATTTTTAAATAAAAAATACTTTAAAAAATACACTTACATCTACTAAAACCACCAGACTCACAACAACAATCTTATTTACCCTTACCCGTCAGGTTTTCAGGCTAACCAACTCATTTAGGGCCCCCCATGGCTCATGTTCCAAAATTCAATTTCAAGCTCAAGGACACGCAGAAATGTTACTTCAGCATTTTTGAGCTCTACGTCTAAAGCTTTCTCTAAGATATCGATTGGCAATTTCTTGGAGCGACCCACAATATTCACCAAAACTCTCACTGCCCCATCTTTTGCAAGCCTCCTGTAACTCAAACGGGGTTTCGTTGCCATCTTCCGGGCGGTGGAAAAAAACTCTCTCGGTATCCAGTTTCAATGGCCCAAAGGGCCGTAATGACCAATGAATAACTCAACTTCTGGTAAAATCAAACTCTCCAGAAATCTGTAATAGCAAACAAATAGATAAAAGTGTTTAAAATAGTACTTTTTTATGCTCAAGGGACATGTCTTTCCCTCTGCTAGCACTTAATCACCGTGGCCTAGCAACGACCGAATGTGGACGATCACTTACATTCTAACTTTGAATAGATTGGATGTCAAATGTCAATAATTAATTATATTTGGAATTTTAGTGAAACTTGTGTTTCATTAAAATACAAAAAGCATATATATACTGTTTTAGTAACACAATTATGTGCCAACTCTGAGGAGTATAACTCAACTGGTTAGGTTTTAAATTTGCTCTCTAAAGATCACCAGTTCAAATCTCACAAACTTCAGGGCCACTAGCGGCTTACATGATCGTTAACTTCAGGACCCGTGAAATTAGTCGAGGTATGCGCAAGCTGGCCAGACACCCACGTTAATCAAAAAAAAAAAAGAAAAAAAAAAAAAGAAAAAAAGCAACACAACTGTGCCTCCGGATAAAAAAAAAGAACAATACTTAATGGATACAAAAACCATTAACAATAATGAATCACCGTATAAGAGTTTCCAAGCATTACATTTGCAGATGTGAACCTGATATGACATGATACCTGCAATAATTCTGGTTCGACTAGTGGACAATAACATTAAAGAGAGGAAGATTCCCCCTGGCTGCCTCTTGCTTGAGCCATGAAATCTCATCACTCAGAGGAGCTACTCCACTCAATAAGACTTCCATATCATTGCCATCATCTGAATTCTTGGAAGCCTTAAGTAATACACTTGCAGTAAAAGGAACAAGCTCTCTAACAATTTTGTCCCTGCAATTTTTATGTCCAGTTAAGACACCAGCGTTCAGGCATGGGTAAAAGGAGAAGAAATCTGAAATTGTTCATCCATACACTCTGCTTAAAAGGTGTTATGAGATGTGGTAATAAAAAAAGGGGAACCACCACCAACAAGCACTCTATACAATAAGGTTTATTCGGTGCATTAGAGTTTGACAAAGACTCCCATACCTTTTGTTCTGTCCAATACTAAATTTATGTCCTGTCCTCTCCTATGCAGTACATTTGCTTGCTTAACACTTTAAAACATAGTATTATTACAGACACCAAGTGCTCGTGGAGCAAAAGTGCTTGACTAGGTTTTTTCTTAGAAACACACGGCCAGCCACAGCCACAGCCACGTTCCCAATTGTGTCAGGAATATCATCTCATCAAATTTTAGCTTTTCTTGGTTTCATATGAATCCCATAAAATGAGAATGGTAAATATAGAATCACAGATAAAATTTTACCGTACAAGTACTGGACAGCCAGCCGTTGACCTGCACATACGCTCTCATAAGATGATTTGATTTTGGTTCCTAGATATCTTGTGTTCCGGCAGGATCACATATTACTTTTATTCTTGTCATTTTTTCCAGAATAACTACTTGACCATTCAAAATTTTATGACTAAAATTGAATCCATTTCTCTCTTCCTTTTCATTTTTTTTTTCTATCCGGGAGAAGAAATTCTCAACTCTTCAAACATTCTCAATTTCCAGCAACAAAATATCACAGAAAATAAAATTAAAAAAAGTAAATGAAAAGGAATTGAAGAAAATTTTAACTTTATGAGAGGACCAAGAAATCAAGATGTGAGAAAATAATTTTTTTTAGAAAAGTAAATGAAAAAAAATTGAAGAAAATTTTAACTTCACGAGGGGACCAAGAAATCAAGATGTGTTTTCTTCTTTAAGCTCCAACTGATGGTTTAGCCGTCATCTGTTGATATATCAATCCCCATCTTAGACAAATCTTGACGCAGCAAATTTGCATTCTTGAATTGCAGGCCATTAATGCCAATTTCAATTGCAGCTTTTACATTTCTCAACCTGGAGTCAGTAAGGTGTTACAGATCAACAAAAGATCTTCAAACTAGCATGCACTGCATAGAATGTGCACAAATGCATGTGAGAGTGTATCTGTGCTTGCGCATAGTGGTGCTGGAAACACATTCTAAACCAACCATGCAAAATGTGTATCATAAGTCCAGCGTTGCTCATTCAATATGCAGCGTTATAAGAGATTATAAACAGAATAGCAATTTCTGTCTATGCTGACTATATAATCCAACTCCTATAACAGAAAAAGTTATTTACCAGCAACAGAAGGATACTAGCCTTCACAGGAATTAGCCATGGGGTACGTCATTTGGTAATTTTCACATTTCTTGGTGACTTCTCCTGGAATGTCAGAATAAATTAAAAAGATATTTCCATTGTGGACATTTTCCTAAAGAAATTAGCAATTCGCAAAACAATGGCCGCTATCTCTCTCTGAACCTCTCCCACCCTTCTTAGGTATAAACCCACAACCTGATCCTCGAGGCCTTTGTAACCTAGATTTCAGATAAGTGTGCTAACATGAGCCACTCTCCATGCAGAGTAATTATGATGAACCACTGGGTTTAGATTGTCAAATATTATTGCACATGGAATTTTCTGTGACAATAACCCTTGGTGGTTAGATTAGAACTTATGCTAGCAATGCAACTGTTGATTGAAGATCACCCAGCCTAGATCCACTTGCAAATAAACAAACCAAAAAGCCACGGAGGGTGGACCAAATTCTTAGGGGGGGTGGGGATGGCAAATTTGAATTATGATGAGGATCTAGGAATGTTAAGGAACAATTTGAAAATTCTGGGGGCGCCTAGTAATAATTTCTGGGGGAGATGAAAACATGTCTAACATTAAGGGACTAAAATTGATTTTTGAATTTTTTTTGGGGGAGGCATGGCCCCGCAACCCAAGCTGATGTGCCGCCCCTGAAACCAAACCAATTTTCTCTGATTTAGATTAAAAAGAAATTGCCACCCCATTCTAAACATCAAGAACCAATAATTCATGCCACAGGAAAACTTACTAGACGTGAAAACATGATTCATCATAACTGATTAACTCATAATAAAATTTGAGTATTGCGAGAGAAAGAGAACAACCTGTCATCAATAAAAATGCAGCTTGTTGGATCAACTTTAAGATGTCTTATGACTTCCAGATAGAAATCAGGATCAGGCTTCCTCTTTCCTGAAACGCCAAGCTAACATGATCATTCTCCCAAAAAGTAATTGAAGAGCCAAACTAAAAACTCCACTAGACTCCCCCCCCTCACTTGTGCACACACACCTACCCCCAACCAAAAGCAAATAAGTACATTTTTCCACAAAATGCAAACTGAACAGAAAACTAATAACTCCGATATAGTCTCTTGGAGGGGGTAGCCAATGACCAAGAAAAGGCAGCCAGTAGGCTTTCCCAAAGTACTAAAAAATGATATTGATAGGTCATAATCCACAAGGTCAAAGAACTCTTAAGTAACTATCATCAATCAATAACCTCTATGTAAGTCCAAAAAAACCACTGATGTACCAAAGACATGTTATGGTGGAAATTCAAGTCGTTGCCACTCTCTCCCAACAACCTTCACTATTGGTACACAGGCAGACATGCTTCTATAACAAGCATAGGCAAAATCAAAGTGAAGGACATACCAATCATACAAGAACAAAATGTCCAAGATAAATATGTTGAGATATTTAGCTTCTCTTCAATCAGTCTGTACCTACGGGAAAAAAATTCAAAAGAAAGCAAGGAGCCATTTCACCAAATAAGCAGCAAGATGGAAAATCCATTTCATCTTACCAGATAGGATAATTTGTAAAAGCATGCATCTCATAGTTATTTTCTTTTAAATTGCAAAGCAGCTCTTCAATACCATCTATATAGGAATATCCTCTCCTCATACAGTTTTTGAGGCCTGCAAAGACAAATAAGCAAAATTAGTACCTCTACAGACATGGATGAAAAGCATGGGCAATAAATGAAGAAGTTATAAAAAAATTAATTTCTCATTTCCATCATGAAAAATATCAAACTACAACTTGAGTTGATGATTCCACATTCAAGAACTTGAACTGATTTTGCATTCTACATAGAATGTTTTAGGTTGAATAACTTCCTAGAAATTTATGGCATGGGCATGAGAATCAACCAAAGAAACCGAGGCATTTAAATTCCAAACAGGACGTGCATACTGGACAAGTTCAAAATGTTTTACCAGAAATAACATATTTGATTATCTAAATGTACAAGGAAAATCAAATATAAGATTGCATATATTTACATTTTGGGACAGTTCTGCTCAGATATCTAACCTCAACAGCACCATCAACCATGATAAGGCTTACTCACAGCGTTTCCTGTGAAAGGCTATAAAAGAACATCGTACAAGCTTTGGTTTTATTACTCATGGAAGAGTGAATTCAGCTAAGCACCAAGTTATTTCAAACTATATTCAGGCTGCACAAAAGTTTGCACGCATGTCAAAGTATAGGCAGCGCAATCCCATAATCCATGTCAGCATTCAATCATGCATCATGCACAAAAATGATGTTGAAAGAGGTTGCCACAAGTACAGTGTAATAAGAAGACCTGAACAGCTTAAACAATAGGCTGGATGTCTAATACTCAGTCCCCAAGGTAAGATTGATAAAAAAAGAGAGCATTATTTATAAATCTCATAGAACCAAACACAATTAACTAAAAGGAAAAAAACGATAATCAACAAAAAGAAAAAAGTTCATATCTTCAAAATTGAAGTTCTCACTGACCTTCTAAATCAAAAGATCTTTTGTCTTTGAAGAATTTTCTTGCCAACTCCATCTGAAAGAATCCATCATAACTTTTTAACTCAAAGATTAACATGAATAAATACCAACGGAATTCTACATTTTAAAAAGTCAACAGAGATTTGCGTTGAAGATTTCTCCCTTAAATTCATCAAATAAAATCATAGCATATCTATCACAGACAACACAAATTCTAAAAAAAAAAAAAGTGATGAGCGAAACAATCTATAAAATCTTGTTCTCAGTACTGAACTCTTAAATTGATATCGTCGTCTTATACTAATAAAAGACAGGTGGATTTTGTGAATGCCGGCCAGTTGCAACTGTACCTCATCAACCCTCCCCTCTTCAAATTCAATCCAAGCAGTTGGGTGCTTGGATTCTATTAATTCCTCGAAAGACATTCTGGGGATAAAAATAAAAGCAAATATTATTGAGCCAAGAGCAATAGAAATCGAAAAAGAAAAAAAGGAAAAAAGAAAAAAAAAGGGCAGAATCAGGACCCGAAGAAAGGAGCAACGTCATGGTAAAATGGGTCGCGAACAATGGTGTCCATGATGTCAAAAAGGAGTATAGGAAGCTTTCTGTTATTAACGTTCTGCTCCGTCCTGATGGGGAAGGAAGAAACGATTGGCATCATCTTCTTCTTCCTGTAGTTGAGGTTGTTATTTCTTGTTGATTTTGGTAGGACTTTTTTCAGAGGGACATGCACTGCTCTCACTGTCAGGGCCACTGCCATTTACTGGTTCCTCGAATCTAAAATCAAGAAGGTGTTGGTGGGAGGATATTATCGTAGACAATAAAGGTTATATTAGATTTTATCATGCTACTTGTATTGGGCTTGATAACTCGTATCATCGGGCCCATTCTCGTTTAATTGTATCATGGGCTTTCTTCTAGTCTTGTAATTGG
>Ga0307510_10006100_pt1 | contig 14362 bp, 13 predicted proteins | sample 12_EM_MG_FD_207224 | JGI IMG/M metagenome (GOLD analysis project Ga0307510, IMG submission 207224) | Populus trichocarpa ectomycorrhiza microbial communities from riparian zone in the Pacific Northwest, United States - 12_EM | ecosystem: Host-associated > Plants > Roots > Unclassified | place...
CCTTCTAGGATGTCAGGTGGCGGTTCTAGGAAATTGGGTCTGTGTTGATCGGTTTCTTTATATGGTGTGAGTAGGGATGCATGGAAGACGTTGTGGATCTTCCAGGTAGGGGGTAATTTGATTTTATATGTGACTTTGGATATTTGGGAGACTACCTCGAAAGGTCCGTATCTCCTTGGTGATAGCTTGGGTGTGATGTTACTTGGGAGTCATAGGTTTGTTCCTTCTAACCAGACTTTGGATTTGATGGGGAATGGTGAATGGCGTGGACGTTCTTTGATCCAGGATTCTTGCGCTTTACGTTGTGCCTCTTGGGCGGCTTCCCTGGCTTCATTGATAGCTGAGAGTTGTTGTTCAAGGGATGGGATGTCTGTCTTTCTAGTAGGTTGATGTATTTGTGGGGTGTAGCTGATGAGTAGGTCGAATGGCGTCTTCTTGGTTGTAGTGGAGGGCCAGGAGTTCTTAGTATATTGAGCGAGAGGTAACCAAGCGTGCCAGTTGTTCTGTTGAGTGCCGCAGAATACCCGAAGGTACTGTTCAAGGGTTTGGTTGGTTCGTTCACTGGCTCCGTCTGTCTGAGGGTGATAGGCTGTGCTGATGTTTTGGTGGATGTTCAGGATGCGACATAGTTCCGTTGAGAACTTGGATATGAAGCGGACATCACGATCCAAGATTATCTTGTGAGGTATGCCATAGTGAGGGATGACGTTGTTCAGGTAGAGTAGAGCGACTCCTTCAGAGTCGATAGCTTCATTACAGGGGATAAAGATAGATGCTTTTGAGCAATCTGTATCGGTGATCGTGAGGATGGTATTGTATCCTCCTGATAGGGGTAGTTTGGTGATAAAGTCCATAGCAACAGTTTCGAAAGGATGAGCGTTTTCAGTTGGGGTGATAGGGAACATAGGGGGATGAGCAGGGTGAGTGTTGACTTTAGTCATTTGGCAAGTAGCGCAGCCCTTGATGTACTCAGTTACAAAGATTTTCATTCCGGGCCACCAGTAGTAAGGTGCGATGAGTTGGAGGGTTTTGGTAATTCCGGCATGTCCAGCGGTTTCGTGGTCGTGAAAAAGGGATGTTACTCCCCTCCTAAGGTCATTGTCTGCCATGACAACAAGTGCCGTTCCGTGGTACCAGTGAGTGCCATCAAGTAAGGATAAGTTGTGAGTTGGTGCCCATTGTTTGAGTGTTTTCTGGTGTTGATATTGCGCTAGCTTGATTTTTCAATCCAAATTGTCTCCTATGCTGTCCATGTCGAATATGCAGATTGAAGTATGCTGGTCACAGAAATATTGGTCTGGCCATACAGTAACATCTTCATTGATTTCGTTTGGTCCTTCATAGTCGGGTCGCCTAGATAGTGCGTCTGCTCGGTTAGTAGCCCCAGGTTTGTACTCCAGTAGGATGTTATATTGTTCGCGTTCTGGTAAGTAACCAGCAACGTGTGGCCCAATTTTGCGGGGTTCCCTGTAATACCTAAGGTTTGCGTGGTCAGTATACACTAGAACGGGGATTGTTGTTCCTTTGAGCAAGTGAGACCAGCAGCGAAGTCCTCTCATGACTCCAAGGAATTCGCGGTTGTAAATAGGGTAATTTTGCTTGGTTTGCGTGAATTTTTGGGAGTGGAATCCCACCGGTTGTCGTGGTCCTGGTTTCTGAGTGCCATCTGGTTTGGTGATAGGGGGGTCCCGTTGGTAAAGTATTGCTCTGGTTCCGACTTGTGAAGCGTTGGTTTCAAGTTCAAATTGTTTATCTGGGTTGGGTCTGGCTAGGATGGGTGCACTGGTGATTAAGGTGATAAGTTTGTCTTGGGCCTCGATTTGCTTGGGCCCCCATTCGAATGGTACGTCTTTTCCGGTAAGTGCTGTAAGAGGTGCGGCGATGATGCTGAAGTTAGGACAGAACATGCGGTGGTATCCGGTGACTCCCAGGAATCCACAAACTTGTCGTTTGTCTTTGAGTATGCGTGGGTAGTCCCTAAGTCCGGCAACTTTGGCTGGGTTGACAGTAGCTCCTTCCTTTGAGATCCGGACACCTAAGAAGTCCATTTGTGGCTGCATGAAGACTGATTTTGACAGTTTGAGGTGTAGGCCATGATGTGCAAGTAAGTCGAATAGGAAGTGAATGATTTCGACGTGTAATTTGAAGTCCTTGAGGAGGGTGCCTATACCACAGTCGTCCATGTAATTCTGGAGGATGCGCCATATGTCATGTATGCCTTTCTTCTTGAAGTATTCATATAGTTCCTCAAGAATACCGTTCATGAACCGTTGGAAGCTGGCTGGTGAGTTACTCATCCCAAAGAACATGACTTTGGGTTCGAATAGTCCCTGATGTGTTTTGAATGCAGCCTTCCATTGATCGCCTTCCCGTATGCGGATGTTGTTGTAACCCCAGCGGATGTCAAACTTGCTAAATAGTTCCATTCCTTGCAAGTTTTCGATACACTGTTTGAGATTTGGGAGTGGGGTGACGTCTTTCCAGGTGACTGCATTGAGGGGGTGATAGTCGATGATATATCTTTTCTCCTTCAAGTCTTTCTTAGGGACCATGAAGGTGGAAAAGCTGTAGGGGGAGTCCGATGGTGCGATGTAACCTTTTTCCAAGTTTTCGTCGATGAATTTGTTCTCTGCTTCCTGCTCATCTCTTGAGAGCGGGTAGACTTTGCAGTTGAAGCGAGTAGGGGTGGTGTCCATGAGTACGATTTTGTGGTCTCCATCTCCGTGGGCTGGCGGGAACTTGTTTGCCTCTTCATCCGAAAATAATGCCGTATGACGTTTGAATTCTTCTGGGAGGGTGACTTCCTCCTTCCCATGTTCCAATGCGTACTTATGGGCCATTTCGACTGCCGTGTAGGTGCAACTGATCTCTACCAGGCCTTCCCTCATTTCTGAAGGAGTAACTCCCAACCATAGAGCGCATGTTTGTGCCTCCAGGATGAGGTCTTCGTTTTCTTGGTTCTTCTGTTTGAGCCATGTCTTTGCGCATTGAAGGGTGCCGTGGAGTAGGGTTTCGATTTGTACCTTTGGTCCTTTGAGTTCGCTTTTCTCCCAGTCGATGTCTGGGTTGAATTTCTTGAACCAGGGGTAACCAAAGAGCATTCTGTCGTGACCTAGATTCGTGACATAAAATCTTGTTCGTTCCTTTTTGTTTCCCTGAGTGACAAGTAGGTCGCAAGCCCTAGTGATAGTCCCAGCTCAGTTCATAGTTCCATCAACGTTGTATACTGCCTGTGAGTAAGGGAGTCTCTTGGTTCCTAAGCGAAGTTTGTCGATAGTTGTCTGGTCAATAAAGTTTTCTGTTGCTCCAGTGTCAAGCAAGATTGTTTCTTCTGCCATCCCTCAATAGTGTGTGATCGGAACTTTAAGTTGTATTGAATTTGATTTGTTTACAAACACACTATCAAGTTGGAAAGCCCTAACTAAGGCAGCTAGTTTCGGGCCTTGGGAAAATCCTTTGGCATGAGTTTCCCAATGAAGTCCAGCTTAGTCTCTTTGTCAAAGGAGTCCATGTTTTCCTTCAAATAGTCAGCGAGACTGTCAAGATTTTCGATATCTGGCATAATGGGTGCGGCGTGAACCCTAGTGGATTCCCTAGTATTGTTGGAGCGACCGCTGAAGTTACCGCGGTCTGCTTGTTTCTTGCAACAATCCTTGGCTCAGTGTCCCTTGATTTTGCAGTAGAAGCACAAATTGCTTTTCATGAGTTCCGCTTTCTTGGCTTCGGAATGCTGTTGTCCTCTACCAGCGGTGGCGTTGATGTTTGAGGTGACTGTAGCATTGACGTCCATATGGTATCCTCCTTGAGAGGTGGTGCGTCAGTCGTTCTTGTTCCTCCAGTTATTGTTTCTTCCATAACCGCCTCTTCCTGGGTTGTTGACCTGCCTAGGGGCCAGTTTGAATGCTTGGAAGAGTCCCTGACGTCTCTGGGTGAACTTGGCTGCCGCCTTCCATTTGAGATGGGATTTGCGGGCCTGTTCTTCCCACTGTTTGAAGGTCCAAGGGTCTTTAGCGGTGGGGTCGAAGGTGGGGGAATTAATGATGGCGCTAGTGAGTCCTTGAGTCATAGCGTGTTTGAGGGTTTCTATGGTTCCCTTGTCATCTAGGGGAACTCCTGCTTCAAAGGCGAGTTGCTTGAACTTGGCGAAGAAGTCGTCAAGGCTGTCTCCTTGCTTGAGTTTGCATAGCTCCTGATAAGCTTCAGCTTGGTGGTTCTGGTTGGTGAAGGCGTTTTTGAATCTTTCCATATAGTCAGTCCAGAGATCTTCATCTGTTTCTTGGGCTCCATTGTCTGCTGCTTCTTGGAGTTTCAGGAGTTGTTCTCCTTTCCAGGCATCTACGTGAGTGCTGTCCATATAGCTGAGCATAGTGACAATCCTGGAGAAGGGTTTCTTCATGGTGTCATTGGCTCGGTTCACTGCGTGCCATAGATCCCAATTGAGTAGGAACTTGGTAGTTTTGTTTTGGTCTCCATCAAATATAAATGGAGGATTTCCTTTGAGTGCGCCATTAGAGGGACTAGTAATAACATTGATCCTCTGCGCTTCTTGTTGGGCTTGCCCAGTAGTGATGTTAATATCTTCCTGTTGTCCTTCCATTGCGGTTGGATGATCTGGGGTGTTGGGGCGGGTAGGAAGTTGCTGAAGTGCTGTGGTAACTGCTGCGATGGTGAGAGGGACGCTGGCCTCTTGTTGGTAAATGCTGTGGTTGGGATGCTGAGGGTCTGATATGATCCACCAGCCGGTGCCTGGGCCGTTGTATATGCCTGATTGATTGGTTTCCCACTGGTTTTGTCTGAAGCGAAGTCTAACCCAATAGTAGGTTCCGTTGGCCTCGATGAATTCGATAGGCGAGTGTTGTTTTCTTGGGGTATCAAGGTAGTATCTGGTGTCGGGATGTCCTAGTCCTTGATTGTCAAAGTATATGTCGACTTTAACGTGTTCTGGGAGATCGTCCTGTTGTCTCCTGAAGATTTGTGTAGACTCGTTGCTGAGTGTGTATGTCTGGGTGGTCGCCACGGTGGTAACAACTCTGTGTTTCAAGAGTTCGTAGGAAAGCCTAACTTGTGTTAAGGTCCAAGGGCCTTAAAGACACGACGTGCGTGGGTTGGTTTGGCGACGACTGGGATTGCTCAGTGGGTTGTCCTCCTGAGGCAATGATCACGTGAGTAGCACGGTACTGGTTGGCTACACAGTATAACAAGTAAGTCCCTGATGATAAGGGCGACTCCTGAGTGTTCTGGTAGAGGTGAGAGGGGAGAGCTTCAAGAGAGGTTTGAAGTGACTAAGGTTTCGGGCTGTTTGACTCTGAGAGTCCTGGGTGGAAGCTACAAGTCTTGGATTGAAAACCAAGTTAGGCTTAGGGCCTAACTGCTAAAAGTACGAGCGCTTATATACAAATGAGAAGTAACAGGTCACAGGAGTCACAAAGAAATATGGAAATATTTAGTAAGGTGTATCATGACGTGGCAGTTCTAAGTATAGCTCCATCATGAGCTGGTGGTCTAAGAATAGCACATCATGAGCTGGCAGTCCATAAAGGGTTAAATAGTGATGCTGCGGAGTGCTGCGGACTGCGGAGTGATGGCATGTGATATCTGACTGCGGAATGGTCAGGTGATCCATCAGGTGACTTGTCAGGTGATTTGGTGGCAGTCCGAGCGGCGCGTGAGGGAACGAGTGGGGAACGAGTGACTGAGAGCACAGAATAAAATGGTAGAAAATAGCGGAAAATTGGTGGTAGGGCCCAGGATCGTAACAAAAGACCTATATATGCTGGGGAACACCAAGCATCTGGAATGGTGAGCATCCGCAGTTCCTGCAGCTTGGATATCTCTGACTTTAAATGGTCAAATTGTTTAAATCACTATCATCTACAACATTGAATCCTGGAGCATTTATCCTCCATCCCCAATGGCCACTGTGGCACCCTTCAATGCCTCCACAGGTACAGGCCATTCTGTGTTTGGCCCCTTGCAGAGCACACTTTCGCACACCATCCTAGCGTTGCTCATCTAGTCGTTTGATGTCCTCTGTGACTCAGACATGTGATGCTGTGATGCCAAATATTTGCATCATCCCACTAGCATGGTGGGCAGCTGGTGCAAAGGCAAAGGGCCTGAATGTTGTGATGTGTGTCAAGCTGTGGCATGCACAGCAGCTGGTTGGGCAACACATTGTGATGACATCAACAATGTCATCGCAGGGCATGCTGTGGTGTCTAAGCAGATTGTGTATGGTGCACCCAAGGCACTGATGTGTTTTCTTTCAGACAAGGGTATGGAGGGGTTAAGGAGGAATGGGACAGTGTGTCCAAGATCATGGTCATTGTGCATGAAGGTATACCAGCGGCCATATTTTATTCATGGTGTTTGTTCTGACAAGTGTTGGTCATATATATGGCAAAGGAGAAGGGATGAGAGGATGTGTGGCTGCTCTTGTTTGACTTGCAAACTGCCAAGTTCACCTATACATTGGTACGTATCACAATATTCTCATTTACTTGATTGATCATTACTCTCTACATAGGACCACATGCTCTTGGAGCCCTCCATCTTGTGCAAGGACCAACTCCTCATGGGCAGCTCATATAGCCTTCACTCTGACATACACAAGACTACCGCCCCACCACACACCATCTCAGGCTGGCAAGTGAGATGGCATGGCACATGCTGACACACACAGGCCTACCTGGCCCTCCGTGCTCCATCTTACATCTGTCATGAAATGTGCATTGAGAGGCTTGAGACATCATAGTTCGCCTCATCACAGGCTGCTTTTGTCGGCTCCTACTCAGTCTGCTTCCTCCCACATAAATGAACAGTGTCATTGTCCCTCAGCTGCCTGCAAAGTGGTCCAGAGCCACCTAGGTTTTTGTTTACTTATCGCATGTCTACCTGCTATGCATTGGGTCAAGCCTTGATGTTGCGTCATTTATTGTCTTGGGCTGTCCTGGATTGATCTGTTTTACAACACATACTGTTTGGTGATCAATTGAACAGCCGATTTCCCTTAGGTATTAAAGGTGTGCTCATCTTGGTTGTCTTGTCATCTTATCACTCTTCTACCCACTTGTCCACTCAACTTCTGTCAATAACAAGACACAATTACTGCTTTACCATTCAAGGTCATGCTTTCACCCCGCCCCATTCTATCCTTTCTTTGCTTTGCTTCCCACTCATGTCTTGATGCACCACTGGTAAGACAAAACGAAGCTGATCAAAGGTAAGCTCTAAGTTGTCAATTGATGCACTCTGAAATTTCTAAGCAAATTAGGCCACCACTAGTCAACCTGATCCAAACTCCAGTGGTGACGAAGAAGAAATCAACTTACAAGCTAACAAAGACACATCCAATGCGTCTGATACCAAAACACCGAATGGCCCACTGGAGCCAGCAGTTCACATTACTGCAACCTGCAATTCTTCAAATCAAGTGGTTGACATTATTGAGTTTTTCACAGAACTGAACTTTCCAACTGCCAAAAAGGAGATAGACAAGGTGCAGAAGGTCTGCACATTATGCATGTAAGTACAGTGTTTCTGATCACAATGCAACCTTCTAACAAACTGGCAGCAAAGCTTATGGCAACGATAAGAGCAAAGTCCCTAACGGTGTACCCAACTATTTCTACGCAAAGAGCACAGGGAATACTAACCTGCAAAGGCATCTTCACAAGAAACACCCTGAGGAGTATGACAAGGTGATTGAGGACAACAAATGGGATTACAAGCCTTTGACCATGACCAACAACGCCTCTCCCCATGGTTCCAATGCCATTACCTGATCAGTGCCGCTGTTTTCAGAAGATGCATTCTTGGAGTACCTTGTGCGCTTCATCATCACTGATAATCAGGTACAGTTCACCAATCTCATCTTCCTTCATGCCCTCACACACCTTTCAAGTTGATTCACATTGTTGAATGCCCCGAATTCCAGGACCTATGTATGGTGCTCCAGGAAGCCCTCACAGACAGCAATATCCCTTGTTGTGATAAGATGGGGGAGGCTATTCTCAATCAGTGGTGGGAGTCATTTGAGCGCACAAAACTTGAGCTTTCTGTGTGTAGGAATTTTGTCTTCCTACTATATTAACTAACTGACTTTTGGTCAATAGTGATCCTGTGGTCAAATCAGCTTCACCGTGGATGGTTGGTGAAGCTTGAACAAGTCATCCTACCTGGCGTTAACTGTGCATTGGGTCTCCCTCAACAACATGACTGGATGCCTTGCCCTTAGATGTGCACTTGTTGGTTTCCACTGGCTGAAGAAGAAACACACAGGCTGAAACATAGCAAAGACTATGCTATACCTCATGGATCAGGCAGGTGTCTCTCTGAAGGTATGTACTCCTTACACTCTCTACTCTCCTGTATCCCTAACCCCTCATTAGATTGGCCACATTACCCTCAACAATGCCAAGAATAACACAGCTGCCATGGATGCACTGCAGACTCTGCTGGACAAATGCAATATAACAAACAAGATCAGCTTTAATCATGTTGACCGTCGAATTCACTGCTATGCCCATATCATCAACATTTGCACCTCTCATGTCATCACATCGGTGACATCCACTTCCAAGTCCTATTTAGCCAATCTCAAGATTCCTGTCAATCTAGACAATGCAGCTTGCAGCGACTCCAACAATGTGTCAGACAACAGCTCTGATGCCGGATCAGATGATGATGCCAATCATCCTTGCAATATCAATCAAATTCAACTTGCCAATTCCTTTAAGAGTCAAGGGGACTCTTCACTCAAGGAATGGTTTAAAGGAATTCAACATGACCCCCTCAAACATGCCCAAAGGCTTGTTAGTTTCTTATGTGCTTTGGATCAATGCAAGGAGGGCCTTTGTGACAAAATCAATGAGGGAAACAAGTCCAATCTGTTCATAGGGAAGGATGAGACAGGCAAGCACATTGTATTTCCTGTCCCACAGCTTGAACTTTTGAAAGATGTGAAGACAAGATGGGACTTGGTATATATGATGCTAGAGCGCCTGCAACAACTGAGACCCGTACATTTGTCCAGTGATCTGGTGTCAGAGATTTACTGAACATTTAACATAGGCCATTGATACGTACTTCAAAAACAAACTTGCGGAACATGCAGACAAGAACTTGTCAGAGCAGGACTGGGAAATCTTGGAGGGGTTGGAAGAAGTCTTAGAAGTAAGTCATCTATTCGATTCAGATCCTACCACAGGCACTCATTGCAGGGACAGGTCCCTCACCACTTTCAGCAATGCATGTCATCTGAATCCATGCCTGTTTTGTCATGTGCAATCATTGAGTTTGAGAAATTTATGATGGCATGGGAGCAACTTGGCAAGACACACTGGGTTCTCAAGCCCTGGACAGATATTGGTGTCAAGTGGGCAACCAAATATTACATTCAAATGGACCATACAAGAGCATACATCATCACCATGTGTAAGTCCTTCTTCATTTGGCTGATTACTGCTCTGATGACCAACTTCACCTTTCAGTCCTCAATCCCATGCAACATTTCACACATATCAAAAAGGAATGGGAAAGTGATTATATTGAGCACACGAAGGATATTATTTTGGAGCTTGTAAGTGTGATTGCGATTGATTATTGATTACTTTGCCTGTGTCTCAATGATATCTTGTGCAGATGCACAAGTACCATTGCTCAAAGCCAGTGGGTGCTGCAACTACAGCATCAACTATCCCTCAGGTTGCCCAACCCCCTTGTTAAGGTCTATTGAACCTTAAGGCGTGACATGCGCAAAGGTGAAGTGTGCGGCAGTGACAAAGTTATAAGGGTCGTGATTCCCTTAATAACCTAAGTGCTTTGGAAAGTGATAAAAGCGAGAAGGTCGCTAAGACCAATGTCTGGGTGAAGATAAAGAGGAAAGGGAAGTAACTTCAAGGACTTGAAGATTACTTCAAAGAAAAGTAAAAGGGAAATGGTTGTTCAAGCAACAAGGACTGAGAACGCAATAGATTGCAAACTAAGTCAGGCTTAAGGCCCAACTCTAGGATATAAGTCCAGCTTATATAGAAAAGGGCAGCTACCTGACTAAGTGTACAAATGAGGAGAACAATGGGGTCACAAACAATAAGGGTCACAGAACAATAGAGTCACAAACAATGGTGGTCACAGACTACCATAAGAAGAGAACAATAGGAAACGTACGAAAGGAGGGAACAATGAAGTTCCCGACAAGATGGCTCTGTTGTACAGGTAAGCAGTCATGTGGGTCGGGATCATGTGATCGTATAAGTACATAACGGACAAGAAAGAAAAGAAAAATGTGGGCCAAGTGCCCAGGAACGTAACACGATGCCCTTCCTAGAGAGTTGCTACCACGCAACTACTTGTCCGATCCTTCGTAGCTGGTGTCAGCATTGTCCCACTCTGCCTCCGCATACGCGACCTCTAACTCGTGATGAAGTAGCCCAGCTGGGGTTGCCGAGCAGTAGCTGCTGAAGTTAGGGTGTCCAAAGTAGACGAGGCAGCGGTTAGCTGCACAGGAATTGTGGGGGGAGGGACACTTGTCGTGAGCGTGCTGGGTACTGAGACACCAACGACAGGTTTTCCACAGGGGGCACTCCTCGACCCCGTGACCAGGTTCATCCTGATTGCACCTAAGGCAATATGGAAAGATGACGTTATTTCCCCGATGTCGCTTCCCAAGTACGGCGCGATCCTTCAAACTGTCTTCTCCTTCTTCAACATCAGGTGGGCCTTGGGCGGCGAAAATGCGTGGGACCCGATAATCACAGGTAGGGATAAGGAATGTGGGGGGGGAAGGGGGACGCGTAGCAAGGAGGTGTTGCTGAAGACGAGTGCGGACCGCACTGGAGGCAAGGTGTCATTCTACTACAAGCAGGTCAGCTTCAGCTCGAGTTTCCTTCTTCTCCAGCTCTAGGTGTTGTTTCTTGGCACTAGAAATGATGTTATGAAGACCCCGGAGCCGATGAACGTCAGCAAGAATCCCAGGGTCTTTGAGATTGACCAATGCCGTATCCACCATGAGTCGAGAAAGATGGGCGGGATGAAAGAGGTTGAGGTCGGTGTCCTTGACCCCACGATGATTGAAATTGGGAGATGGGTAGGCTTTCGCCTGTAGCAGGGTGGCATACTCCTTTTCATTCTTCCCTCGAGTTCCCACCAGATAAGTATCTTCCTCTGTAGAGCGAAAGCAAATGTACTTGGTGACTTCCGACTGTCCTTCATCATTGATGAAGACAAGGGGGTAATGCCCAGGATTCCCAGCGTCGAAGAGGGCCCACCCTTCTCCAGGGTACGTGGGGTCATTAAGTTTGTCGCTCAGTGGTGGGTTAATGGTAATGGGGGATGGGCTACTAGTCTGCGAGATAGTGGGGTTGTATTGAGCACCCAAAGACTCGGGTGGGTCGCTCTGGACACTGTCATTGTCCAAGAATTGCTCTATCTCCGTTAGAATTTGAGGGACAAAGAAGAGATGTTGGACAGCAGAGAAGTCTCGGAAACTAGTAGTGAAGATTTGATCGTCAAGTCCATTGTTTCCAAGAATGTTAATAGCGGGCATTAGTCCTTCAGTCCAAGCCTCAAGAGCATTTTCGAGTCTTTGGTGCACTTCCATAGCCTTCAGGAGTGCTTGACAGTTCTTCCTGACGTCTTTTACGTCCTCTTGAGTGGGTGTCCCTATCCTGAAAATCATTAGTGGAGTCTCCTGATACTCCAAAGGGGGGGACTAGGATCGATTGCAGAAGAATGATGGGAGGGGGGACCGGGTATGGCGGAGGATTACTGGTGTTAGTGGGCGGGACGGGGAAGGGTTCGGTGTTATGATCCACCCCAATTTTTCTCATCCTTGTCAGACCCCCTCCTTGTCACCCTATCCATGCCTAAGCGACCATTACCATTGAACCCACCATCCCTGCCAGACCTACCACCCTTGCCGCCCAGTGAACCATCCAAACCATTGTCACCTCTTGATCAGCCCCCAGTTGAGCCCCTTGTCCCTATTCCCTGGAACATCCATCGTCAGGAATACTCCTCAATGGAAGAGTACCAAGAGCCAACCCCAGTAGAGAACCTACTGGAAGACCCAGACAGTCCCATGGAGGACGCGCCACCCTTAGAGCCAGAACCATTCATTCCATATGAACCTGATGTCCCTGGAGGCAACGCGCACACCTTGTCCCCAGAAGAGTCCCCCGTCATACCATGGCAAGAGTACCTTGCCCCAGAAAGCCCTGTGTCCCACAAGCACTCCCTATCGCCCACAAGTCCCTCTTCAGTGCCCATACGCCAACGCACCAGCAGAGAAGGCAGTTACCAGTCAATCATGCCCACTGCTTCACCGCCCACTTCATTGCCCATAGCTGGCACCTCGCCTCAGAGTCAGGGCTACCAGTCGACCTCCCCCAGAGGACCCGCAGATAATCCCTCACCCACGCAGAGCTCCGCAGACAACACGGATAGCGACATGGCCCTTAATTGGGTCACCATCAATACAGACTACCTTAAAGGGTAGTTGCTTACACTAGACACCCATTAAGACCAGAACAGGTACACGGAGATCAGATCTCCTCGGATCAGCCTCAAACCTCGTGGTCGTCATCACATCATAACGACACTTCTCTTCTTGGAATGACCCGCCGCCATTGTTCCCCGGTTAAGGATAGATTAGGCAATTCCCTGATCCCTCATTTGCTCTTGCTCATTCTCTATTGTTCGACTCATACAGACCGCAGCACTTGTCCGCGGAGTACCATACGATACAGACAGCCCCCTCTTGACCAGAAGTACCTACCTTAGTGACCATGGCCCGTGCGCGGTCGTGCCTGTATATAAGCGCCCTGTATTTCGACAGTCAAGCCCTAAGCTTGACTTGATTATCAATATCAACGTTCTTGAAAGCCTCCCTAGTGCCTCCCCTTTTACCCACTTCATTCTAAGTCGTCTCTAGTAAAGCTAGAGACTCCTCTACTCCTTCAAGTACTCACCACCCATCCACTCTTAGTACAAGTCGTACTATCAAGGCCTGTTGAAGCCTTAACACAAGTCAAGCTTTTCCTTTCGACACACCAGCTTGGCAAGAAGACAACCACCCCGGACGCTCACATCCCCTACCTTCCTAGCACCCCATACGTTAGTGCCAGTGGTTCTGTAAATCCACAACTTTGTGAATCTATTGCATAAGACCTCCCTTACCCGGAGTTGAAAGTCTTGTGTAGGAGGATCAAAGCGCCCTCACGGGTGTTGAAGTGGAGGAGCACATAAACCGAACTAAGGTGTGAAGTTTCTTGGGCTCATGTCCCTTGAGACAAAGAGGCAGGCGAAAGCCAGACAGCCTTGGGTCATACAGACACATCTATCCCTCCATGCGGAGAAGACCTTGGTTCACATACAATCCACTACACCCATCTACCCATCCTCCTACCCACCCATCCAAAGACGTCATGACGACACTTGTAAACAACACGAAGACATATGCCGCAGTTGCTGCTATAAAGAGCGCACCCCATACCAAAGACCAGAAGGCCACTGGTAGACCAAAAGGCATCATAGCTACAGGACGCTTGACCACTGGAGTTGGAGCAATCAAACCGACAACAGATCAGTCGTACCAGGGAACCACTGGATCATCAATGGGAGAAACAAAGGCGCAAAAGACACAACCACAGGACGAAGCAAAAGCAAAGCTTCACAAAGCTCTATACAAGATCTTTGACATCAAAGAACCAACAATCATGGAACAAAAGGACCCTATCAAGGTCAAAGCAATTTGCTATTTGGGCGGACGATACAGTGCTAGTCTAGTGACCCAACCAAATAAAAAGTCATTTACAAAATATGGAGGTCATAAGCACGTACCACCGCCAGACAAACTTATGAGAAGCAAAGAATGCTTCCATTGTCATAAAAAGGGTCACTACGCTCGTAACTGTCAAGTCAAGCACCGAATCAATCATGATCAAAAAGAAGTGGCAGAAATTAGTGCCATTTGAAGCCGTCCAGATATGGGAATTCTACCAATGGATCAACTTACCAAAAGGATCCAAGGAAATAAGAGCACCAATAAATTCGACGCTCTCAAAGAAGAAACTTTGGATCAGACATCCTCAGTACCTGTCCCAAAACTATTGGACGCAAAAAGAATCAAAGAACTTATAGCAGCACACAAACAAAAGAGCGTACCTGTTACGATCCTGAACCCTCACCCCAATTTTCCATTATTTTCCACCATTTATTTCACGCTCTCGGTCACTTGTCCCTCACTCGTTCCCTCACGCGCTGCTCGGACCGCCACCAAATCACCTGACAAGTCACCTGATGGACCACATGACTAATCCGCAGTCAACTATCACATGCCATCACTCCGCAGTCCGCAGCATCA
>Ga0307510_10006101_pt1 | contig 14360 bp, 13 predicted proteins | sample 12_EM_MG_FD_207224 | JGI IMG/M metagenome (GOLD analysis project Ga0307510, IMG submission 207224) | Populus trichocarpa ectomycorrhiza microbial communities from riparian zone in the Pacific Northwest, United States - 12_EM | ecosystem: Host-associated > Plants > Roots > Unclassified | place...
ATATTATGACTGTCATAACTCATTTTTGGATTATTCTCTAAATTCATATTTTTTTCCAAAATAAAGATAAAAAATAAAAATAAAATAAAGACTGATATTTTGGCAAAATTAAGCCGGAAGGATTTCACATGTAGAAAAATCAAGCTACAATTTTGGATGACATCGGGAGTTTAATTGTACCCTATTTTACCAAAAACTAGAAAGACAATGCAGATTCAAGGTCAAATTAAATCATTATTGGATGAATTTGCATAAAAAATAATCCAGGGACATAATTGGATTTTTAATAGGCCAATTTGATTTAATCATGAGCCAAATTAAAGTTTAATTATGTTGAAGAATTAATTTAGGTCCAATTGAAAGATTTAATTAGGTTCAGAGACTTAATTATACTTGAAATGGGTCAAATTAATTTTAATAAGGGCTTAATTGGTGAAAAATTAAGTTTGAGAGCCCAAATTGAGCTTAATTGGGAAGATTGGAATTTTAGGAGATTAAATTTTATATTTAACATGCCAATTGATTGAAATCAAGGGTAAAATTTTGAGAAAACCACAATTTTTTTAAAGGGCTTTTGAAATGTTTTTGTAATTTTTTTGTTTTTGTTTTGTTTTATTTATTTAATTAAATTTTATTATTATTATACTGGGCTGGGCCTGGCCGAGTCTAGTTGGGCTGAATGGCGGCCCAACAAACTTGAACCATTTTTTTTCCTGGGCTGGACCTAACCCAAGAATATGGGCTAGACCCAGCCCAGACCCGCATGGTCATTGGCCCAGCCCAGTGACCTTGGGGGGAAATTTCTTGGCCATTGCATATAGAATGCAGTGACTGGGGGGGTTTAAGGGAGAAAAAAGGTGGATGGCTTGCTTGGCCTGGGGAGAAGAAAGGTTGGCGGCGTTCCATGTGTTGTAGGAAAGACTGGTGAGTGGTTGGTGGCGGCAACGGCGACTGAGACGCAGTGGAGGAAACAACCAAAGTAATGGTCGAGAGGGGGTGAAAAGAAAAACTGGCCAGAAATAGTTTTTTCTTAATTTTGCACACTGATTTCTCCTCCCCAAGGTATGAAATCCACCCCTATTTATAGGGGGTGGAAGAGGGATGTTTCGTCTTTACTGGTGCCAAATCTTGACCTTTGATTCAACTTGTAAGGATCCCAACTATCGGTTCAAAATGACTATCATGGGCTATCAGATTTGTTGCAGGAAATGCTGGTCGGGTTGACCATTTTAGGGTGGTGCCAGAACTACTAAAGTGTCAATTGGCCAAAACGGACCACACTAGCATGTCGTTAAATGTTAGGTGATCGTTTGCGTGCAAGTTTTGTCAAATTTGGTAGAGGAACAAAGCATTAAGTGCCTTGGGAAGGAGGCGACTCGAGCAGCTTCTTTGGAGAAGAAAATGAACAACCTAAAACTTTCAATTTTGTTCAATTTTACCCATGACAAACTTCAATTTCAGCCCTAGATTTCAGCCCCATTTTTTATTTTGGTCTTTGGTTTCAAATTTTTTCAATTTAACCCCTAATTGGTCATTAAACTTTTAAATCTCTTTAATTTCAACTCTAATTTCAGCCAATTGCATCCCCAGAGTTCGACGTCTTTTTCAAAATGGTCATTTACTACGAATTTCTTCAATTTAATCCTTAATTGATCCATTTTTTTTTTTTTGCAATTTTACCCCTGATTTCAATTAATTGAGTCTCCATAGTTCGATGTTTTTTGCAAAATGATCATTGACTACAATTGTTTTTTAATTTAGCCCTTAATTGACCCAAAAACTTTGATTTTCTTGCAAGTTTACCCCTGATTTCAATCAATTGACTTAGTAAAAATTAAATTTGATCTTCTAAAATTCTAATCTTCTCAGTTAAACCCAATTTGGGCTCCCAAACTTAAGTTTTCACCAATTAAGCCTTTAATAAAATTAATTTGACCTATTTAAAGTATAATTAAGTCCTTGCACCTAATTAAATCCTTCAATTAGACCCAAATTAATTCTTAAACGTACTTAAACTTTAATTTAGCTAATGATTAAATTAAATTGGCCTATTAAAATCCAATTATGTCTCTAGGCTTATTTTTTATGCATTGTCTCTATAGTTTTGGGTAAAATGGGGTATAAATAGGCTCCCAATTTCATTCAAAATTGCAGCTTGATTTTTCTACAAGTGAAATCATCCCGACTTGCTTTTGCCAAAATATCAATCTTTATTTTATTTTTATTTTATTATTTTTATTTTTTATCTTTATTTTGGAAAAAAAGGTGAATTTAGGGAATAACCCAGAAATAGGTTATGACAGTTGCCCACCTCTTTACAATGCTTACGATAAAAAAAATCTCGTAAGAGACTTTAGATAGTAAGCTTTCTAAAGAAGAAAAAGGAATAAGAGATAATAGACTTACCGGATAAAGAAATAGTCAATCCTTCTGAAAGTGTTTGAAGTGAGGGCTCAAAAACACACTTAGAAGAAAAAGAGATAAGGCTATAAAGTGCACTATTCGAAGGATGAGGGCTAGAAAACACACTCGAAGAAAAAGAAGATAGGGTTTGTAAAGAAAAGGATGATCTTTGTGAAAACTGAAAGACTTTTTTAAAGTGGTATAGCTGTACCAGACAACCTGTCTATTAGTAAAACTCAAAGATTATTTAGTTGGTCAAATTGTCATGGGTGACCTGCGCGGGTGAAGAATACAAAGGTTTTTTTTGAAAATGGTCTCATTGTAATGGGTGACCTACTCAAGTGAAAAAATGCAAAAAAAATAAAATAAAATTGAATGGTGAAAAATGTGAAGATTTTTCAAAGTGATCTTATTTTAATGGGTGACCTGCTTAGGTGGAAAATGAAAGACTTTTAAAGTGGTCTTATTGTAATGGGCGACCTACCCAGGTGAAAAATGCAAAGATTATTTTGGGTGGTGAAAAATACGAATGATTTTTCAAAGTAGTCTTATTGTAATGGGCGATTTGCCCAAGAGAAAAATACAAAGATTTTTCAAATGGTGAAAAATACGACTTACTTCGCGAAATGATTTGGTTAAAGATGCCTTTAAGGGACAACAAGATAGAGCTCAGAGTCGTACTATCTAGGAGATGAACTTAAAAAAGCAGTTAAAGGGATAAGTGATAGGGCTCGAAGGCGCATTATCTGAGGGATAAGGGCTCAAATACACATTTAAAAGAAGAAGATAGGGTCTGAAGGTGCACTATCTAATAGATAGGGCTTAAAGGCACACTTAAGAAGAGATATGATATAAAGATAGGGCTAGCGTACTATCTAAGAAGCGAGAGCTATTAAGCGCACTTGGAAGGGAAAGATGAGATAGGGCTAGAAAGCGCACTATCTAAGAAGCAAGGGCTTAAAGACGTGCTCAAAAGGAGATAGGGTTGGAAAACACACTACTTGAGAGATGCGGGCTCAAAGGTGCACTCGAAAGAAGGTAGGGTTAGAAAATGCATTATCTGAGAGATAAGGGTGCAAAGGCGCACTCGAAAGAAGGTAGGGTTAGAAAACGCACTACTCGAGAGACAAGGGCTTAAAGACGCACTCAAAAGGAAAAAAAGAATAGGCCTGAAGGTGCACTGTCTGAGGAATGAGGACTTAAAGGTGCACTCGAAAGGAGGTGGGGTTAGAAAACACACTATCTGAGAGATGAGGGCCCAAAGACGCGTTTAAAAGAGATTTACTAGTGAGACACTAGTCTGTCAAAGATCAAAGTAATGCATTATGATCAATATGTATGTATACTTGAGAAATATAGGTTCCCTTTTCTTTATGGAGTTTTCCTTTTCCTTAAAAGTTTCAGTGTCTGTAGTAAGCTTTGATGGCTTTTTCACTCTTGCTTACTCGAGTCACATCTTGTGATCTTGACCTCTAGGAACGACATGACATCAACAGACTTATAAACCATTATCTCAAAAGTCATTAGCTCTACCCTATATTTTCTGTTTTCTTAGAAAGGGAATCATGGAGATAGACCTATTATACATTCGTTGGATTGTCCCTTAGCCTGATCATGCCCCTAAATGTTTAATTCAAGTTTTCATTAGGGATGAGGTTGTGTGAAAGAAGATTTGGTTATTTACAAGGTGTTGTTTTCATAGATAAGTTTTTTAATTTCAAAGTTATTCCAAACACAAAAATAATTATAACATCGATTTAAAACAAACTTGTTCTGGAGAAATTCAAATGATTCTTATGGACAGGTTCTCATAAGTGTTGAAAATTTATGTTTTGCTTTTGGTGAAAATATAAAGTGACATTTTGTTGGTTAAAAAGGTTTAAGCTTCAATTTGAGGGTTTTAGAGAACCATTCTTCAAAGCATTCATTTTGTTTGTATGAATAATGAAGCTTGTTTTGCATGAGGGAGCATTGCCTACCGATCCAGATTGCATGCGTTTAATAAGAAAAGGCTTGATTGGGCATATAACATAGGTTTTGGCTACGAAAAAACATGATATTGTTAGGCTCAAAAGGTGTTTAAGGGATTTCAAGACTAAGAATCATCAGTACTTGTTTCCAAACCTTTTTGTCCTTTGAATTGATTTGCAAAATGGTTCGTTGTGCCTTTTAGTGTCGGGCTTGGGCTTTTTCTCTTTGTTTTTTTCATTTGGTTTTTAAAATCAGCATATTAATTATTTTTGTGGTATGCTCAAACCTTTTAGACCCTTTGGATTCTTTCATGCCGCCTAGCTTTGTTTGGGCACCTTTAATCATTAAGGATTTTTTGTGTTTCTTGCACTTGTCCCCTAGTGTGATCCCAGGCAAGGTTATTTTTCAAGAAAAAGTTACTAGGCTAAAAAAAGGAATGCAAATGATATATTTAGCCTTATCAAATGATTATCAAAGATAACCTTTTTCTCATTTCAAATGTAAACACAAAAAAAGGGTCCAAACAGCCCTACCGCCGCTGTCGATTTCTGAATCGGCAGCGACTTAACCTAATTGAAAGTTAGGAAAACAATCAGGTTATCTTAAGGAGCCAAGAGGGAGGGGTAAAACTAGTTTTAGAGAGACCAAAACACGGACAAGAACACCTCTTACCCAACCCCAAAAACCCCACCTCAGTTTATATGAAGTATAAATGCAAGGAGAGAGAGAGGGTGACCCTTCCTCTCTTTTCCTCCTTCCCAACAAAAATTCAAACCAAAACCAGCAAAGAATACCTCTTGAACATGTGAGAGAGAGTTGAGATCGTGAATAAAGGCTGAGCATCTGCTTAGGGGGAAGGAAAGAGGGCAGGAACGGGTGGGAGGAAACTGACAAAAAAAAGAGAACCGAGAGAGGAAAAAGAAGGGGGGAAATGGGAGAAAGAGAAAGGGAAAATACTACCAAACTGTCCAAACCTACTTAGATTTGAAAGGTAAGGGTCATGTAGTCTTCTTTTGCCCTCTTGTTCTTCAAACCCAAAACTGAAAATGATGAAGGATCCCTAAGAAAAATTGACCTAAACCCCCCAGGCTAATTGTAAAGGAAACTGAAAACAACTAAGAGGACAAGCAACAAAGATGAAATAAGGCCAATTTCTAGAGCATCTAACTAAGGATAATGAATAAAATGGAAAGAATAAAACTTGGTAGAGGGCTGGCCACAACAATGAGGTTGGCCGGAATGCATTGTGTAAGAAGATGCATGTGAGTGTTCATGTTAAAATCATGTGACTTTGCTGGGATTTGATGACAAATGTGTGCTGGAATTGAAAATGCATGTGTGTTCTGCAACGAATTTGTGATTCTCTGCTGGTATTTGATGATATATGTGTTGGAATTGAAAATGCATGTGTGTTCTGCAACAAATTTATGATTCACTACCGAAATTGAGTTGTTTGTAGCGAATTAGCATTCGCTGCCAAAAGTGTGTCCTGCAACGAATTTGTGATTCGCTGTTGAAAGGGAGTTTCCTGCAGCGAATTTGTGATTCGCTGCCAAAATTGAGTTGTTTGCAGTGAATTAACATTCACCGTCAAATTGTGTGTCCTGCAGCTAAATTGGGGTTCAGTGCCGAAGTTGTATGGTCTATAGCAAAATTATAATTCACTGCCGAAATTGAGTTGTTTGTAGCGAATTTGCATTCGCTGCCAAAAGTGTGTCCTGCAACGAATTTGTGATTCGCTGTCGAAAGTGAGTTTCCTGCAGCGAATTTGTGATTAGCTGCCAAAATTGAGTTGTTTGCAGCGAATTAACATTCACTGTCAAATTGTGTGTCCTGCAGCTAAATTGGGGTTCAGTGCCGAAGTTGTATGGTCTGTAGCAAAATTATAATTCACTGCCGAAATTGAGTCGTTTACATGGAATTAACATTGGGTGCCCAATTGTGTGTCCTGTAGCGAATTGGGGTTCGCTGCCAAAGTTGTATGGTTTGCATCGAATTTGAAATTTGCTTCCGAAATTAAGTTGTTTGCAGCGAATTAACATTCACTGCCTAATTGTGTGTTCCGTAGCAAATTTGGGATTCACTGTCGAAGTTGTATGGTCTGCAGCGAATTTGAAATTCGTTGCCGAATTGTGTGTTCTGCAGCGGATTTGGGATTCGCTGCTGAAATTGAGTTGTTTGCAGCGAATTAACATTCGCTGTCGAATTGTGTGTTCTACAGTGAAATTGTGATTCGTTGTCGAAGTTGTATTGTTTGTAGTGAATTTGTGACTCGCTGCCAGAATTGAGTTGTCTATAGTGAATTAGCATTCGCTGCCGAAAACGTGTTGGCTGCAGCGACGTAGCATTCGCTACTGAAATTGTGGTGCTAGCAGCGAAACAGTTTTCGCTGCCGAATTGGGCAGCCTGTAGTGAACTATTTTTTGCTGTCGAAGTGCACAGCCTGCAGCGAACCAACTTTTATTGCCGAACTGTTCGTCCTGCTGCGAGTCAATTTTCGCTACCGATTTCTATAATAGGCCTCCAGGGCAGAAATGACTCAAATGCTTGTAACAATTTCATTGTATGATGGTGTAAAATGTGGAACACTTGAATGTGAACATATGAACTCTTGAAATAAATATGGTGATGAATGTGATTCAAAGATACAAATGTACTGATTTGTGACCATTGATGTCTTAGGTGGTGGTGCGGTCTTGATCGAATCATCGTCAGGACAAGGACAACTCGCAGGTAGAGCAGGTAGGTTGTAACTCCCCACCCCACTAGCAATATATTGTTCGCTTTGGCCCACTAGTCTCATGGATTTGTTCTTGGCAGCCACGCATGGCTCCAAAATGCGTTTTACTAGTCAAGGTGAGCATGCTCATATAAGGCCTCCCCCAAGTCCTCACCCGCCGATGTGGGATATTACAATCCACCCCCCTTAAGAAGCCCAACGACCCCGTCGGCACCATCGGACAGCCAGTGAGTCGGGCTCTGATAACAAATGTAACACCCCACCCCACTAGCAAGATATTGTCCGTTTTGGCCCACGGGCCTCATGGATTTGTTCTTGGCAGCCACACATGGCTCCAAAACGCGTCTTACTATTCAAGGTGAACATACTCATATAAGGCCCTCCCCCAAGTCCTCACCCATTGATGTGGGATATCACATAGGTGACTTTCACCTTTCTTTTTCATAACGTTAAATTATGAAATACTTTATCATGAATGTTACCGTATTGTGTTAGTACAGATATCAGATTGCCAAATGCTTAAATGTTGACAAATGATTGATTAGCTTCGGCTAATGACATTCGAATGGATGACCAGGATAAATGGTTGATTAGTTTCGGCTAATAGTATCCGAATAGATGACCAGGACAAATGGTTGATTAACTTTGGCTAATGGTTTATGAATGGATGACCGGGATAAACGATTGATTAGCTTTGGCTAATGGCATCCGAACGGATGACCGAGACAAATGGTTGATTAGCTTCGGCTAATGGTATTTGAATGGATGACCGGGATAAACGGTTGATTAGCTTCGGCTGATGGCATCCGAAGTGGATGGCCGGGGCGAGTGAACGGTTAACCTCGGCAAATGATGCCTTAAGATGATAGCCGAATTTAAGATTATGGCTGATTGCAAGAATTGATGCATTTATATGTACTACAAGTCGTTCAAACCAAGTACATAAAGGAACTACAAATGTCATGCTTCAAACATGGGATAATGTTAATGCTTCATTAAACTGCCAGACTGCTTATTATCATCATTATTATTAAGTAATCACATTCTTATAAATGTTTTGTACTGCAGCAGGGACGTCACACCAACGAGGTGCCTAGGAAACCCAATACATGGGAACCTACTTTTACAAGGAATCATGTAGTTGCATTCTAAATCACGATGTATTTTGTATGAATTAATGTATTGAATGTATAACTATTATTAGATCCTTTTTGTTTAAATTCGTGATGACTATTAGTAGGATAGGAATGCAAACTCATGTCTATGTATGTATATTTTTAATGTGAACTTCTAATCATGCAAACATAATAATATGTGTTTATGTAAGATTCACTTTTAAATTAAATGTTGATTGTTGTTGGTGTATCGATTGTATCTTGATGATGTGAGGGAACAGGTTCGCCGATTACCGACATGATGTGTGTTAAGTACATAATAAAATATAAAATTACCGTTGTTTTGGGCTTGAAAAGCTGGGTTGTTACATCAAACACATGCATTCAGAATTGGTAAGCTTTGCTTTCTTTCATGCAAATATGCAAAATGGTTTCTCATTTTTCATTCAGCTAAAACTCAACTTTGAAGTCATCTCATGGTGTTTGAGTTACTCTTCAGGTTTTTCTAAGTGTATGACCACCTTTCTAGGAGATCACTTGAATTTACAAAACTCATCTATTAGAACAAACACCAATTTGATTCTTGTTTTTGTACTAAAACCTTGATTTCCCAAAAATCCTTGTGAAAATATAGGATCATGCATAGTTTTTGAAGAAAAGGGAAACACACCAAAGAATTCTTGGTGCAGTGGTTTTATGAGTAAAGGGTGTGCTCGTGTAGGTGTGTTATTTGCATGAAGTAACAATACAAATGAAGGCACATCATAAACACGAGAAAACACATGATCTTATTAAAAAAAGGGGGGCTCATTTAAGAAAGAAAGTCTTGTGGCATTATAAGTCAAGTTGCCAAAAAGATTAAAATAGGCTGAAATATGACAAAATCAAAATAACATTGCAGGCATGATCAAACAATGGTAGTTATTTTTTGGACACAATAAGAATAGACTCCATTTTCTAACACTAGTACACTTTCTTTTTGGCCAACCTCCTTACATAAGCTCTTGCAGGAATTTCATTGACGGTGTAGACAAAAACCTGTGGTAGAACTTCATCATCTATGGATGCCCTTTTAAAATTTGAGTCCTTCAAGAATTCATGATGTCTTCTTTGCACCCTGCTCTTACCATCGGTGCTTTTCCTGAGCATTCTGCTTCTAATGTATTTATTGATCCAGTACCTAAAACATGATTGTTTAGAGGGTTCATACTCATGTTCGAAGTTTCTTCTAACATTATGTACCCAGCTTTAATCAACTGCATAAGCTTCTTCTTGAAGGCACCACAAGTATTAATACTATGTCCTGCAACACTAGCAGGTACTCATAGGTTAGGTCAGGTTTGTACTAATTGGGGTAAAGTGGTTGCAGAGGTGTTAGAGGTTCGAGAGTTACATGTTTAATGCTCAGTAACTTTTGGTACGTCTTATTTAAAGGCAGCTGTAATAGGGGTAGTTGTTCTTGAACTCTTTGGAGATTCTCAATTTGGTTTTTGATTTGAGGCTCGGGTTTTCTAGTAGGAAATGAAGGGTTAAAGTTGTTGTTGGTAATTTGAAGTGAAATGTGGTAGTTTTGGAATTGTTTTTTCTTACCCCTGTAGCCACCTTCAACATGGTCAACCTCCCTCATTTTACCTCTGAAGCCCTTTTTCTCCACGGATGCAGAGATTCTACCACTCCTTACTCCTTGCTCTATACGTTGTGCCATCGCCACAACATCAGTGAATTGTTGCGCCAAACTACCCATCACATTCTTGTAGTACGACGCCTTTAGCATATTAGCAAATAGAGTGACCATTTCTTTATCCAAGAGTGGAGGATGCATTTGTGCAGCTAGATCTCTCCACCTCTAGCATATTCCCTTATGCTTTCTTTGTCCTCTTTTTCCAGGTTGGACAAGTTGGTTCTGTCAGGAGCAATGCCCATGTTGTACTTATATTGCTTGACAAATTCGTCAACTAGATCTTTCCATCTACGAATCTTTGTGTTATCTAATCTCATGTACCAGCTCAATGTTGCCCCATTCAAACTATCTAGGAAAAAGTGCATTAGTGGTTTCTCATCGTGTACTACTTCTGCCATTTTATTATAGCAGGACTTGATATGAGTGATGGGGCATTGGGTTCCAGTGTATTTGATAAATTTGGGAACTGAGAACTTCTTTGGTACCATCACATTCAGGACCAGACACATTTTCTGCGGCCTGTACTGGGTCATACAAGTCTACCCCTTCAATAGCCCTGATTTTGGCTTCTAGTGCTGCCATTCTATCTTGATCAATGTCATCAGATGACTTTGTCTTGTGAAACTCGTTGGCAAATGCCTCTACAACTGCAAAGGTTGGTACTGGTGCTTCTAACCATATTTGCCCATTCCTTCTTCAAGCTGAGCTGTTGTTGGGGTCTGAATAAAGGTGACAAGTTAGTTGGAAGGACTTTCACCAGAGGCATTTCTACGTGCTTACTCGAGGAAGTCCAATTAGCACCTGCAATGGATTCTATAATATTGCTTGTTGATTCTTATCACTCCCCTTCTCCTCACAAGGATTCAATCTTGAATCGTCACCCACCTCAAAATAAAAAAGATCATAAACAGTAAATACAACATTAACATTATAATCAACTAGAAGTTCCAACTTGTATGTATTGTCATTAACAAGTTCAAGGACTTAGAATGAACCATCCTCTCTTTTATGCAATTTAGATCACTTATAGGTTGGATAAATATTTCTTCTTCATATGCACCTAAATCCAATCTCAAAGTTCAAAGCTAACACATTTATGACCATTATTGGCTTTAGATATATATTGTTTATTCTTCTTTTCTATTTATTTTTAGACACTTTCATAGCGTTTCTTTACCATTTTAGCCTTATTATTTATATCAAGATCAACCTTTTCAGCAACAGGTAAAGGTAATATGTTCAAAGGAGTTAGTGAATTAAAAATATAAACAATTTCAAATGGTGAATGATTAGAAGTAGAATGCATACTCTTATTATATGCAAACTCAATAAACATAAAATACTCCTCCAAACTTCTCAAGTTCTTTTGAATAACATTGCATAATAAAGTAGTTAAGGACCTATTCACTACTCCATTTGACCATTTGTTTGTGGATGATAAGTAGTTAAAAATAACAATTTAGCTCCCAATTTTTCCCATAAAACCTTTAAAAAATAATTAAGAAACTTAACATCTTAATTGGAAACAATACTCCTAAGAACATCATGAAGTCATACTATCTCTCTAAAGAACAAATCAACAATATTGGTTGCACATTGGTCTTATGACAAGGTATTAAACATGTCATCTTAGAAAATCTATCTACAATCATAAAAATTGAATCTCTACCCTGTTTTGACCTAGGTAAACCTAAAATAAAGTCTATGGAAACTTCTACCCAAGGTTCATTAGTTATAGAAGAATGAGTATATAACCCATTGCGGTACGACCATTGATTTGAACTGCCTACACATGATATATCTATCGCACACTCTTTCTACATCACATTTAGGCCAAAAGAAATGTTTATACAACACTTCTAAAGTCTTTATCATGCCAAAATGACCCACCAAACCTCCCCTATGGGCTTTACACATAAGAAACTCATGCACAAAACTATTAGGTACACAAAGTTTATTCTCTCTAAATAAGCACCCATCAAACATATAAAATATCCCGAGGGTTGCCTTCTCACTCGCTTCATACACATTCGTAAAATCATTATTATTGGAATACAAGTCTTTGATACACTCAAAACCCAAAAATCTTGCATTTGGAGTAGCAATAAGGGCATACCTTCTAGATAGAACATCAACCATAATATTATCCTTACCTTTCTTATACTTAATGACATATGAAAAGGTCTCATTAAACCTCATCCATATGACATGCCTTCTATGTAGCTTACCTTATCCTTTCAAGTACTTAATAATTCATGATCTGTATGGATAATGAGTTTTTTAAGCCACAAGTAATTCTGTAAGTCTTTAAAGTTTTAACCAACGCACAAAGCTTATTGCCATAGTTAGGTAGTTTAATGATGGCTTGTTTAACTTTTTACTAAAATAGAACTATTGGTTGCATCTCCTGCATTAAAATAGCTTCAATACCTATCCCTAATGCATCACACTCAATCTTAAATATTTTAGAAAAGTTAGGCAGTGCTAATAAAGCCACGAAATAAAACCTTTCTTAATCAAATTAAACGCATGCTCTTATCCACTATCCTATTTAAAACCAATAGATTTCATATAGATATTACATTAAAATCTTTAACAAATCGCCTATCAAAACTAGTCAAATCATGAAAACTCCTTACATTGATAATTGATTTAGGCGCTGGCCATTCTTTAATAGCCTTTATGTTTTCTTCATGAATCTTTAAAGGGTGGTAAACCACTAGGAATACTATTAGAAAATACATCTTAATATCCCTAAAACAGAAAAACAACAACTCTAGGAAGAGATTTTTCAAGATCATTAGAATCAAAATATGTTTTTTTTACACAAGTATAAACATAGGATGGTTAATGTAGAAAACGCTCTTAAAATCACTCGCTTTTGCATAAAAGCTCACTTGTTTCTTTGTTTTTCCCTCAACAACCTCATTTTCTCTATTCTCGTATGGTCTCTTTCTTTTTTCTCTTGTTTTGATCACCTATTTATTTTCATTCCTCTCGGTCGACAATTTTTTTTTTCACTCCTCTTGCCCTGAATCTCTCTTTTTAACTTAAATTGGTCTTCATATACTTATTTTGGGGTTTAAGGTATATGGGTGGTGCATTTATTATCTCTTATAATCAAGAACCTATTCTTGAACCCATCATAAATGACCTCACTATCAAACTACCAAGTTCTGCCTAATATATATGACACGTGTTGTTACCCATTTTTTTACCCCATAAAAAAATTAAAAAAAAGAAAAAAAATTATTAGAGAGTACACATGAAGAAAGCCTAAAAGAATGCTTAAGTTGGTGGTGAAGGACCAAAACGACAAGTAAAAAGTTGGGAGATCAAAATATACAAGATTGACAAAATTAGCAACTCAATTTTGATTAACAAAAGACCCTATTGGTGAAAATATTTTTATCTAGGTGTTTAAGGACTCAATTTGAATTTTGGAAGGTTTAATTAAATTTATTAAGGACTTAATTGTAAGGGAAATCAACTTTTAGAGTCAATTTGGATGTTAATTGAAACAAATTGAAGTTTGGGGATTGAAATTGGACTTTGAAAAATTTAATTGGTCAAATCAGGGGCTTAATTGGCTAAAATTTAAATTATGATGGGCAATTAAGGACTTAATTGAATGATTCGTAAACCAAGGACCAACATGCAAAAGACACGCGACTTCGGGGATTGAAATCGACAAAATCAGGGGTCAAATTAAAAAAACCTGAAAGTTTGATGGTTATCTAGGGTTCCAATTGGACAAATTATAGACCAAGGACCAACTTGTAAAAGACGTTCAAATTTAGGGCTGGCAGTTGAATTCGACAAAGATGCAATTGCATGAAATTAGGAGTTTAGGAGGACATTATGGGTAAAATTAAATGAAATTGAAAGAATATGGATTAGATTGAATATTTTCAAATCCCAAATAAAAAAACCCTAATTTGTAGGGTTTAGCCAAAACAGCGTGCTTCAAGACACCATGCATCTTCTTTTTTAGTTTTTGGCTGATCAAGTAGACACTTTTAGGTGAATAAATATGACGTTTTCAACCACTTCAGAGACTGTAACCAGCATCATTAAACTGAGAAACACCCCCTCTACAACCCTATTTCTTTAAAATCAAACATTTACATCCCATATTCTCCATTTATCTCCATAATATTTTGTCCTCGGTCAACCATCACTGTATTTTAAGATGTTGTACTAATCAAGTTGATAGTTTCAAATGAATGAATATGAAGCTACATACTTCTAAATTAAGCAAGAATGGATCTAATTAAAAGGTATGCACCCCCTCTACCAAGTTTAGGTGGTCTCAGACAATGTTGACGTCAGAGATGCTCCAACAAAGCCACAAAAGTGACCAACCCAGATAGCCTTAACTGAGACATCCATTTGCAAACAACCACCTAAATGTTTCATGTGTTTCCACTTAAAGCCACCCAAAGGGTTC
>Ga0307510_10006102_pt1 | contig 14359 bp, 14 predicted proteins | sample 12_EM_MG_FD_207224 | JGI IMG/M metagenome (GOLD analysis project Ga0307510, IMG submission 207224) | Populus trichocarpa ectomycorrhiza microbial communities from riparian zone in the Pacific Northwest, United States - 12_EM | ecosystem: Host-associated > Plants > Roots > Unclassified | place...
CTAATATATCCATGACAGAGTAGACTTGTCCTATCTATAGACGAATCAAGTGTTTAGATTCATCTTGCATGTTTTATGTTATCAAGGATTCCAATCCAAATTACAAGCCGATGCATTGTGTATAAGGACAGATAAATCCCAGGAGTTGATTCGTCCAAGATAGAACTGAAAGCAATCTTATTAGACATATATATATATATATATATATATTTCTACCATTTCCCAAATGATGTGAAATGAAGAAGACGTTTGTGCATGTACCTAGTGATCATCATGTTCCATAGCTGCGGCTGATACTCTTGCTCTCCAGTCTCAGGTCTTGCTTTAGAATCTGGCAATGGCATCTGTAAGAGCAAAATGCTGAGCATAAAACTGCCAGTACAGTACTGTGACAAGTCAACGGAACAGGCCATGAAAGAATATGGTCATGCAGCTATTAATGGAGTTCTTTGAGATTTGAATGTGAAGAAAATAATGTTTGGAAGTGCATGCTCGCCTGATCTGCAGCGCACATATTTTAATTATGCCCCGTTTGACCCCATACGGTCTTGCAAACCTTGAGGTGACGTTCTGACCAGTTTTCAATTATATATTAACCTAATATATGGATGTGTTCAGCATGTAACCGGCGAAGAATTGTTAGGGCTGAAGCTACAGTAAAATAAATGGGAGCCAATATGAAATGAAAATAAGATAAGGATGGATATAGAATTAATCTACAAAAGATGGGATCATAAATAGAATAAGCAAATTTTTCAGAGGGGCCTAATTGAAAGAACCTTAAATATATAAGGTCTAAAATGATCTTTTAAATAATTAGGAGAGCTTCAGCCCCTCCACGCAAATTTAGAGGGTGTTTGAGAGTGTTGTAACTTGTAATGATTAATATCAATACATCAAAATAATTCAAAAATATAAAAAATAATTTCAAACAAAAAAAAGTAAATTTTCATCAAATTCTGTTTGTAACGCAATTCGAAATGGTGTTATAGTGACAACTCTAAATGCTATCCTTCCATATCCTACACCCAGGGGCGGAGACAAGGAGGGCTGGCAGGGACCCGGCTCCTGCAAGGAATTTTTTTCCAGCCTCTTCCTTAATAGTATTTATAGTTTTAGCTTAAATAAAATCTAGACTCCTTTTAATTTTATTTTTTAGTTCCGCCCTGCACCAAGTCATTGTCTCTCTTGACAAATTAATGAGTTTCCTTCCATAAATCCTCAGCCTTTGGTTAACTTATAGAATGATAGCTGAGGGTGACTGCTTAATGTAGCACTGCTAAAGATCCCACGAGTTTATACTTTTCTACTACTGGTCTCCTTTGTTTCTCCATACCCTTCCCAACTCTTGGCACTTTCCGATCGAGTTGATCCAGCAGTGATAAGCAGGATATGTATGCTAGTCGAGATCCACAGTCCTCTCATTCCCTTTCTTTTCTGTCCCTTTATTTCAGCAAACTACACTTCCTAATTATAATGCAGCCATTTTGTCACCATCGTGTAATTCTAGCCATGAATCGCAGGACCCTTTTTTTTTTTTTTTTTTATTTACATGAGGTGTCCGGGCCAGCTTACGCGCACCACGACTATTCCCCATGGCTCGCTGGACATTCTGCAAGCCCAGGAGCAGGTAAGGCACCGCGGGGGTGACAGACGTACACATAGAGGGTCGAACCCGGGACGGGGGCGGAACAAGTCACACGAATTGACCACAACAGTTAAACCCTCAAGTGCTGGGTACACACGAGAGCTCGAACCAGGACACTCAGGCAGGGCAAAGCCTGCCAAGGCCACTGAGCTCGAACCAGGGCACTCAGGCAGGACCTTTTTTAAACTGCCAAGTAGCTACTGATCGTTACATGTCGATATCGGATGATAAGCAAGCTATCTGAGCATGACCGAAGCAATGAAATTAAGCTTTGGAAATTTTAATTCTGGAGGAAGATGCTCTGCCTGTCGCTTTGCCTTCCTTGACAGGGAAAAAGCTCCAGATTGGGATTTACCAAATCCAACATACAAGCCGATGCCAGGCCAGGTCAAGTTTGTTTGGGCTGTGTATAGAAATGTTCCACAAAGAGTATGGCAGGCCTAAAAACACTTATCCTATGTTTTGTTAATGTAGGCATGCAGGTGCTCTTTGTCATGTGGCTCAACGGGGAGGTTTATGTGAGCCCATCACAATTTTCCCTTCTTATTTTCACTTGGTAATAATCTGTCCTTTCGGCTTGGCATAGGCGATGGGCTAATTCCAGGGCCTTTCTCTTTGTTGTTTTTAACAAAAAAAGCAAGAGAATCCATTAACTCCAAGCACCTTCTCCAGGTATTCATATCAAACGAGCCCTGGCTATTTGTGAAGAAGATTGAAAGAGATTGATCAGTGAAAGGATAAGAGGATTTGAAAGCTGTGAAAGCTTGCTCATGTAGTCGCTGGATGAATTAATCGAGGAGTTTAGAAATAGGCTGGAATTGCATCAACACTGAAATTAAGAAAAAGTTCACCTTCAATTATAAAAATGATTCTTGACATTTTGCAGATATGGTTCCTTATGTACAACTCTAGTGATATTTAGAGAGAGTTCTCGACAAATGCAGCCCACATTACTATTCAATCCTTATGGATGATGCATGGCATAAGATCGAATAGCACTGAGAAGAATATGACTGCAATTTTTGGTTTTGGAAGATATTAATTTTAGTTTGTCTACACAATTAATAAGGATTATTAAAAATGAAACAATTAATTACATCTTCTTATGGAAGTTCTTTCGAGTAGAATTAAACTCCAATTCGGCACAAACTCAATTGATAAGCAAACTGATTAGCACCTAAACCCTATATATAATGATGCACACTAACCGTGCCCAAATCCAACGCACCCCCTGTGCGCACGTTAACAGTTACCCTCCATTTTCAAAACCCATAAATAAACAAAAAAACCCAATTTTTCCGATATCACAAAAATGCCAAAGCCCAACATCCTGCTTCTCCTAATTCTATTTCTACCCCTAATCTTCTCCCCGGATTACGATTTCATCCGCGTGGCCAATGCAGGGAAGCGAAGCATCCACATAACGGATGATCTTGACGACGTTATCGACGATGAGGAAGACGAGGCATGGAAAAATTGGGGAAAGACCACAAAACGGTCTGAAGACGAGTTCGATCCACCACCGTCTGATTTGAACAAAATGAATGTGCAGGAGATCCAGGAGATGATGATGAAGCGAAATTTCGGGCCAGTTTTTGGGTTTGTTAAGCTCCGATTAGGCGCACGCCGGACTCCGGTAATTTGATTTAAGTTTTCATTTTCTGTGAATTGGGGCTTTTGGATTGTTAGTTAAGGATTGAATTTTTATGGTCTTGATTTTTCAGGACGTGGTTGCTGAGATTGCTATGAAATGGACAAAGATTATGAAAACGGGAGGAATTCGAGTGCAGTTTTCAGGGGTTGATTTGAGTACAATTATGTTTAGCATGGATCAAGGCAGAGACACAACGGAGGTAAAGCGGTGGAGTTCATTGACTCCTGAGTTGTTTTGATCATGCCTAATTGAAGTGATTGTACATTAGTACTTTTGACTCTTGACTAGCCAAATCCACTCGTCAGTGTGATAGCCATTTTGCTTAACAAGTCTTTTAAATGATGTTCGCATTTTATTGAAGATTACTGGTTTAGTGTTTTTAGTTTTAAGTAAATGCATTGTTGATCTTGAATATCGTGTTCTCCTTTTACCTCAATATCGCATTCTTTTGTTGCCAGTTGAAGGAGTTCATTTTGAATGAACCGGAGGCTTATGAAATCAAGATTGGGGATCAAGTTTTCCGTAGACATGGAGATCCTCCTTTAGAAGCAGTCATTGAGAAGCTTCAGCGCGAGAAGGACAAAGCAGACGATGCTCCTGCAGCTGCTACAAAGGATGATGGGCATCAGAAAGAAGAATTGTAGCCAAGTGGGAATCCTCCTTTTCACATGTAATTAGTCAATGAATTAATCACATCATAATTTCACCGCAAGTTTAATTTCTGGGTCTGTAGTTGCAACTCTTGCAACTCGTCCCCACCCACCATCCTTCCTTTTTGTTCCTTTTCTTTTTAACATGCTGCTGCTTGCTACCATCTAGAATCTGGATCCCTTTTTACACACCAATCACAAATAGAAGTCTTATTTTGCCAGCAAATTTAGCATATAAACAATGTGTGATCATGTGTTTTCGTGTAATAACTGGTATGTGTATGATGTGTGATTGAGATCGGATTTTGCAGAATTTACTGATTCATCGGGGTCATATTCATTTTGAATATCTTTTATTTTAATTATTTGATATACAAGCTCAGCCAGTGCAAGATTTGACTTTGTACCCTGGATAATATACTTTCTGTCGGCAGTGGTTCTCTTCCCAAGTCTTGAGCAATATTGTGGCTGGTATTCGAATTTCTCTTCCACTTTTTTCGTTTCTTTGTTCTTTTTTTGTCAAGCAGGGCAATATTATGTTCCCTTTCCTGGATGATGAAATTTGAGAAGAAATACAGCCTGTGTTTTCCATTCAGTGTTGTTCGGAAGTGGTAGAATCTGTGAAGTACAGTGGATAATATTTTGTTTGGTCAACCCAGACAAGTTACATGGAATGGAAGCGTTCAATTCCTTAATTTCTACCATTTTACAAGTGGCAACTTGATCATCGAAAACAACTCAGTTATGACCTGAATAATTGAATAAAGGCTTACAAATCACAAGTTTGATCGTGCTTTATTCATGAAGATTCAAACTGGTATGAAATGAGAGATTTCCTGGTTTTGTCGTGGTAATCAAACTCAAGCATGACAAAAACAAATCTTACTTATTTGGCTAAGTCCATGATTACTTGAGCTTTTTACTGAAGTCGGTGAGCTGAAGAAGGGTAATCCTGGGAATGCTTGCTGCTTCCCCTCTCTCTTGATGAGTGTTGTATCCCCAATCCCCTGTACAAGTTAATCAACATTATTGCCAAACGAATATTAATGATACTGTAACAGGGTTGCATCAAAAGGAGAGACGGCAAAAAACAGGAAAAGCTGAGGGAGATGATTACCTAAGTACAAGTTCCACCCATCTAATTCAGGATCTTTAATTACATTCTTCAGGGTTGCAAGTCGATCTTCCACAAAGCTGTCCATGATTTAGAAAAATCAAATCCAATTCAAATTAAGTTAACTGGAGAAGAAAGTGAACGGGAGACTACAAGGTCTGCAGAGGTTTATAGATGTGGCGACTGGATGAAAAATCGGTAAAGAAAAATGGATCTTACTGTAGTTTCAACCCCTGGTGCTCCGGTTTCCTTTGAAGTTGCTTCAGCACTTCCACCTTGGGACTGAAAGCAGCAATTGAAAGTAACGGTGGGACAAGGAAAAAAAAATCATTATGGAAAGCAAACCGTGCAAAAGAATCAAGGAAACTATCAATGGTTTTGCTTTCCCCACAACACTCAATTAACATGTACTAACCCAGTTCCGAGACCATATATTCTTTCTGGCGGGATTTTCAGTCCCGCGAGCCCTTGTAGTAAAGCATCTGCAAACCGGCTCTGAATTGAAAAGCAAGAAAAAAAGGGGGGCACAAGTTTGAATATCAGTAAAAGAAATAAAAAAAACACTCAAGTCCTCTCCAAATTTCATCTCCTTTGATTTTCACTTCAAAACCTGATGGGGATTGAATTATAATGCCCTTACTCCAATGTCACAATCATTTGAGAGCAAAAGATAAAAGAATAACAGGCCACACCTGTTTTGTGGTGACTATATATATACTTGAGCTTGCAAATTTCAAAGCATCAGGAACACCGGGATAGAATCTGCAGGGGAGGATCAATTATCAGGTCCAAAGGCTTGTTCAGCAAAATCAAAGTTTTTTTTTTTTTTTAAAAAAAAAAACAATATTTGATAGACATGCCTGGTGGAGGTCATTGAGATTCAAAGATAACAGCGATTAATCATTTTTCAGCGCAAAATGTAGCCGCAGAATTATGTAGAAATGGTCAACCCAATTGTTATAGGCAGTGAGTGAAGGAGGGAGATAATTGAACAAATACGTATCCCAAACTTCCAAGGATGGCAAGTACGTTTATTCTCTAGAGATATTCTCATTCTTAAGGAATATCCTCTGAATATAAATTTCAAATTCATAGTTCATTTCTGCAAAATCAGCTTCGAGCTCTTAGAATTTAAGGTGCATAATGCGTGGTAACCCTGAATGAATCTGATATGCAGATGGATCTGATTTGGTTAAGTTGTTGACAAGAAATAATCATCGAGTTTTAACCATAACTTTGGGTTTACTTTCTTATCATGATTTATACTGAAGTTCTACATATTGGGGCACATCTCTAAAAACTTAATTGAAATACCTGTTCGCTCCAATCCATGTTGCCAAGTCATTATCCATCCATTCATCCCTGACCTTTCCAAAGAGTTCTATCAGAGCATCTCTATTCTCAGCCCATTCTTCCATAATGACAGGCTTTATCTTTGACCAGTTATCCAATATCCCATCAACCGTGAGTCCCTCTGCAACCTTGCAAGTTGAACCACAGTTATCAGGTCCAGACCAGTATTCGAAAGTGAACAAAATAATTTCGTAATTCTTGAGGATAATAAACGTGACATAAAATGTTCTTAGTTTTTTCATATAATAGAGATAAGTCAGGGTTGTGGCGCTGTATGCCCACCGAGGATTTCCGAATAGAAGGGATTCTCATCTCCAGCAGCAGCCTTACAAGCAACAGATTTTCATATCCAGTTTCCACCACAGGTCGCACCTGCCACAGTACAAGTCAGTAATTAGCCTCAAACATATACCATTCCCTTCGTTTTTCTTTTTATAGAAAAAGAAAACGACAATAATTTTCAAGAAGAAGAAGAAGTGCGTTGGCATTTATATACGGCATCAATCCGAGGACTTTCCACATCAAGTCAGAACTTTAGTTTTACAGCTCAATCCAACCGATGTCTCCAAATGGACCCATAACAAGTCACCAATATTTCAATTGTAATACCCCAACAGCAAATTCACAAAGTTGAAATCATGGATGCAAATTTTAAATTTTGCAGAATACTCATGATGAAATAGATATGAACCAATTATAACAGGTATATCCTTTCAAAAGGTGCAAGAAATGTAATACACTTATTCGTTTTCTAGCTAAGACACAAAAGGACGGACTTACAATGTGCATCTGATCAACAATCCAGTCCTGCAAAGTTGAATCCACCGTATCGAATAAAACAGGCCATCTCACTTTAGCAGCCTATTCTATCACCAAAACAACCAGTAAAGAAACAGCATCATCATCCTATTACTCGCTATTTGAACAAAATTGACTTGAATTAGTGCTTCCAAAAGTTGTATTCCATTTCATGGCAGCTAAAAAGGAGGAGAGAGAGAAGAGAACCTTGACAGCGGAGAGAGAGCTTTCACCGCAGCTATCACAGAGAACTCCGTCGAAATCCAAGGCATATAGATCTCCCATTTCATCGAAAGATAATATCCTCTTTGCGTCAATCTTCGCTTCCTGCCACTCGACCTCTTATATATTGCTACTACTGTCTTGACCTTTCTTGAGTTTTGTTTGGACTCTTAAATGTTTATAATTGTGTAAAAAATTGTTTTTTAAATTGTTATTTATTTGAAAATATATTAAAATAATATATTTTTTAAAAAAAAGCTATAGATAAGGTAGTGTATAGAATTGTGATATAATTTTTCTTAAAAGTATTTTTTATTTAAAAATATATTAAAATAATAATTTTTATTTTTTAAAAATTATTAAAAAATTAATTTAAAAAAAAAAACAAAAACAAAATAAACACAGTCCGCTCCCATCTCGTATTTATTGAATCCTGTCCGCTCCCATCTCGTCGTCATCACCTTATCAACCGCCCCCTCACTTTATTTTCTACCCAATCAAAATATTGCCTGTTCGGTTTGATCTCTTTTCCCTGATTGATTGCTTGGGCTCCTATAGCCCAACTCCTAATAGCCCAGTCGGGCTTATCTTCCATAACTTTTTTTATTCCTTCTTTGTAAGAGTTAATTAAGAAAAAGTACAAACTACTTCAATTTTGAAAGCTAAATTTTCAATTAATTTTCGTGATACGTTTTGATTTTATAATTCATAGTTGAAGAAAAAAAATTCATATTTAGTTGCACTTCTTATATTACTCTCTTATATATTTTAAGAATTATCATTTATGTGATTTTCTTTTCTTTTCTTTTCTTTTCATTTCTTTTCAATTTGCTTGAAAGCATTTCCGTTTTAATTTTGTATCTCTATAATATTTTTAACTTGTAAAATGTTTTATGATTGTAATACTTTTTTTCTTGTGTTATTCCATGATTACAAATTTGATAAAGTACATTCAGATAAAATTATGGATATAGAAGTGAAAAATATAATTATTAATGCATGTAAATCTTGAATTCAATTTTTTTATATAATAATTAGTATATATTATTTTTAATAAAAAAAATTTTTAATAATCATGTTAAGAAGAATAATTTTACATGATAAACACTTTTAATATGTTAAACAAAGAATTTTTAAAAAAAAACATTATACTAAAAAGACAACAACAAAAATGTATAAGTAAAAAAAAGATCACATATTGAAACTTTCTGTAAGGATTTTCTTTTTAACAAGCAAGATAAATAAAAATAAAAATCAAATATTTTGTTCTTTTAGATATAAAAAAAATCTAAAAAGGAAAGGGAATTTGGCTATAAACTCATCATTTTGTTGTTCGTTGTAATAATAAAATGGTGTTTATTGCCTTTTAAAAATATTTTTTTTCATTTTAATTTGGTTTATTTTTGTTTTTTTTTTTTTTTTTTTTTTGTAGAATGCATTAATCATTATAAATTTTTTTTAGTGATTTTTTATCTTTTTTATATTTTCATGAACAATAAAATGACCATAATACCCTGGGATATAAAAAACTAACATTGTTAGGCAAGGGCATGCAAGTCTTTTCCTTCGATTATGTAAGATTAAGTTCCATGTATGCTTCTGAGGCCAAAAGATTTAATCCATTTATTTAATCAGGAGTATTAAGGTCTTTTTACCTCTATTTTGGTAATTATCGCTTGATTACGGATAATATCATCATTTCACATTTAAATAATGTTATTTTAACTAGAAGAGCTAATGGCACACGCCTATGCGTGCGATGCCCCTTGATGGTGAAAGATATGTTTATGCCGTTTCATTTGATTCTTTGTTGTGTCCTCTTTTTTTAGGTAACATATGTCAACTTACGGTAATCGATTTATCACTATTGAGTCTTTTTTCCTTTCTATTTTGGTAATTATCGCTTGATTACGGATAATATCATCATTTCACATTTAAATAATGTTATTTTATCTAGAAGAGCTAATGGCACACGCCTATGCGTGCGGTGCCCCTTGATGGTGAAAGATATGCTTATGCCGTTTCATTTGATTCTTTGTTGTGTCATCTTTTTTTTAGGTAACATGTGTCAACTTACGGTAATCGGTTTATCACTAGTGAGTCTTTTTTCCCCTTCATTTCTCTCTCCTACCCTGAAAAATAAACTCTGGTACTCGTTGTTATTGGCGTTTCAGATCCAGTCTTTTTTGTCATAGTTATTAAACCCGACCCGGAGATTGACCCGGTTAAAGGGCCGGGTCCTGGGTTTTATGGGTCAACTCGGGTTAACTCGGGTCAACCCGGATCAACCCGAAAAAATTAAAAAATATATATATATATTAAAGATTGAATATTTATATGAAAAAATTAAGAAAAAATCCATGTGAATATAGACTATAAATGTTATAAATAATAAAGTTTAAAAAATATTTTAATTTTTTTTATTTTACATTAAAAAATAATATGTTATTTTTTTTAATTAAAAAGAAAAAAAATTAAAAGCCGCCCCCTTATCTCTACCAAAAAAATTTCACAACCCTAAATTTTCCCTATCTCTACCAAAAATAAAAACAAGCCGCCCCCCTGCTTGGGATTTTCTCTCCCAAAACCAATAAAGTTTTCCTTTTCACTTGGCAAAGCAATTGCCACAAAGACCCAGCCACACCTCCCTCGTCCCTCTCTCAATCATCCCCCTGCCTTGACCAAAACTAAAGAGCCCCTCCTTTTTTTTCTCAGCCACCTATTGGCCAAACCAAGAGACCCAGCTCTTCAATGGTGATTTGCTTTTTTTTTTGCATTATTCTTAAAGTTTTCCTTTTCACTTGGCATAGCAACTACCACAGAGACCCAGCCACAACTTCCCTCATCCCTCTCTCAATCATCCCCCTGCCTTGATCAAAACTAAAGAGCCCCTCCTTTTTTTTCCCAGCCACCTATTGGCCAAACCAAGAGACCCAGCTCTTCAATGGTGATTTACTTGTTTTTGCATTATTCTTATTTTCTAGTAGCATTAAAGGTCTGAAAATCAAACAGCATAAACCATTAATTTATGTGTTTCTTTTCCAAGACTGGCCTTGCGCATGGCAACAAATTTCTCAGCCAGTTTGTCTCTGTCGGGCTAGCTTCCATTGACGACTAGAGCATTTGCAAACATCAGCTCATTATAGAGAAGATGAAGAAAGAAGAAGAGAAGCCGAATCACAGAAACCACATTTAAAGAAGAATCGGGTCTCGTTCGGGTTCTACCGGGTCGCCCGGGTCATGGGTCGACCCGTCGGGTCGCCCGGGTTTTGCCGGGTTGTTGCACCTGCCGGTCTTTTAACAAACCTGAACCGGTCCAGCCACCGGGTCGACCCGCCGAGCCGATCCGGGTTTAATAACTATGTTTTTTGTTGGATTTTTTGTTTTTATCCTTTTTTATATATAGTTTTATTTGTTTTAAATTTAATCATTCAATTCTAATTTATCATGCATGATGTTTTTCAATTTGACCCTTCTTTTTTTCTTGATCATTTTATCAATGTTTTTATGGTTTTTGATTTTATCCTTCAAATCAAGTTTATGATTTTTGTTTTTTTAATGATAATGATAATGATGACGACAACAATGATAGTGATAGTGATGATAATAATAATAGTAGTAGTAAAAATAATAATTTATTATAATAATAATAATTATGATAATAATAGTAATAATAATGGTAATTGTGATAATAATAGGGGACATCGAGGCGAGCTTGGTGTAAAGGAGGAAAAAAGAAAATAAAAAAATTATCACCTGGTATTATGATAATTATGAATCCTAATTAACAAAGGTTTTGAGTAAGATGAAGGTTATATATAACAAAAAAAAATATTTTCCTATATATTCTATCTCATACAAGCTGCATTGTTATATTATTTTTTCAATAATATATGTATTTATATGGTATGCCTGAATTGATATTTTATCTAGGTATTGTCCATTATACAATGTCCACAAAGTTGAACCTTACCATCCTAGAGTCACTTGATGAATAATAAGACTATATTGATTGGCCATGTTATCTATTAATTAACATCTAAATGACATGCCCCTAACATTGAATCATTTCATCTTGGATTATTTAACGCAAGATAGGATCATTTAACATGCAAGATTTAATACTTATGGTCATGGTTAAATGACCACATAATAAATAACATTTGAAGAACATAATCTAATATTGAACCATTTCATTTTAGGTTATTTAATAGATAATGGGAACTATTCCATCGCGGGCTACTCAATAAATAATGAGAATATCAAATTATTTTTTTTAAAATTATAAAATGGAATGATTATATGGTGACCAAAAAATTATTAACTCATGTCCTAGAGATAATGTATTAATTGATTCTATTATCTATTTATCACCAACCAGAGAACAAGATTTAATATTAGACCATATCATCCCGTGTTGATTAATAATTAATAAAAGCAATTAATTTATTGATCATACATCAATTCATTCTATTATCAAATAGTTAACATTCAAAAAATAAGGTCTACTACAAAGATCATTCTATCATGAGTTTGATTAACAATTAACATGAACAGTTAATACAAAATTATTATTATTATTATTATTATTATTATTATTATTATGTTTTTTTTATTAATTAGCATTCAAAAAATAATGTCTAAGACTCATCTTGGATTGATTATAATTCTACTAAATTTTTTTATTTGTATATTTTCTTATCATCATCATTTTTCAACAGTAATATACCCAGAATGTGCTCATTAGAACATTCCCCATCAAAATTAAAATTTCAAAATACTATAACATGGCTACTCTCAATCTTATCATCAATAGTTTTTTCAAAAGTAACGTGCACACATCATCCAAGCATATTCTATTTTAAAATCATAACTCGACTTCTTATTTCAAACCCACAACAAATGCACCATTTCTACATCTTACAATTAAACTCGCATGTTCATATATAGTTCTGAAAATTAACGCCAAATAAATAAATTGAAACCTCACTCAAAGATTGATGCTCATTCATTATTCTAATTCTCCACACGATGCTTATAATAAATTTAAAATCAATAAAATTTATTGTCATCCCAAGATCATATTCACATTTTCATAACCAAACAATTAATCACTAAAAATTTTCAGTCTTATCAATAATACCTCACATATTTTTTACAATTTCAATTTCAAACCTCGACTTCATCAATTCAAACAATACCGACAACATCAGCCTTTCAATAAAATCACATGAAAAGATTTAAATAATACTAACAATTTTTAACTTATCAATCAAATTATCTTGCAAAAATCAGCCCCATTTCATACTCATTTTATCATGCTCGCTTCTTTAATATTAAGAACAAAAACAAGTTTCACTTAAATCATAAACACATGCAAATCAAATATTTTCATCTAATTTACAAACTAAAATTTTTACTAACATCTCAAATACTCAATTTATTGCAATTCAACATCACCGATCACATTCACAAATCACAATTCAAACAATTATATCAACCAAAAAAAAACATCAACGAACTTAAGCAAAAATTTCCAATTAAAATACAAACTAAACATGAAAAATAGGTTAGCATGTGAGGGTTTAGGACATTAAAAATCAACTTCCAGTTGAGGAGTTGAAGGTCGCCGGAGCTATTGGAATCTGACAAAAATAGTGACGTCGTGTCTATCTCATGCACAAGAGAAGAACCACCACTGTTAGCGAATCACTGCACTCATTATTGAGGTTTAAAAGGAGCATGGATGGTCCTGCATGGTATACTCCTCCTTATCTTCCTCCCTACTCTGACGGTAGTACTGTTTACCACTGTTGGAGAAGGGAAATCGACGCTATCAAAATCAATTATTCTTTTCCTCCCTCTCCTTCTTTCTCTCAACCGTGAGTTGTTGCTGCTACCGTAAACCATGGAGGAACTCGGGGGTTGTGTGTGGTGTTTTGGGTGGTGGTCGGTCGAAGATTGGGTGTTTGATGAGAGAGTGGCTAAGGTTTTGGTGTTTGAAGAGGAAGATGGTTTTTCTTTTTGTATTTTTGTTTATTTGAATAGGGGGGGGGGGTGAGTACGAGGTAATAAGTAATAACCACCTATTTTTACTCGCTAAACTTTTTATTAATCCCTATCACGTGAAGTGGTCAGAAATTACAAAATAACCGAAAGTTAGCCAAATTACATGAAAATTTTATTTTTTGTATATTTGATTTTTAATTTATTTTAATTATATATATACACGCTTTTTTATTTATGATTATGACTTTTCAGTTCAAAGACAAGTGAAATAACTGTTTTTGAACGAGCATTATCCTTTCAGCAAAATATAAGCAAAGACTATCGAGTTCAATTGAAGCGTGTAATGATAAATTATTGATAGATGAATGACAAACAAATTGGGCAACTAGTATAGAAATTAAAAAGAAATTGTGAATTAACACAGCAATAAATTTTTTTAATGAATTTTGAATATATGGTTCACAATAAGATATTTAAATGATATTATAATTAAAAAACACTACATATTATTTACATCAAGTTTCTAACTGGAACATCAATTAAATTCCAGTGCATCTGTTGAATTTGGAACTAATATAAGTTAACCCATTTTCCTCCCACAGGAAACTGGACTTGGAGATACGTTGGCCTGCTTTACTATTTTTCTGTGTATATTTGGTTTAGAGGTATAGTTAGTTTTAAAAAATATAAATCACATCTTATAAAAATAAAAAATATATATTTTTATATAAATCTAAAAAAACTCATTATACCTCCAATTTAAACACCCCGAATAAAGAATCAAAGGGGTGGATTGAAATAGCTGATTCATCAGAGCTACATCATGTAGCCTCTATAGTAGATGAGCTGAATCACGCATCTGTTTGTTTTTGTGTTTTAAAAGTATTTTTTAAAAAAATTAAATTTTTTTT
>Ga0307510_10006103_pt1 | contig 14357 bp, 17 predicted proteins | sample 12_EM_MG_FD_207224 | JGI IMG/M metagenome (GOLD analysis project Ga0307510, IMG submission 207224) | Populus trichocarpa ectomycorrhiza microbial communities from riparian zone in the Pacific Northwest, United States - 12_EM | ecosystem: Host-associated > Plants > Roots > Unclassified | place...
CTCGGTCAGGCCGGCCGCCGAGGCCGGGCCGGCCAGCATGACGAGCGCCAGGATGAGGCCGCGCATGCTCAGCGGCGCCAGAAGTGGAAGGCGTTCCAGCCGTCCTGCAACGCCTGGAGGTCGAGGCCCGTCAGGTGGCTGAGTACGGCCGCGGCGGTCAGCAGCGCCTCGCTCGCGCCCGGCACGATGAAGATCAGCGCCAGGAGCGCCAGCATGGCCAGGCCCTCGAACCTGCGGATCCCCGGCGCCCAGCTCGCCGGCAGGAACGGGCGGATGGCGTTGAAGCCGTCGAGGCCAGGGATCGGAAGGAGGTTGAGGATCAGCGCCATGGCCTGCAGGAAGGCGATGACGGTCAGCGCCGCGAAGAGGGCCGTTGCGCCCTCGCCCTCGACGCCCCACCCGCGCCAGAACGACAGGCCGAAGCTGAGCGCCAGCAGCACCACCAGCGTCGCCGCCGGTCCCGCCAGCGAGGCGGCCGCGCGCCAGGCGCGGCTGCGCATCAGGTCGTTGCGCAGATAGACCGCCCCGCCCGGGAAGCCGATGCCGCCCAGCATCAGCGCCAGCAGCGGGATCACCAGGCTGGTCCCTAGATCCCCGTAGCGGCGCGGGTCGAAGGAGAGATAGCCCTTCTCGGCCACCGTGTGGTCGCCGGCCAGCCAGGCCACGGCGGCGTGGCTGAACTCGTGGGCCATGACCGCCAGGATCCAGCCGAACATCACGAAGGCGAACACCGCCGGACCGCTGGGCTGCCGCGCGATCAGCACGCCGAGCGCGATCCAGATCGCCGCGAGCCCGATCCCGACCAGGTTGTTCGGCTTCGGCGGCGCGGGCGCCTGCGGCTGGGCGGTGTCGGTCATGCCGACCCGACTATCACATCGCGGGCTTGGCGCCGTTCTCCCCGATGGTGACGGCGTTGGCCATCAGGGCGCCGGCGGAGGTCTTCTGGACCACCAGGAACACCGGGATGCCCGGCTTGATCAGCTCGCGCTTGCCCATGGACATCTGCACCACCGGCACATTGCCCGGGACCGTGATGTGGCGGGTCCCGTAGGAGTATTGCACGTCGAGTTCCCGCGAGCCCTTCTTGCCCGCGACCACGGCGCCCATGACGGTGCCGTTGGTCATCATCGAGCCCTTCTTGAGGTCCCAGCCGTAGTGGCCTTCGCCCATCTTCACGCCGGGCGGGAAGACGTGGACCTCCAGCGACTTGCCGCCGGAGCCGTCCTTCTTGGGCATCTCGGCGGTGCCGATGAAGCTGCCGGGCTGGATGGCGTCGATGGCGACGGGCGTCAGCACCGCGACGCTCCAGGTCGGCGTGAGCGTGATCACCTGGTTCGCGCCCTTGTCCGGCTTGATGGTGAGCGCGGTCCCTTCGAGCGAGACGACCTTGCCCCGGGCCACGGCGGGCGTCGGCGGGGTCGGCGTCTGGGCCCAAGACAAGGCCGGGGCGGCCAGGGTTGCGGAAAGAGCGAGGGCGGCGCTGAGCGCGAGGGCGGTTTTCATGGCGCGGACTGTGATGCTTGGCAGGGGGGCAAGGCAAGAGCCGCGATCGCCGCTCCGCCAGATCGTCGACCCGGCGTGGCGGCTGGGCGCCAGCCGCCGAAACGATGGATCAGGCCCGGCGGCGCGTCGCCGCCTCGCCGGAGCTCGCGGTCAGGGCCTCGACCATGTCGGCGGCGGTCTCGGCGAGCGCGATGATGCCGGTCAACTCGGCCCGCGCCAGGGGGTCGCTCACCCGGTCGAGGGCCAGTTCGGCGGAACCCACGATCTTGCCGAGCAGGTTGTTGAACGCGTGCGCCGCAGAGTCGCCGATCGGGGTCACGACGCCGCCGTCGCGGCTTGCGGCTCAATCATCTGCGCCACGACGGCGACCAGGTTGGCGAGCTGGAACGGCTTGGCGATCGTCCGATCCGCGCCCAGGTGGTCGGCGATGTTGAGGACCGTGCCGGCCGCCAGGCGGCCGCCGCCGGAGATGGCGACGATCTTCACCTCGGGTCTCGCAGCCCTCATGGCGATGATGGTCTCGATGCCTTCCTGGGTCGGCATCACGATGTCGGTCACCACCGCGTCGGGGACGACGCGCGCGAACGCCTTCATGCCCATCCGGCCGTCCGTCGCGGTATGCACGTCATAGCCCGCCTTGGTGAAGGCGGCGGTGAGCAGCCGCAGCATCTCCACGTCGTCTTCAATCAGGAGGATGGTGGGGGGGTTCATGTTCGCGGGGCTCTCCAGGGGCCAGGTTGCATCAGCCGACGGTTTCGATGTGTGGCGCAGCGCTCGCCGCCCCGAACGCCTTGGCGAGCATCCGAGCCAGTTCCGCGCGCCGGTAGGGCTTGGGCAGGAGTTCGCCCATGCTGGCGAGGTTGCCGGCGCGCAGCAGGGCGTCTTCCGAATAGCCGGAGGTGAACAGGATGCGCAGGCCAGGCGCGATGCGCCGGGCCTGCATGGCCAGGTCGCGGCCGTTCATCCCGCCGGGCATGACCACGTCGGTGAGCAGCAGGTCGTAGCCCCGCGATCCGGCCAGCCGCTCCAGCGCCTGGTGGCCATTGGAGCAGGCGGTCACGCCATAGCCGAGCGCGATCAGCTGGCGCTCCGTCTGCCGGCGGACCAGGTCGTCGTCCTCCACCATCAGGATGTGGCGACCGGTCGGCTGGGCGTCGGCGTTCGGCCGGGGGGCGGCCGGTGCGGGGCGATGCTGCGTCTCGGGAAGATAGAGGCTGACCCGGGTTCCGCGACCGGGCTCCGACTCCAGCGTCAGGCGCCCGCCGGACTGGTTGGCGAACCCGTAGACCATGCTGAGCCCGAGGCCCGATCCCTGGCCCGCCGGTTTGGTGGTGAAGAACGGGTCCAGGACGCGAGCCCGGAGCTCCGGCGACATCCCCTCGCCGGTGTCTGTGACCGACAGCACGACGAAGGCGCCGTTGGGGTCGGGCGATGCGCCGGCGGCGTCGCCGGGCGCGCGGTCGGCGGAAAGCGTCAGCCGCCCGCCCGCCGGCATGGCGTCGCGCGCATTGATGCAGAGATTGAGCAGGGCCGAGGTGAGCTGGGTCGGATCGGCGAGGCAGCACAGGCCTGACGGCGCCCGCACCTCGATCTCGATGTCGGCGCTGAGGGTGCGCGACAGGATCGGCCGGAGCGCATCCACGAAGGCCTTGCAGTCGATGGCCTGGGCCGCCAGCGGCTGCTTGCGCGAATAGGCCAGCAGCCGGCTGACCAGTTCGGCGCCCTTCTCGGCGGCCTCCAGCACCAGGTCCGCCGTGGGCTGCAGGTCGGGTCGCGCCGCCAGGCCTTCGGCCAGCACCTCGGCGCCGCCGATCACGACGGTCAGCAGGTTGTTGAAGTCGTGGGCGATGCCGCCGGTCAACTGGCCGACGGCCTCCATCTTCTGGGCCTGGCGCAGCATGGCCTCGGCGGCCTCATGCTCGCGCATGTCGCGGGCGATGGCGAACATGGCGCCATGGGCGTCGGACCAGGCCGCCGACCACATGACTGGCACCACCGTGCCGTCCCGGTGCAGGAAGCGGTTGGTGAAGGCCTTGGTGGTGGCGCCGCCCTTGATCTGGCGCCGCATCGCCAGGGTGGACTCCATGTCGTCGGGATGCAGGAAGTCGGTGAAGCTGCGGCCCACCATCTCGTCGGGCCGGTAGCCCCACAGGGCTTCAGAGTGCCGGCTGACCTTGGTGAACACGCCGTTCGCGTCGGTGGTGACGATGACGTCGAGCGACTGGTCGAAGATCGCCTGGGTGGCGCTCAGCGCCGCCGCCAGGTCGTGGGCCGTGCGCCGCAGTTCGTCGGAGGCGAGCTTTTCGCGGGTGACGTCCTGTCCCTGCATGAAGACGCCGGAGATCGTATCGTCGGCCTCGCGGATCGGCTGGCAGACGAAGTCGACGTAGACAGCATCGAGGGGCGCGCCCGGCTTGCGGCGCAGGAACACCTCCGCGGCGCGGGCCACATAGGGCGCGCCCTTCAGGTAGACTTGGTCGAGGAGGTCGTTGAAGCCCTGCGAGGCCACCTCCGGGATCGCCTCGCCCAGGGTCCGGCCGAGGAGGTTGCGCTCGCCGACCAGCTCAATATAGGCGTCGTTGGCCAGCTCGAAGACGTGCTCGGGGCCGGTGGCGATCGCCATGAAGCCAGGCGCCCGGTTGAAGAGCTCGCGCATCCGCCGGACCTCGCCGCCCAGCAGCCGGTCGCAATGGTCGGCGACGAAATCCGCGATGTCCTCCAGCCGCTCCGCGAGGGCGCGGTCATAGGCGCGGGGCTTGGCGTGGAAAACCCGGATGATCCCTACCTGCGGTCCGTTGCACACCCGGATCGGGGCCACGGCGCAGAACCGGACCCCGCCCGGGGCGCGCACGCCCGGATGGTCGCGCCACGTCGGGTCGTCGAGGGTGTCGGCGATCCACATCGAATCTTCGGCGTTCAGGGCGAGCGCGCGGGCGACGGCGTCGTCGTTCTGATCGTGGAAAGTCTTGCCTCGCCAGACCCGGCCGTCCTGGATTGCGATGACGTCGGCCTCGCCGCCGTCGAACAGCGCCGCCGCCAGCCGCCCGGCGCGCAGCGCGGTCTGCCGGATGCTGTCCAGCTTGAGGATGCCGAGCGAACCCAGGTCGAAACTCGCCAGGGGTTCGGCGCTCTCGTCGCGTTCAAGTCCGGGGAGATACTGGCGTGTCATGGGTCGGCCATCCTTAACAGCCCGTGGTTGACGATCCGGCCCATTCATCCTGGGCGCGCCGCGTCATGCTGACGCGGGCAGCCTCATTCAGGCCGGTGGGCGTGCGAGGATCTTGCGGACCACGCGGGCGCCGCACCAGAGTTCCATGGCGCGGCCGTCGTGCCGGGCGTCGGCCTCGGTCAGGGCCTGCTCGTCACTGTGGGAATCGAATTCGTGGGCGTCGCGGATGCGCCCTGCGTCGTCCAGGAAATACAGTCGATAACCCGCCATTGTCGCCCCGGCGCCCGACACTACCGCAACTGGGATAACAGGTGATCGCGGCGATATGGGTTAAATGAGCCGGGGTCGGTCAAAAGGTCGCAGGTACAGGTAAACGAGAAAGGGCCGGCGTCTCGCGACGCCGGCCCCTCTAGATTTGCGCAGCTTTGTTAAAAGCTGACAGTCAGTCCTTAGGCGCTTTGCAGCTGGCCTGCGGACATCTTGCCGTTGCGCGGGTCCTTTTCGAGCTCGTAGCTCAGCTTCTGGCCCTCATGCAGCGACGCGAGATTCGCGCGCTCGACGGCCGAGATGTGCACGAACACGTCTTGGCCGCCGTCATCGGGCTGAATGAAACCGAAGCCTTTTTGGCCGTTGAACCACTTCACAACACCAGTCGCCATATCGTATCCCCTTCCGGGTCTAAGTATTCACGCGCCCAAGATAGGCGGCGAGATCAAAATTTCGGAGAGGGCCGAGGGCAGTTCCGGCTCCCGACTTGGATGTCGAGGGTGGAGAGCAGGCGAGCCAAAACGATTTTCGATCCGCACATTCTTTCATAAACTGCCGGAAGGGGCAAGGAAAAACTGTCCGGATTTGACGAAGCTTGCTGACAGCGCGCTGTTTTACATATAGAATTCTATTGTCTTAATCATTTCATAACCCATCCCCCGCGGATTGACCCCCCGCGCCGAGAAGGATCACCGACATGGCCATACGCGGCGCAGCCGATCGCGAGACCCTAACCGTTGCCCGTCACGAAGGCCGATGGGCCGTCGAGCACCAGGGGGAATTCTCCGACCACACGACCGAGAAGGAAGAGGCCAAGGCGGCCGCCAACAAGCGCGCGCGGACGCTGCAGGACCAGGGCCGGCCTTGCCAGGTCCGCGTCAGCGGCGAACATGGCTTCTTCGCAGATGCGTGAGATGGCGATGCAAACCCGAACCCCGACCCGCCGCCGCGGCTCCGCCGCCGAAGAGATGCGGCTCCTCATCGACCAGGCCGACCAGGACGGCGCCGAACGCAAGAAGATGGTCCTGCGCATGACCCTGCGCGACGTCTCCGAGCTGAAGCGTGACCCGAAGGTCCCCAGCGAGGACATCGCCTACAAGGACGGCGAGATGCGCTACCTCGGCATCCCCGTGGCCCAGGGCGGCGTCACCCAGTCGACGCTCGACACCTCGGGCGCGCCGGTCATCGCCCCGGTCGCTGAGAAGCCGGCCAAGGTCAAGAAGGTCGCCAAGCCGCGGGTCACCAAGGCCAGCAAGGCCAAGGCCGCCAAGGAAGAAGCCGAAGCCGCGGCGCTGGCCGCCGGATCCCTCGCCGAACCCGGCTGAGGTCGGACTGAACGAAAACGCCGGCCGCTCCGCGAGGAGGGCCGGCGTTTCTGTGTCTGGTCTGGGGGCGACTTCAGCGCGGCCTTGCCCGAAGGGACGCCGCGACGCATGGTCCGGCCGCTGAACTCGAGGAACCCCGATGGACACCGACCCCGACGCCAAGGCCGAGGCGCGCCGCAAGCTGATGGGCCGCGCCATGGTGGTCCTGCTGCTGAGCCTGGTCGCGGTCTACGTCTATTTCACCTTCCGCGGCCGGGGCTGATCCCGCCGCCAGCGCCCCCGAACCTTGGCGACGTGACGCGACGGAAACCAACGGTCGCGTTAAAGGCTTGTTCCGCAATCGCAGGTAAGCCTACCGCTCAAGGTAGAGTGGTGTGCATGTCTAGCTTTGAACTTCCAGAGCTGTCGGAATTCGACGCGGTCGCGCGGGACTCCCGCCAGCTCGCGCCGATTCGGATGGTGGCCGCCCTCTTGGCGATCTTCCTGGTGGCGGGGACCCTGGGCTGGACGACGGCGACGACCTGGGGTCCGGCGCAGCTTGCCTGCGAAGTCCTGATCTGGCTGTCCACCTGGCCGCTGACGCGCGCCCGCGAGCCGACGACGCGCCAGCGGCTGACCTTCGCCGGCGTCTCCACGTTGAACTCGTGCATCTGGCTGGGGCTGAGCCTGGCCTTCTGGCGCTCAGGCATCCACGGCACGCCGTTCTCGGCCCTGATCATCTGGTCCTCGTTGCTGATCAACGCCACCACCTTCGCCTTCCGCTCGCGTCTGGCCTTCGCGATCTTCGCCGCGCCGGTGGCGGTGGTGATGGTGGCCACGCCGATCCTTTCGCCCAAGTTCCTGGGCCCGCAGCATCTGCTGACCTGCGTCGGGGTATCGATCCTGGTGGGCTACGCCCTGCTGTCCGCGCGCCGCAACATGGTCGCCGCGACCGAGCTCGCCGCGGCCCACGCAGCCCTGGAGCGCGAGCGTCAGGCCGCCGAGGGCGCCAACCTCGCCAAGTCCGCCTTCCTGGCGACCATGAGCCACGAAATCCGCACGCCGCTGAACGGGGTGATCGGCATGGCCCAGGCCATGGCCCGCGACGAACTGCCGAAGGCGCAGCGCGAGCGGCTGGAGGTGATCCATTCCGGGGGCGAGACCCTGCTCTGCCTGCTCAACGACCTGCTGGACCTGTCCCGGATCGAGGCCGGGCGCCTGGAACTGGAGGACGGGGTGGTCGATGCGGGCGAGATCGCCGCCAGCGCCCGGGCCGCCTTCACCGCACTGGCGGCGGACAAGGACATCCACCTGGAGCTGGAGGTGGCGCCGCAGGCGCTGGGCTGCTGGCGGGGCGATCCGACCCGGGTCCGGCAGATCCTCTACAACCTGGTCTCCAACGCGGTGAAGTTCACCGAGCGCGGCTCGGTGCGCATCGCCGTGGGTCACGACGGCGCCGCGCTGACCATGGCGGTCTCCGACACCGGCATGGGCATTCCGACCGGACGGCTGGAGGCGCTGTTCGAGAAGTTCGTGCAGGCCGACGCCTCGACCACCCGGCAGTTCGGCGGTTCGGGCCTTGGCCTGTCGATCTGCCGCGATCTCGCCGCGCTGATGGGCGGCCGGGTGACGGCGGTCAGCGTCGAAGGCGGGGGCTCGACCTTCACCCTCAGCCTGCCGCTGGAGCGGTCTGAGGCCGCCGCGCCGGCCGCGCCGCCGCCGGCGGTGGACCACGGCGAGCGGCCCGGCCTGCGGATCCTGGCGGCGGAGGACAATCCGATGAACCAGCAGGTGCTTTCGATCCTACTGGGCCAGTTGGGCGTCGATCTGGTGGTGGTCGGTGACGGCGCCCAGGCGGTGGCGGCGAGCAGCAGCGGCGATTTCGACCTGATCCTGATGGACGTGCAGATGCCGGTGATGGACGGCCCCACGGCGACGCGGGCGATCCGGGCGCGGGAGTTGGCCTTCGGCCGCCGCACGCCGATCCTGGCGCTGACCGCCAACGCCATGGCGCACCACGAGGCGGAATACGCCGCGGCCGGCATGGACGGGCTGGTGGCCAAGCCGATCCGGCTGGACCATCTGATCGCCGAGATCGACCGCGTGCTGCGCCCCGAGGCCGAACCTCTGGCCGTCGCCGTCTAGAGCGCTATTCGCTCCGATTGAATCGGAGCGGCGCTCTAAATCTTTGTTTTATCGCGCTTTCTGACGCCGAATCGGCGGCCACTTCGGCGGAAAGCGCGCTAGCCGGCCAGTTTCTCCAGGTCGGCGTCGGAGATGTCTTCGTTCGAGTAGACGTTCTGCACGTCGTCGTCGTCGTCGAGCATTTCGAGCAGCTTCATCAGCGTCGCGACGCTGTCGCCTTCCACCGGGGTCCGCGCCTTGGGCCGCCAGGCGAGCGTGGTGGACTGGGCCGGGCCCAGCGCCGCTTCCAGGGCGGTGGAGACCTCCGACAGGTCGGCGAAGGCGGTGTAGATCGTGTGGCCCTCGTCGCCCGACTCGACGTCGTCGGCCCCGGCCTCGATGGCGGCTTCCATGACCTTGTCCTCGGAGCCGGCCTGGGGTCCGTAGACGATCTGGCCGACGCGGTCCCAGGTGAAGGCGACGGAGCCGGTGGCGCCCAGGTTGCCGCCGTACTTGGAGAAGGTGGAGCGCACGTTGGCGGCGGTGCGGTTCCTGTTGTCGGTCAGCACCTCGACGATGATGCCGACGCCGCCGGGGCCGAAGCCTTCGTAGCGGATTTCGTCATAGGCCTCGGCGTCGCCGCCGCTGGCCTTCTTGATGGCGCGGTCGATGACGTCCTTCGGCAGGGATTCGGCCTTGGCGTTGTTCACCGCCAGACGCAGGCGCGCGTTCATGGCCGGGTCGGGCAGGCCCGCCTTGGCCGCCACCGTGATCTCGCGGGAGAGCTTGGAGAACAGCTTGGAGCGCGCACTGTCGGCGCGGCCCTTGCGGTGCATGATGTTCTTGAACTTGGAATGTCCGGCCATGGGCGGTTTTCGGCGGGTCCTGGAAGATGTGAGCGCCGCTTCTACCGCTCAGGCCCCGGCTTCGGAACCCCTGCCATGCGCGCGGGTTAGGCCAGACGACCCCAAGCGGAGGCATTCTCCATGAGCGAACAGACCCACGACAGCATGAACGGCATCGGCGACGACGTCGGCCCCGTGGAGCCGAACGGCGAAGTCGTCCACTGGATGGATCCCAAGCCCATGGCCGTCGGGCCGGCCGGCGTTTCGGCGGCGGCGGCCGGGGCTTTCGCGCTGGGCGCCCTGGCGACGGTGGCGGTGCTGGCGCTCCTGCACATGCTGGGGCCGGAGCGCCGGATCGAGGCCCCGCGGCGCTGGCGGTTCAGGCTCGGCGGCTGATCCGCAGCGGCAGGCCGCCCCTGGGCCGCAGCGTGAGGTCGGACGCCACCTCCACGCGATGGCCCGCCACCGGCGCGAACTCGAAGCGCGCCAGCCATTCGACGAGGATCAGCAGGGCCTCGGCGGTGGCGAACTGCGCCCCGATGCAGATGCGCGGCCCGGCGCCGAAGGGGATGTACTGGAAGCGGTGCATCGCGCCCCTGGCCTCCGGCGCGAACCGCTCGGGATCGAAGCCGTCGGGGTTGTCCCACAGCGCCTGGTGGCGATGCAGCACCCAGGGCCAGACGCCCACATAGTCGCCCTTGCGGACCTGGAGGTCGCCCAGCCGGTCGTCGGCCACCGCCTGGCGCTCGATGCGCGGGGCCGGCGGATAGAGCCGCAGCGCCTCCTCCAGCACCCAGCGCAGGTAGACCAGCCGGTCCAGCACCTCATCCGGACCGCCGTCGAGGCCGAGGGCCTCGCGCGCTTCCTCGGCCGCCCAGGCCTGCACCTGCGGCTGTTCGCTGAGGAGATAGAGGGTCCAGGCCAGCGCATTGGCCGTGGTCTCGTGGCCGGCGACCAGGAAGGTGACGGCGTTGGAGAGCGCCAGCCTGGCGGCCTCCTTTGGCGGGTGGTCGGCGGCGAAGGCGTCGAGCAGGCGGGTCATGAAGTCGGCCGGCGGCGCAGGATCGGCCTGGCGCGCGGCGATGAAGGCCGCCAGGCGCCCGGTCAGGAAGGCTTCGCCGCGGCGCGCGGCGCGGGCGGGCGACGACAGGTCGAGCGCGCCCAGGCCCAGAATGGCCAGGAGCCCCGTGCGGCCGGCCTGGGCCAGCATCGCGGCGACATGCTCGGCCGCTTCGTCGCCGGTGAGGCCGTGCTCGGCGGAAAACAGCGCGCGGCTGATGACGTCGAAGGTCGCCCGGGTCGAGCCGGCTGCGACATCGACGACGCCCGGCGCGCCCGCGGCCCAGGCCTCGGCGGTCTTGCGCGCCACGGCCGTGAAGATCGGCAGGAACTCCTGGGTCGCGGCCGGCGTGAACACCGGCGCCATCAGCCGGCGCTGGCTGCGCCATTCGGGACCGTCCACGCCGAACAGGCCGTCGGCGAGCAGCGGGGCGACCCGGCGAAGCAGGCTGGGCTTGCGGTAGTTGGCCACGTTGTCGAGCAACACCCGCCGGACAGCCTCGGGGTCGTTGATCGCGTGATAGGTGGCTCCCGCGATGACGTTGGTGATGCTGGGCTCGCGGAAGCTGTCGGCGGTCCACCAGCGCACGATGTTGCGCGACGCCGGGCCGAACAGCACGCTCCACCTGGACGCCGGCCTGGCCAGCCGCGGCGGCGCAGCGGGAATGAAGCTCTCGATCGCTTGGACGCTCATGGCGCTCTCCACCAGATCGACGGGGAGGGTGCCGCGCATGCTGCGTTGCAGCAAACGACATCTGGGGCGAGTGTTCGTGAGTTCAGCTCACGGGTTCGCACGCAAGGCGATGGATGTTCCCGTCCATCAGCCGGAAAATGGCGTCCTGAGGCACGTCCTGGTTCACGGTCTCCTCGCGGGAGAGGCCGGCATAGGCGCCGCGCAGCAGGCGTCCGGCGACGCCGTGGCTGACGGCGATGATCCGGCGCTCCGGCTCGGGCGTTTGGTCGGCCAGCCAGCTTGAGACGCGAGCCCAGACGTTCTCATAGGTCTCGCCGCCGGGGGCGCCGAAGAACCATTCGCGGGCCGCGAACTTCTCCGGATAGATCTCCGCGACCTCGGCGCGCAATCGGCCCTCCCATTCGCCGCAGCCGATCTCGATCAGCCGCTCGTCGAGCTCGACGGGCAGTCCGAGCCGGCGCGAGATCGCCTCGGCGCTGGCCTGGGCGCGGCCGGAGGGGCTGGAGACCAGCCGCCAGGGCGCGGGCGGATCGCGGGCGATCAGGTCGGCCAGCAGGTCGGCCATGGCCCCGGCTTGGCGCACGCCGAGCGGGGTGAGCGCGGACTCCCGGCGCCCCTGCATGCGGCCTTCCACGTTCCACTCGGTCTGGCCGTGACGGGTGAGGTAGATCACCGCTGGCGGCGCACGACGGGGTGGGAGGTGGAGAGGCCGCCATCGACGGCGATGGTCTGGCCGTTGACGTAGGATGAGTCGTCCGACGCCAGGAACAGGCCCGCATGCGCGATCTCGTCCGGCAGGCCGTAGCGGGTCAGCGGGTTGAGCTGGCCGATCTTGTCCGCGTTGCCGCGGGCCCGCGCGCCGTCGAAGATCGGCTTGGTCATGCCGGTCTCGATCAGGCCGGGCGCGATGGCGTTGACGCGGACACCGGCGCCATAGAGCTCATTTGCGGAAGTCTGGACCAGGCTGATGACGCCCGCCTTCGACGCCGAGTAGGCCGGGCCCCCGGCGCCGGAGCGGATGCCCGCCACCGAGGCCGTGCAGATGATCGAGCCCCTGCCGGTGGGGATCATCGCCGCCGAGGCGTGCTTCACCGCCAGGAAGGCGCCGATCAGGTTGATGCGCAGGATCTCGGCCCAGTAGTCGGCGGTCTGCTCGTGCAGGGGCGCGAAGCCGCCGGAGACGCCGGCGTTGGCCCAGACCACGTCCAGCGAGCCGAACTCCGACTGGGCGCGGCCGATGTATTCGATCACGAAGGCCTCGTCGCCCGCATCGCCCTTCAGCGCCACGGCCTTGCCGCCGGCCTGGGTGACCATGTCCACCGTCTCGGTGACGGTGTCGGCGCGGTCGCAGCAGACCACGCGCGCGCCCTCGCGGGCGAACAGCAGAGAGGCGGCGCGGCCGATGCCGCTGGCCGCACCGGTGATGACCGCCGTACGGTCTGCGAGACGTCCCATGGAAGCAATCCCTTGTGCGTTGGCTCTGGTCCGAAGGTTCGACGCCGATCCGGGCGCTTCGTGTCGATGGGTTCCGGACAAGCGCTGCGCGCTTTCCGTGATGACATCATGGAATGAGCAGCACTCTACCCACGGCTTGGCGGCTTTCGACGTAGCGGTGGGCCTCGGCGGCCTGCGCAAGGGGGAAGGTCTTGTCGATGACCACCTTCAGCTCGCCCCTGGCCACCTCGCCGATCAGCCGCTGGATATTGTCGTGCACCCGGTCGGTGGCGATCTCGGCGCCCAGGAAGACGCCACAGAGCTGGCGGTTGCCGCCCAGCATCGAGCCCACGTCGACCTTCATCGGCTCGCGGCCGGCCTGGCCCACCATGGAAACGCGGCCGCGATAGGCCAGCGACAGGATCGAGGTCTGCAGGGTGGGGCCGCCGACCGGGTCGACGATGACGTCGGCCATGTGCTGGTCGGTGAGCCGGGCGATCTCGGCCACGACATCGTCGCGCTTGTGATTGATGCCGTGGGTGAGGCCGAGGGGCTTCAGCTTCTCCAGCCGCTCGTCGGAGGAGGCCGTGGCCAGCACCATCGCGGCGCCGGCGCGGGCGGCCAGCTGGATCGCCGCGACGCCGACGCCGGACGCGCCCGCCTGGACAAGCACGATGTCGCCCTTCTTCATGCGGCCGAATTCGAAGAGGCAGTCGTCGGCGGCGCCGAAGGGCACGGGCACGGCGACCGCGTGCCGGATGTTCATGCCAGGCGGGATCACCCAGGCCGTGCGGGCCGCCACGACGCGTAGCTCGGCGTGACTGCCGGAGGCGCCGATGGTGACCACCTTGTCGCCGACCTTGATGTTGTCGACCTCCTCGCCGACCGCGATCACCTCGCCGGCGGCCTGATAGCCGACGATATGCGGCTTGCTGATCAGCGCGCCGCGCAAGCGGTTCAGCGTGTCGCCGCCCTCGATGGAGATCGCCTCCACGCGGATGACGATGCCCTTGCTATGGCCCTTGGGGTCGGGGACCTGCTCGTACCTGAAGACCTCGGGGTTGCCGTTCTCGTAATAGACCGCGGCCTTCATGGTGGCGTTTCCCGCCTAAACATCTGTTTGACACCACCCATTCCACGGCGAACTTTCGCGCGCAAGGTGGAAGCGGCCACGCCGGGCCGTGGGTCTTTCTACCTGACGGTGAACCTGCATCCCGTTCTGCGCAAACCATCATAGAGTAGCGCGGGTGAGCCCTGTTCAACCCGCCCGCACCAAGCCCGCCGACGCCGACCTGGTGATCGAGACGCTGTACCGGCTGGCCGTGGACCCGATGGCCTGGGAGCAGCTGATCGAGGTGCTGGACGCCGGGGGCATGGAGACCGCCGCGCCTACCGCCCCCGACCTGGTCCGCGTCCAGGAGATCGCCCGCCTGGCGCGGCGTCCCGGCGAGGGCCCCTCGTCCGACGCGGCCCGCGCCGATGTCGGTTGGGTGGTGCTCTCGGCGCGCGGCAAGGTCCTGACCTGCAACGCGCCGGCCAGGGCGATGATGGCGGCCGGCCTGGGCGAGGTCGCCGTCGGCGAAAAGCTCCGCTTCCTGGATCCTGGCAACGACGAGACCGCGGCGCGCGCGCTCGCCCAAGCCCGCGCTGGGGCCGACCCGGTGATCGTGCGGCTGGAGCGGCCAGGCCAGGAGGCGCCCTGCTTCGCCTATGCCGCCCCGCTCAGCGCGCTGCCGATGATGCTGACCGAGACGCCGCCTTTGCCCAAGGACGAGCCGCCGGCCGCGGCGCTGGTCTTCCCCGCCGCCGATACGGCCTCGCGCCTGTGGACCAGCGTGCGCGAGAGCTTCGGCCTGACCGAGGCCGAGGTGCGGCTGGCCCGCAGCCTGCGCGAAGGCCGCTCGCTGCAGGAGGCGGCGCAGGAACTGGGCGTGGCGCTCAACACGGTGCGCAACCAG
>Ga0307510_10006104_pt1 | contig 14355 bp, 4 predicted proteins | sample 12_EM_MG_FD_207224 | JGI IMG/M metagenome (GOLD analysis project Ga0307510, IMG submission 207224) | Populus trichocarpa ectomycorrhiza microbial communities from riparian zone in the Pacific Northwest, United States - 12_EM | ecosystem: Host-associated > Plants > Roots > Unclassified | place...
GTTCCGAAAAAAAAACTATTTCTCTGTATTTGTATTTGCTGTGCAAACAATCCATCATGGTTGGGGAAGCTACCTGTCAATTTTTTTCCCATACCCAGTTTTCTTCTTCATCCCTCATCACATTCAAACAAGCTCACAGAAAAACCCAACCAAATTCATCACAAGCAAGCCATAAAAAACACAATTTTTCTTGCACATTCGGCAGCTTCCCCAACCAATCCCTACCCTGTTTCCCCGTCACCGGATCCAGAACAAAGAGAGAGACGCAAACAGGAGGGGAAACTGCCGGGGGAGAGAGGGATGAGAACTAGGAATGAGGAGCAGATCCTAGCCCTCCTGCCCCTTGCCCCTTGAATCTGTGACGTTGTCCTGCTTCTTCAGAGAACAGGGGAATGGCGAGAGAGAACCGAGAGAGAACAGGGGAAGAGAAAGAGAGCCGAGAGAGAATAGCCACGAGAGAACAGCCGAGAGAGAACTGGGTATGCAGGAGGGGAAACCGAATGAGGGGAAACCCAGGGGAATGAGGGGGAAATTTGAGAAACCGAATGCAGGGAATGACAGGGGAATGAGGGGAAACCAAATGACAGTGGAATGAGAGGGGAATGAGGGGAAATCGAATGAACTGGGGAATGATAGGGGAATGAGAGGGGAAATGAGGGGAAACCGAATGAGGGGAATGACAGGGGAATGAGGGGAAACCGAATGAGGGGAATGACAGTGGAATGGGGAGAATTTGTGAGAAACCGGAATGAGAGGGGAATGACAGTGGAATGAGAGAATTCTTCATACCAAAAAAAAAAAAACCCAAATATATAACTCTTACCATAAACTAATTTGGCTTTCTTCGTATGAAAAAAAAAAACTTATTTTAAGCTTTTAAAATTGAAAAAAATATATATTAATAGGTTTAACTTGAAAAATATTTCACAAGCTTATTTCTCTATAATATGATATGACATATATAGTTATATTTTATAAAATAAGCTATGTATGAATATAAGATATAATAAAAAAGATTCATCATTATACTTTTTAGATTTTATTTTTTTATTGTAAGTGATTAAATATTTATATTAAATATTTTATATATATTAGATAAACTTGAAAAAAAATTAATTCATTAATAAATTATTTTCCAGTTCATTTTCCATAACATAACCAAACACTGGAAAGTGTTTTCCAGTTCATTTTCCATAACACTACCAAACATCGGAAAATACTTTCCCGGAATTCACTTTCCCCGGAATTCACTTTCCAAAAGGAAACAACTTTCCTGCAAACAAACGGAGCCTAAGTAATTAGATGAAATCTCAAGATATGATTTATATTATTTTCTAACATAGACCCCTCAAGTGCCTACACTACCTTGTGCTTAATTTTTATCAAATAAATAGGGGTGGTGAGATTCGAACTCGTAACCATTTGATTATCAAAGCTCTGATACCATGTCAAAGAACCATCTCAACTCAATAACTTAAGCTGTTAGGTGAGGTTTCAGGATATGATTTATATTATTCTCTAACATGTAGTTGGTCACCCATTGAAGCTTGAGTTAGGCTTTTATGGGATTTTTATAGAAGAAACTTAGAGGTTTTAGATTTATAAGTTGATGGGATCTTGAATTTTAATATTGAGTAAATTCATTAAAATTAAGGACGAAAGCTTATAATATTTGTAGGAGAGAATCTGCAAGTGTTTTTCTGTATAATAAAAGCTAAAAGTTTAGCTTAGAATGAAGTAAAAGTATAAGAATGTAAGTTGTTATTATATTTGTGTGGTATTATGAAGAGGTGAGGGAGAAATTAAAACTGGAAAATAGATACTAAGACATCTTTTTCTTTTATTTTTGGGAAGAAGATAATAAATAGTAAAATTATAGTATTTTTCAATTTGATCCCTGAATCTTTGGAACTTTGCAATGAAGCCCCCAATTAGCCCTAATCTTTCAGATTCCTTGCAATTTCACCCTTAGCCTTCTTCAATTAAACCCTTACATTTCAGCGCTTTTTACAAAGTGGTTCTTAATTTTAGATTTCTTCAATGTGGTCTTTAATTAAATTTCATACTTCAAATTTCTTTCAATTAAACCTCTGATTACACCAAATTAGCCTTTCAAAGTTTCAGTTGTGTTCCTAATCTTTTAATCTTTGTAAATTGATCTAAATTACGCCTTCAAACTTGATTTTTTTTTTCAATTGAGTCCTTGATTGAATCTACAAAACCCATTATAAGTTTAATGAAATCTTTAAACTTAATTAATTCTTCTATTTTTTATCTAATTAACTTTCAAACTTATTTTTTGCTTCAATTAAGTTTTTAAATAAGTCAATTAAACCAGTTAGAAATTTAAATAAGTCCTTAAACTTAATTAATTCTTCCAGTTTTGGTCATGTTTAGATCTCAACCTCAATTTTTCTTTCTTTCTTCATCTCATCTTATCGAAATCTCTCGATCTAGCTATTCTTATAGTATTTTGATATTTTGCAGCTCGAAAGCTTATCTCCTCGTGTCCCAAAAATATTTTTGGATTTAAATTTCTGATTTTTATTTTATTTTTGAATAAAAAAGAAAGATATACAAATAATTTTAGGAGATCTAAAATTAAATTATGACATAATTTATAGTTGTACATTTGAGACCATCATATTGTAACGTTTTCTACTCCATAACCACTTGGAAAGAACAAAACAAAAAATCAAGTACTCCTCTAACATCAATAACTCGTGGTCAAATATGAATTATGGAACATTTTAAGAAATCCAATTAGTTATTTAGATAACTATAATAATTAAATACATTTTAATATAAGTAGAATGGAGTACAGAACTTTTAAATCTAGAAGATGAGGATTCCTAAGCATTAAAAGGTAAAACAATAAAGTCAAGGAAATGTTGAAATTAAAAGTCCAGAACCTCGCTAACAATGAGTTCAAACAAAAAATAAGAAGAACTTAAAAATATTAAAAAGTTCAGAGTTTCTTAGTATCATAGTTGATACAACAATGATAAAAAAAAAAAAAAAAACTATGAAATTAAACCTAGAGAATACACCTTGTTAAGGATGCATAACACTATAGAAAAGCTAAAGCAATAGAGTTTATAAAAAACAACCACACACACCACGAGACGTTTCAAAATGTAACCTTGAGGGGTGTAACTCAACTGGTCAGGCCCTAGATTTGCTTACTAGAGGTCACTAGTTCGAGTCCTACAAATCTCAAGGCCACTGAAGGCTTACATAGTCATTAAGTTCAGGGTCCATAGGATTAGTCGAGTTGCGCACAAGCTGACCCAGACACCTATATATATATATATATATATATATCACAACAATATATATATAGAAAAGATCAAACATTTAGAATGAGGGAAGCATTTAAATTTAATCAGAAAAAAATAAGTTAAAACATCATGACACCATAAAGACTTCCTTTTTTTCACATTTGAACACCAAAAAAGCATTACAAAATACAAAATCAAAGAAAAAAAAAAAAGCCAACTGAAGTTCAAATGTAGCGAGAAGGAAAATACCTTTTTTAAAAATGGTAAAAAAAAAAAACTACACAAAGAAAACTCGAACTATCCAAACCAATTGAGAGATAACAAAATACAATAATTTGCATGTTCCAAACAAATAAGAAAAAAAGAAGTTGAACAAAATACAACAATTTGCATGTTCCAAACAAATTAAAAAAAAAAGTTGAAGGGTAAAACAAAAGATAACTTTTCAACTAAAATGTAAACAACCTACCTAAATGCCTAGCAATGCCATGTGAAAGTGATAAAAATTAGAGAGACAAATCTCTCATGTCACACCCACTGAAAAGTAAAGGAAGTTAGTGAAGTTTTCACCAAAATCCCTATAATTGTTTAATCTAATATTTAGAAAAACAAAAAACATAAATTGGAAGAAATTTGATTGATGTAGAAAAAATGATGATAAGTTGTTATTAACTTCATACGTTAAAGTTTTGGTTGCTCAGAACAAGCTAATTCATGGAAATAAATTGCAGTATCTGTGTGTTGACGAAATAATGTAACCAGTTGAGAAGATACATGGTTAGTTGATCCCATTACATCAGGTAAGCTCCATTTGAGACCAGGAGTTCAAAAGCCCTTCAGGGAACGCATTTTTTCCATGTAGTTGTTCTACTTTCTTCAAAGAAAAAGAGCAATTGATAAGAACACTTTTAGTACGAAGTTAACCATACCGGAATCTTGAAGAATCGGTGTCAGGTGAGCATATATGGGTTTAAGACAGAGATATCCACAAGTACAACCGTACTTGAGAATCTCAGAATTCTAACGTGGTGTCTCCGTCGAAGAGAACTCCTCATCTCATCTTATCATGCTACTGCAAATAACCTTTAGCCTCCGTCTCCCAATTCAGTAATCTCAGTACCAAGTAAATCTCTTTGCCTCTATGATGCTGTAATTGGTCTGCCGTAAAAGTATATACTTGGTTTTTTACTCCAATCCAACTGCATCCAATCACCTTCTCCACCTTTCCCCTTTTCATGGCTTTCTTAACTCGAACCACACCTTCCCATTGACCCCTTATTTCAAACATCCGAGCCAGTACCAAATAAGGTAGAGATGACTGCGGTTCCAGTTCCATCAACCTCTCGGCTACTCTTTCAGAGAGTTTTAGGTCTCCATGAATCAAACAGGCATGAAGTATTGATTCCCAGATTAAAGAAACAGGCTCATAAGGCATTGATTCTGCAACATATAATGCTTCATCAAGCCTACCAGCTTGACACAACAAGTCCACAAAGCAAGCATAATGCTCATTGCTAGGTTTCACCCCGTACCTTTCCTCCATGGATGAAAATACGGTCATTCCTTCACTGATAAAACCCCCAAAGCTGCAGGCTAACAGAACTCCAGCTAGTGTTATTCTATCTGGTGGCAGACCTGTCCTAATTAGTTCCTTAAAGGTTTGCAGGGCCTCGAAAACCCTACCATTGTGAGTCAAACCCATAATCATGGTATTCCAGGCTATCAAATCTCTTGCAACCATCTTATTAAAGATTTTTATAGAACAGTCAATGAAACCAAATTTGCTGTACATCTCCACCAGCGAGCTGGCAACAATAGCATCCAACTCCAAACCTGATTTCACAGCCAAGGAATGGAACTGAGTTCCTTGCTCCAACTTAAGAATGGAAGTGGAGTGTAGAACACTGCTTAGTGTGAACTCAGTAGGCCTAATATCCTTCTTCAAGGTTAGCACAAAAAGTCGGAGACCATCCTCACGAAAGCCACACCGTGCATAGCTTGAAATCATGGAATTGCAAACTGCAGAATCCCATTGATCTTGCTCTTCAAAAAGCCGAACTGAATCCTCCAATCTGTTGCATTTGGAAAACAGGTCAATTGTGGCACTGGATATAATGGTATTACAAAGAAATCCCACTTTGACACACAGAGCAAAAATCTGCTTACCCTTCTCCAAATTTCGCAAATTCAAACAGGAAGTGATCACTACAGAAACTGAAAACTCATCAGGTGAATACCCTAAGGATCTCATTATACAAAACTTATCCAATGCCAGCTCTGGATATCCTGATTGACAACATACCGAAATCAACGAATTCCAAGAGATAACATCTAACTCTTCCATTGTCAAAAACACCCCAAGAGCATAATCTAAAGAACTAAACTTCCCATACATGTCAATTAAAGAATTCCCGAGCACCACATTCAATGCACCCAAACCACTCCGAACAATGCTACCATGAATTTCCTTTCCATGTCGAACCCCAAACACCACAGACATTAGAATTGAGTACGTGAACTCACTTGGTCTCACACCCAACTTTTGCATTTCCCAAAAAGTTTCCAATGCACAATCAAAATACCCACGTGAAGCATAGCCTGAAATCATAGAATTCCAACTAACAACATCTCGTTCAGGCATATCATCGAACACGGAACATGCCAAACTCAAATTATCAAACTTCAACAACCCCTTCAAGCAAATATTCCAGGATACAATATTCTTGCTACTTATATCATCAAACACTTTCAAAGCATCATTAACATTGCCAAACTGAGAGTACAAATCAAGGCACCGATTACCTAGAAAAGTATGTCTATTTAACCCCACTTTTATCAACTGGGCATGAGTAATTCTTGCAAAACTCAAAGACTTCAATGAGAAACAGTGGTCTATGAGGTAGGAGTAATATGAAAGTGAGGTTCTTGAAACTCTATGACATTGCTTTATTAAAGGGTACATACAAATGCTGGGTGTGGTGATACATCAAGTGTGTAATTCCTTGCTCCTATTATATAATTTAAAGATAAAATATAATAATTAAATTATAAATAAGGTTTTGTGACTGCTTCTCTTCTCTTCTCCGTCTTTTCTTCTCCTCTCCTTCCTGTAATAATTCCAAAAATTCTAAAAGATGCAGCAAAAACATTTTACATCCAAACACAAAAAAATATTTTGAAATTAATCTTTTTTTGCCCTGCAAAGAAAAAATATCTTACCTTGGTGTGCGGTAATTTAGTGTGTGTTTCAGCGGGAGGAATGGTGTTTTTTTTTTTTTTTTTTTAATGAAAAGCATGTATTTTTTGCGATATGATTTGTGCTTTAATTTTATCTTATAGCTTATTGGTAATTGAAAGATTTTTAGGGATATATGAGTCTTTTTAAAATTTCTGAAATGATTAAATAACTAAATTATCCTCTAATGTAAAAAAATTAAAGTTGTTAACTGATAGTATTTTTATCTTTCCTTTTCTTTTAAAATTACAATAAACAAACTTTTTTACTTCTACATTCAATAAAAAATAAGATATGCATCAAGTGGCATTTTTATCCTTTCACTTTGGTTTTTTGTTAATTACAAAATCATGGAGGACAATTTGATCTTTTCACTTAATTAATTAATATTTAAATTCAAAAAGTTGTTGACACATGCAATACACGTATCAGTGTGTTAGAGACACGCGCACCCTTTAGGTGGTACATTCAGTGTCTCCTCGTAACAAAACATGCTTATTAGCCATGTTGTTGGAAATGTCATTGTGTTCTTTTTCTCCTATTATGGCGTGAGTTGGTGATAGTGAGACGGTTTGTCATCAGAGAACCTTTCTTCTTCTTTTTTCTTCTTTTCTCTCTTCTCCCTAAAAAGATAAGTTAACCCTCTTTGTTTTTGGTATTTCAATTTCAATCATTATTCTTTTTATTTTTATTTTTGATTTTTGGTTTTTTTATAAAAGTTTATTTGTTTTCAATGTAGTCCTTCAATTCCTATTTTTCTTTTTATTTTTTAATTTAGTCCTTATTCTTTTTATTTCTTTTTTCCCTAGCTCTTTCGTAACAATTTTATTGATTTTCAATTTCATCATTTAATCCAAGTTTTTGGTGTATTATATTATTTGATTTGGTCCTTATTCTTTTGATTTTTTTTCTTTTGTTAAAGTTATTTTTCTTTTTAATTTAACCCTCCAATCAAAATTCTTTTGTTTCTCTTTAATTTATTTATTTTTTATTTTGATTTTCACCCTCATTCTTTTAATTACCATTTTCTATTTCAAATTATTTTTGTAAATGATTATTTTTCTTGATTTTATACTTAAATTTTTTATTTGCTAGGGATTGAGCTTCTTGGTCTTTTCATGTATGATGTTTCTGTTCTAATAATTCAGGTCACGGGTTTGAAAAGTTAACACAGATTGATATTCTTTTTTAGGTATTTTTTTTTTATTTCATCATTTGACATTATTTATTTTTTAAGATTGGCTTTATGGTTTTCTTCAAAAAAAACATTTTGGGTTATTCCGATATCATCACTTAGGCCATAGGTTCTTTGGGTTAAATTGGGTTAGCCCGCCTTTTATTACTCAAGTTATGTGTTTATCATGTTACCTCGGGTCGACTTGGGTCTATTCATTTTGTCATTGTTTTAATCCAGTTTCATAATTTCAAAGGTTTATTTTCTAAGTTATCGTTATTTTTTTAAAAAATAAAATTATATCATCTCATTAAAATAAAATCAAGTCATTTATTTATTTTTATTTTTTTAAAACATGCTTGGAGCACCTAAGACTATTATATTCATTTTTTTTATTATTAAAAAAATATATTGCCCGTAATGAAAGACGGGTCAAATAGCTAATCTCTTAAACCCAGCGCGCAAGGATGAGAGGGCAGAGGTGTGGGGTTCAACGCGGAGGCTTTGAGCGATTTAAGTGATAATTTCCCCCCACTGCAAGCAAAGCATGCTTTTGTTGTCTTAGGTGTACCTTGTAACTTGTAAGGGTATATTAACCAATATATTTTCACCACGTCAATCTCAGAAGTGTATTGTTAATAATTACTCCTTATATTAATATTAGCTTTTAGTATTAACAAAAACCTAAATAACTCACTATATGACTAAAGATGGAGATATAAAATACCATGGAGTGTAACATGTAATAATATTTTTACTTTTCTCAACAAAAATCAATGAATTTGAATTGAGAGTAATTTTTTTATTCTCATTACCCATTAGTTATTGTTGGATTAATGAGAAATAAATTCTTCTTTTAACTTTTTTTTAATCATGATACAATGACTAAATTTTCCTTTTAAAATTGGTGCTAGGGATTTTTTCATATTTCAAATTGGTATTTTAGTTATAATTAAGTAATCGAGAGAAAATTTGATATTTTAATAAATATAAAATATAATTTAAAAAACAAAAAAATTGATGCAAGTAACGCAGCTTCCAATGTATGGAGTGCCTTTACGGTCTTCAAGCAGTACGTGAAGCTTTTCCTAGCAGTCAAATGCCGCTTTCCACGACAATGTTGGAAGCGGTTCAATGTCATCTTCCTAGTGGTCATGTGTGTGTAGACGACAAAGTAGCGATTGGGCTTCAATGAGATGAATTTTTTTCTTCTCCACCCTTTCTCTCTCGCTCTTCTTTTTAAGTTTCACATTGTTAAGTCAAAATATAAAGGTATCCTGTCATTTGTTTTTTCTTTTCAATTCAGTACGCATTTTTTTATTGTTATTTGTCTTGTTTTTTTTTTTTTAATTTTTTCCCTCATCATTTGGTTTCTTTTTTATATCAAATTTGATCCTTATTTTTTTAATTATTATTTTTTTTACCCTTTTTAATTGAATTTTGTTTTTAATTTGATCTCTCATTATTTGATTTTAATTTATTTTTATGTGAAATTTAATCCCTAATTTTTTTCATTATTTTTTTTTAATTTCATCTAAGATATCTTCATAATTCTAGCACAACATGCCAAGGTATCGTCTCTTCAGCATTAGCTTCAATGTTGCTTTATTCTGTAATTGTATTTCATGCTCACTTAATACCCTTACAAATACATCGGTTTGCTGCTCTCACTTGACTTGTGTGGCTGACGGAAAGCCTTCACAATTTCATTGTTTGGTGATTAATTTATGATAAAGTTATGGCAAAATATATAGCGGTCCTGTTCGAATTAAAACTAGCTTTTGGTACATGATTAATGGACACCATATGTAGAATATGACCAAATCTTACCCAGATTTTGCCGGTCTAATTTCAGTAAATCTAAAAAAAAAATTGAACAAAGCCATGAGATGATATAAAACTATGGATCCTAAACTTCATTCGAAAGTTAAAATCTTGTATTATGATAGTTTTTTTTTATATATAATATAAGAGATTTAATAATCAAACAGTAAGAAATTTAAATTTAATTATTCTTTTTTTTTAATTACATTAATAAAATTAAATACAAGATATATATAGATATATTCAAATTTAAAATCTAAAAAAAATTTATTTAAAAAATGAATCAAAAGATAATATAAAACTATTTTTTTAGAATTCATCTAATAACTTCATCGAAATGGTTTTTTAAATACCAAGAGATTCTTGACACTAAAATCACCTCTTTATCTAGTCTATCAAATCCTACATGACATGCTTTTCTATGCATTTCTTGTTTTTTCACAAGTTACTCACATAAACGTTTCTTGCATGCAACTTTTATACGCATGCAGAAAGTTTTTCCATAAGAGTATATATCATTTTCTGTATTAATAATATTGTTCATCACCAATATTTTCACTAATAATGTGAATGATATAACAACCATCATATAACACATAAATCAACGAGCAACCATGGCTAGCTAATGGATGACCAACTTGAATATCAATTTCTTCATCAATGATACAATATTTTTTCCATGAAGAAATTTCAAGGTCTGGATGTATAAATACATCGAGTTACCAAGATAATAGCACAACCATACCTACATGATAGGAGCTATTTCTAGCATGTCAAGTCCCCCATTCTAGATCATAAAAGCTAACAAAGGCTATAAAAGTCAGCCAAAGGCCATGAAAATTAGGCCAAACCATTGAAAATCAAGCCAAACCAGGTTAGGCTAGATACACTCTCTTTAACCTTCATTTTATTTTTATTTTCATGTATAGTGTTTCCCTCTACATCCATATATTTATTTAAGTATCAGGGAGTTTTCTATTTTTTATAGGGCTTATTTTTTTTCAGGCGAATTGCATAGCCACTAACTAAGCCCATCAACCCAACCATGAAAAACCTAATTTCTGCATGAAGTTTTTTCATGACTTAATCAGTGGCATTATTTGTGGAAAACTAAAAAAAAAACTAGTTCATTCTTTTTCACTATTCACTAAAACTCTTTTTATATCTAATGAAACTTTTGGACAATGAAGAGTAATTGATCTCTCTACAATATGGATTTCAGCTCCCTCATGTCTTTAACAACTCTCCTAACAAGTGTAAGTGTTCAACAATATTGTTCTAGCCATATAAAAATAGCTTCACACTCTTATATTCCATCAATATGAAATTTAATACACAACTTTGTTATGTTCCTTAGATGCATAAAGGTAACTTTTCTTAGATGCATAAAGGCAACTCCATTTCCATGAAGGAATAGGAAAAAATAGCGTGCAAAGTATACATGAAACTTCAACTCTACAAAGAGGTCACTCTCACTATGAAGAGCACTTCTCCACAGATCCTAACCAATAGGAATGTTTATCTTCATCGTTCCTTCCCTAACTCGCACACGCACATGCACACTTTTACAAAAAAAGACCTAGACATGAGATGAGATTAACTCTTAAAAACAAACATCATTCCAATCATGTGGGAAACTCTCCTCTTTATCATAGAATATTACACACTCATTTCTTAAAATTCCATGTCGTTGTATTTCTTAAAATTCCATGTTGTTGTGAAGGTCAATTTGGACAATTATAATGACCTTACAAATCCCAAGGAGCACATACAAAACACTAGAAGCATCCTAGAACTTATAACAGAAAATAGTGATGTTATATATAACATTATCCCTATAATATCTCATGAATTTGCTAGGGTGTGGTATCACAGCTTTGGAATGACTTTATCATTATCCTTTACAATCTCTGTGTGAAGCTCATCTCTGATTTTAACACTAGCATTCTAATTAAAAAAAAAAAAGCATGATTGAGGTCTTTGCCATCACCAAAGGAGAAGACTAGAGCTTATTTTTAGAGATTCAATGATGAAATGCTAAATGTGGAAAATCTATAACTATTAATTATAGGAACACATGTATACACTCTCTAACAGAACTCTTCTTAATGTAAGACAGACAATAGAGAATCATATTTGAGTAGAAGAAGCAAGTGTCACTATACAAAAAAACCCTCATTTTCAAAGAGCAGAATCTCCACGACACCATCAATCTCCCACCAGAGCATAAAAAAGAACACCAAAAGGCATATTCGTGATCGCCTGATATTATCCGAACTCCTGACCACACCTCTCACTACCACATGTGCTAAGGTATTGACCATCATCTAAGGAAAGTATTTCGTGCAATACCACCTCCTATGAAAAGCGATTCAAATACAAAGAACCCTAACAAGTTTTATGTGTTTCACCATGAACATAAACATGACACTGATTGCCATACACTAAAAGAAGAGATTGAAATATTAATCTCCAAAGGATATCTTCACTAATTTTTAAAGAAAAAAATACAACTAGAACAAACAAGAAAATGTCATCATGATACACTGTCGGAGATAAGATAATTCCTCTGAAATAGTATCTTCATTGTCTTTTGAATTTTTCAAATAAAAATAATTGTTCTTCTCCTCATCTCTACAAGAATCTCTATGCTCTAATGAAATATCCATGAAAGGGTCTCTATGTCTCCATTTAAATTCTTCAGGTCTTTAGACCATTTATCTCTAAAAAGACCAAGAATCTTTGTCTAGATCTCTGGACCACTTATCTCCAAGGGTCAGGGATCCTTGAACGCATACACAAATTATATCACTTACTTTTATTCTTACTTTTTTCAAGATTATTTTAACAAGCAAACAAAAATAATAATAATTAAACTCTCAACTCTTTTGCAGAGATGTTGATAAAATTTTAACAAAAGCTACAAAAAGCAAGCACCCGTCCTTCTTACAGACATTGCTATGATAAACATTTTCATGCTATTCTAGCCTAGAAGGTAAAATTTATACAAGTATTTATATATGTTTATTGATTAAAGTTTTTCAAAAATGTATGTGTAAAAGACTTGGGAGGGGGGCAATGATGGTGCACTAAAAAATAAGTTTTTCTACAAAGAAATTATGTTTCCATCCATTTGGTTGAGCCTAAATAGCTAGGATTTTTGCCCAAAACTTCACTTTCGATCTTATGTTGACTCAGTCTATCTAATCCTACCTTAAATGCTTTTTAATGCATTTGTTTAGGTTCCCATAAGCCACCCACTTAGAATTTTCATGCACAAAACTTTTATATGCACATACAAATGTTTTCTAGCAGAACAAGTACTATTTTCAACACCAATAACATTGCTTATCTCCATCATTTTGACCAATGACATGTATGACACAACAACGAAACATCAACCAAGGAGCAACCATGGCTAGCCAATGGATGACTAGCTTGAGCACTAATTTCTCTACCAATGAAACAATTGCTTCTCCCTGAAAAAATTTCAAGGCTAAAGTGTATAAATACACTCAATTACCAGGCAAACAAGCTACAGCACAACTAAACCTAAAAACTAAGAAGCAATTTCTAGCAAGACATGTAGATCATAAAATCCAACAAATGCCATAAAAACAAGCCAAAGATCATGAAAACTAGAGCAAACAATTGAAAGTCTAGCCAAACCAGGGCAACCATATAATTTTTATACCAGATATGCATTTCTTAACCTTCACTTTATTTTTTCCCTTCTTGTATATTTTTCCCTCTATATGCACATACTGATTTAAACATAAGATTTATTTTCTTTAGGTGAATCACACAGCCATCAGATAAGCTTGTCAACCTAACCATGGAAAACTTGATTTTTGTGTGAAGGTTTTTCATGACTTTATCAAATATTATAATATTTGATAATTTTATTTCCTTTTTAATTTTTTAACGAGTAAAAGTAGCATTACTTTGATATTATGTAAAGATATTTGTTGCATTTATTCTTGTTCTTATACTCTCCAATAAGGTAACGAAGATCTCATCATACTTTAGTAGCATGTAATAACATGTACTGATAGTTCTCCTCACTACTAGTAAGTATTAGATTTGTGAGTGTCAAGAAGATTGAGAATTAATTGATATAAAGATGTTTTGGGGAGAATTAAATAAATAAATTTTTTTTCCTTTTTGTAATTACTACTCTACATTATTATATTATAGAATACACTAAAAGGTGTGGATGGATTATTATAGATTAACAATGGTCATACACTTACAAAATGTTGTGGACATACTATTCATTTTCTAATAATTCATTTTGTTCCTTAATTTTTTTTTTGTGATTGATCCTAATTTAAGTCCAATTGCTTTTGATTTCCTAGGAAATGATGAAATTGAAAGATGAGGGACCACGATGAAAAAAGGCGAGACACATCGGTGGCGTGCTAAAGATTTCGTAAAAAAATACACCTAAGTCCTAAATCTTTAAAAATATCACAATTTATACAATTTAGGTTCCTTTAAATTTACAAAATTCACTTTTGATACATAAGTTTATTTGTATTATTTTTCAATCACTAGTTAGAAGTAAGAAAGAGAGAGATGGTTGCTAGATTCCATTGATGAGAGAGAAAATTACCATTCAAGCTATTTTCCAACAATGAGAGGAGAATGATGGTGGTGTTTTAAAGCCTTAATGTTACTTGAAAAAATAGATCTAAGACGAGGAAGCCAAAACTAACCCGGTTTGATTTTGGATTTTTGGACTTTTTTATTATTATTTTAGGTTGATGAGTTCATTTGTAGGTGTTTTAAAGGTGTTGATGAGATTTATGTTACCTGAAACATGTTGGCCCACGAGTTTG
>Ga0307510_10006105_pt1 | contig 14355 bp, 7 predicted proteins | sample 12_EM_MG_FD_207224 | JGI IMG/M metagenome (GOLD analysis project Ga0307510, IMG submission 207224) | Populus trichocarpa ectomycorrhiza microbial communities from riparian zone in the Pacific Northwest, United States - 12_EM | ecosystem: Host-associated > Plants > Roots > Unclassified | place...
ATTTTCCCCTCCCCCTCCCCCTCCATCTTGTTATGAGTTTTTGTAATATAATTAAGATATTTGTATAGAATATTGATATTAACTATTAAATTATTATAAAATCTTGTTGTTTAATTTATTATTTGTTGTGATTTTTGGTTTTAAAAGATGCAATTGAGATTATAATTAATAAGTAAACATGAAAAGAAAAAAAATTAATGAAATACATACAGAATCACCAATAGAAATTAATATTTCATTGGTGATGCCATCAGCGATATCCGAACTAATTTCGTTGGAGAATTACAAAATATTGTGGAGTTTTCAGACTCGGCAATTAAATCAAACTTCGTAGGGAATTTCGTTGGTGATGTCATAATTGATATTCATAAGCTGGTCAATGGATTAACGATGCTTGACAATAAGCTAACCGACAACATGAACTCGTCAACAATTCTGTCAGAAATTAAAATGTTGATGGACGTCAAGCATAGATGCCAATGTAATATTCCGTCAACGTTTAATAATTTTCTGGTAATGTGACTAGATTTAAAACAAATCATTTGCATTCAAACTAAATGCATTTACCAAAAGTTGCTCGATCACCATCTTCTTTTAATCCAGGTTAGGAATAGATCCATTCTTTTTCCTTGTGTTTGTGATAGAATTATTGCAAGAAAAAAATGATTGTCTCCATTATTAAGTCCACCAATTAAAAATTCCCAAGAAGAAAGGACGGTTTGCATGGTTACCCTAATTTAAAATGAGATTTAAAAAAAAAAATGAAGATAAAATCGAATATAAGTAAGAGAAAAGGGTGAATGAGTGAAGACAAAACGTGTGAATATACTCCAAATCTGAAGAGACACTACAAATCTTCTCTGATACTCGTAGGCCATAGCATGTAAGATAAATCTAAATGCATTTTATTCTATTATATAGTTACAAGATTTGGCATTTAAATTGCTCCTTACTCATAGGCCATATATAGCCCAAAATATAGAAAGAAAACTATTGAGATATGATATAATTAAGAGTACATGGTTACAAGTTTTGGCATTTAAACTGTTTCTTACTCATGAAGAAGCAACTAAAACCATGGTGGATTTTGATTCTCTCATGTTCATATGATTATATGATGTTCATATGAATCTAGATCTAGTAAAATAAAAATGAATTACGTTAATGTTGTCCCCTTTTAATATGGATTAAATTAAATTATATGTGTGCCCATTTATTTTAAATTTAAAAAACACGAGAGTTTAAATCTTGAATCGAAACACATTTCATGTATTTTTATAAAAAATATTAACAGCTTCAAGTCAATTCTGAGAAGAACTAAATTATTGAGTCCATTAAATTTGCATTAAATGACAATTAATTTCTTGCGTATAAAAGATTCCAGGATTTGAATATGAGACCTCTCAATTATAGCATACCTAAAACCTTGAAACTCTAGGCAAATAGGACCAAAACAACATCATTAACTTAATACTAGTCTCCCTTGGGGGAGCAAAAACATGTCTCCACTAAACAAAGCATGGGGAGATACCATCGCCACCACCACAAGTTTCCCTCTAGAGAAACAATAAAACAAAGCATATATGACAAGGAAACTACAAGAAAGGAGTGGTTGTGGTAGTGGCAGCGTCATTGAAGTTGAAGTTGAAGGTTGAAGGTTGAAGGTGATATAAAATAATTAATGGCACACTCTCTAGGTCTTTGAAATTCCCTGAAATTAACCTATATATTAGGAGTTGTTGCCCGTGAAACTTCTCTTTTCCGCCATTTATTGAGTTGCATGTGTCTTCGTACTGTTGATTAATTAACAAATGTGTTTAATATTATTGATACAGCCCTAAGATTCTCTGTCCTTGATTAGCAGCTTGACAACTCTTCCTTGCATGGTGTCTTCAACGAAGACAAGCGGTAATTAGCATCCACTGGGAATATTAATCATGTTCATAATGACTTTAGTGAGGATTCCATCCAATTATTTAGTACCACATACATAAATATATAGGAAGTCTCCGACGAACAGGAGATGCAATGCCACTTGTTAACATTCGATTTTGAGATACTATCCTTTACAGTGGTCAAATTGACTGGTTTAGCCATTCAAGAACACGACCTATTTTTAGATGAGGTTTTCAAGAGATTTTGCTTTTCTGAAAAGGGATTTCAAATCTAATATGTTTTAGATTTATTCATTTAATATTTCTATCAAGAATGACTGCAAAGTGTAATTAAGAACACAAAAAGAAGCAATTTTATAACCATACTTTCAATTATATTACCAAACACAAATTAATTAAGTATATAAATTTGAAATGTTGAGTTGGCAATAACGTTTAAGTACATAAATAGTATCTTTTAGGTAGTGATTTGCGGTTGATTTAGAACTCCAAAACCAAGAAATTCTGACTGATTAATTACTGGGAATTCTTTATGGAAAGTGACCGATAGCAGTGGACAGGCTAGTATGTTCTTAAATGCCATCCTCGGAATATATATATATATAAATGAAAATTAACTAGCTGTTAAAATCTCAATGATATTGCATAAAAAAGAAAGGAAAAAAGAATCCCGTCCCCATACTCAGATTTCTAAAAAGAAAAATTAATGGGGTAAAAGATGTAAGATAATGCTTAAAAAGAAAACCTCCTGTTTATTGAATGAACAGGTCAGCCTGTGATTTTAAGCTCTAAATTGCACAAACCATGACTAAGCTTGGGGTTCAAAACTACATCGAACAATTACGCCAAATATAAATGGTAACTTCAGTCAAAGCTAGCTTATACACTGTAAACTATCTGTAAGACCTGGTTCAGCCTAACAAGATAACTTAGCCATGGATTGATCTGGGGTTAACCATGACTCAAGTCAACACCAATCCCCGTCCTGGATCGACGTAGACCTTTGGCGGCCAGAAACTCGTGCTGTGTAATCGTTCATGTATAAACACGCTAGACATACGTTAACTTCAGAACGCAGGTAATGCACGTACAGAAATCAAATGCACCAATTGCATCAGTTGGGGTTTTGCTAACAGCAGATTGTTAGCAGATCATGCCAGTTGGTTTAGGAGAAGTTAACCCAATATTGGCATTGTAAAGCAAGATCATCAACATGGAAAACATTCCATACAACTGTTCTTTTCTTATTTTGGTAGACTGAAAACCAGGAGACAATGCATTGGGAAGGGAAGGAAAAACAGTGTTCAAATTCTGTGGTTAACTATACACGTCATGAAAAACCATTTATAAGCAAGACTGCTGTTTCATCAGAGAAGCAGCTTTCCTCTGATAAACAAACAGCTCAAACTGTGTGTGTGTGTGTGTGTAGGAAATGAAGAGCTAACCATTATCATTCAATCAACAAAACAAGTGAAAATGAAAATTTTGCTTGGAAGCCTAAGCATGGATTAAACAATAGGAGTCTAAAGTACACGAAAAAATTTCAAGCATTATGCAAAGCAATTCAACAACAGAAATTGATGCTGGTAAAACTTGACTCTGGTCAAGGATGAGCTTCTTTATAGTTCAAGCATCAGAAAATTATACAGCCATAACAGTAAAACAAAACAAAAAACTCGGGATCATTTTCCGATCCAATTACAGCATCTCCAGTTATGGCAAAAAGAAGCATCTACAGTTCGGATCAGCTTTACAAAACAAAAGAAACTTGCCTATATTGGTGTGTGTTGAGCTGTTTCCACTAGCAAACTTATTAACTTTTGCAGGATAAGCTACAGTATTAGTTGCTTTGGCTGGCCTATGTACCGACCTTCATGTATCAACTCAGAAAACGTTCTTCAGTTTCTATCATCCCAATTCTCTTACCTTTTGAAGCATCCTCACCATGAGGACTGCCTGCATTTGTGGAGAAATCCAAGCCATTTCTTCCTAGGCCATTTGTGCTTTGTTGACTTCCATAATCACCGGAGGAAGTTCTGAAGAGATGGCTGTTGGATCATCTCTGGCATGATCTTCACTTCTTATCATCTCCCTAGTAATTGAGGCATCATCAACCATTCGGCTTACCTCTGTTTGTGACAAACTTTGCATTGTTTGTTTGTCAGCTTCTCTACCAGTTGCCACCAATTCTGCTTCACTGGCTTCGGTAACAACCTGGAGAAATTCCGAAGGGATAGCAGCTGGGTCCAATTCCCGACAACCCTCCGGAGCGCTATGAGCTTCTTCGCCTGTAAGCACATGATTAGGGACCTGATGAGAGAAGCGGAACATCTCTTCTTTAGGAATCCTCCTAATATCATTTGGACCTACATGTCTACAAAAAACTGCCTTGAAACCAGCAACCTTAATAAGAGGAACAACAGATATGCCCTGTTCTTCATCGTAGTCATCAAGTACTTCTACCATCTCATATTCTCGCACCACTTCATCTGGGGTGTCCTCATTCCAGTCTGGAGACCAGTTTCTGTATAGAGCCCAGACATCTCCCTTTCTTGGAAGGATGCGAACAACTCCACGTGCGCCTTTTGACCATGTAACCCTATGTGAGAAAGAGTTTAAGGTTTTGCTGATTTCATGTCTGCCAGTCCGGAAATCACCACAAGTTTTTAAAAAACCAGACCCCACCCAGTCTAGAAGGCCAAATTCACTGTTGCTTCGTGAGTTAAGCCAACTGATCTTCATCTTAAAAGGCTTCAAAGAGATCACTGAGTGAATTCGAGCATAATATCGGGGCATCCCATCGTTTTCATCATAGGCAGCCCAGACCTGGTCATCACCAAAGGAACTTTCTGTTCGATCCAAGTCAAAATTATGAAAATCAGGATCTGGAACATTGATTGACAAAGGTGCTGGTGCCTGTTTAGTAGATCCATTGGAAGAAGTGCCAGCAGAGTCACCACTCTTATGTTTATTTGCATCATTGTTCACCAAGCTTTCCGGTTTTTTACTTTCTTTCAGTTTCACCTGATTTGAGCTCCATTCTTTAAGTTTTCCACGGACCTCCAAGAGTCCCTTCTTCATCAAAATGTTTCGAAGCTCGAGAAGGGACAACTCTCGTCCAGTGATGGACTTGGTATGAATATCTGAAAAACCATGAACCCTTTGTGCTTCAAATTGGCCCCTTCTTGGTTCAGATGAATTTCTGATTCCTGCTCCTCCATTTCCAATGACTGCTTGATTCAAAACATCAGCTCCGTGATTGTTCATGCCAGTTTCATCACATCTCCTCCTTTTAAAGAGTTGGTCTGCTCTAAGAGCAGAATTACCCACCCTTTTGGAAGCATAACGCTTCTCCCATTCAGTGGCTGCCTGTGCATCCTCCTGCTCTCTCTTCAATTGGTCATGTGTTTTCTGAACCACACTCTTAGCATGACCAGCGGTTGATGTTGATGCAATTTTGCCTCCAAAATTACACCATTGGAGATTTGGACCATTAGTTGAATTGTGTACTCCAAACCCCTCAGATCCTGAATTTTGACCACCATTTTTTTGAGAATTAAATGCATTACTATTTCCAGCATGATGTCTTGGATTCTGGGATGACTTCATAACGTTTGAAGGTGGATCCTTCTCAACAGCCAAAAAAGGCTGATGACAGTTGGGACATAGCAGGTTGTGATTCAGATAAACCCTCAGATACTCATAATGCATCATACATCGACTGCAGATAGTCCAAAACGTATCAGGTTTTTTAGATGACGGAGAAGGGACTGATGTGGGCCTCGACTGCATATTCTTGTTCTGAGTCCTTGTATGCGAAGTTACAGTACTGTTGTGATTATGAAAGCCATTTTCCCTATGTTGGGCAGAGGGAGCCTTAGTCTGGGTTGATACTCTCCCCTGCCATTCTGCAGGACTCAGTTTCTGATTGTATGCTCGTCTCTTTTCCTTATCAGATAACAAGCCCCAGGCCTCTGAAACCAGCTTAAATGCATCATCTGCACCCAGAGACTTGTTTCTATCAGGATGAAGCATGAGCGCTAGCTTGTGGTATTGTTTTCTGACTGTCTCATCGTCAGCCCAGGGGTTCGCACCAAGCACGCCGTACCAATCAACTTCTCCATTACTAGTTCTGTTCTCTGCAGAAATATGAACGTCAAAAGTAGTCAGCATTTGGGATAAACCATCGAGCTCGGGGTACAAATTTTGAGCCTTTAAAGCAAACTTCTTTGCCCCAGCATAATCCCTCCCCATAAACTTCTTCTCAGCAATTTCCTTTGCCCTGACTGCTTCATCTTTGTTGCACTCCATAATATCTCGATGTCCTAGAATATAGCCCTTGTCTTGTGGTTATATGAATGTTTCTAAGATTTCATCCACAAGTCATATGTTCCACGGCTCCAGGTTGTTCATTTTTCAAGACAAATGGCACTGTCAATTCTCTGACACCTGTTCAATGCAGAAAAAAGTTAAACTAAAATAAATGTCGAAGAGATCTAATGTCAGTTATTGTAGCCATATAATTACAAAACAAACACGATATTCATACAAATCGCAACCAACAGTACTTGAATTTCTTATTCCTTCCTGAAAAATAAATCTCCAGAAAAATAACTCTTATAGAAATCACATAATTCTTTATTTTACTCTAGAATGTATCACATTTATTTACATTAACAAGGAGAAGTTTTCAATATTTGACAGAATAATAAATCTCAGTCTCTTCTAATTTGAGCAACAAATGTCAGCAAAACTTGCAGCATGACATACAATAATTTGATAAAATAAGAAGTGCTCATGGACCACTCATCGTGTAATATAATTCCCTAATACCTATGAAACATAGAGGCATGTGAATCACTTCATATTGGAATATTTGACCTATAAACATAGATGCACATGAATTAATTCATATTGGGATATTTGATCTATAAACAAAGATGAGCATGATTCACTTCATATTGGAAAAGTTAAGTGATCTTTTTCCTATCAAAAGAAACACATAAACCCTAGCAGTAACTTCTTGTGTGTCCTTGTGCCTAACAATGAATCTCATGCTTCAAGCCCACAAAATCCTATCGGGCATCATCTACAATATACAAAAGGGTTTGATTCCATTTTAAGAATATGCAAAAAGGTGGGAAACATTCAATGGAATATATTAAAGGGCAGGAAAGAAAAAGGATAGGGCACCACAATAGACATCAAATAATTCAGACAACTAAAATATAGGCAAATGCCACCTGCCTGCATTGCACGCTTTTCTTTACTGTCAGTTATAAATGAAAATCATACATGTGCATGTACAAAAGCACACATGCGTGCGCATATGTAAGGGTCACCATAGGTTTTCATAGAAAGGCAGGGTTCACCAACTTACAGGATATAATCATGCTACTTGAATTTTATAAAGTATCTATTATACAATTATGATGACAGACAAACACAAACACGGATATTGTAATGAGAATAAAGTACAAGATATTGGACAAAAAAGCTCCCAAGTTCTAGACACATGAATACCGGTACTGTGTCTTTCCAGGAATATCCTAAAATGGAGTGTGCATATTTATGAGTTTCTAAAGAGGAATGGGAGAGATCATGTTTTTCACCTTAAAGACACCAAAACAGGGATCCATAAGGATTACATTTGAACTTGTACAGGTGCTTGCATGCAATGTGTCCACTACTAGCTTCTGCCGAAACTCTTCCATTTTTCCCTCCCAACAAATAGGTCTTCCCCCTAGTCATGTTATCTAACCAAGAAGGCCCTGTGACTCGTCCAACCTTTACATATAATCTCAATCAGGTATGCATAGGTCATCCCCCCCTTATAATTACAAGTAGAAATACTTGGCACTTTCAAACCCTACCATATATATTCATAGTGAATGGTGATATCAGGGAAAGGAGAGAACACGATTTTCTAAAAAAAGCTTATGTAATATCCAACAAATAAATAAGGTACAAACACTATTCATTTTATGGGTTAAAAACTAATGTCAAAGAATTATTATTGTTTGACACTCCTAAACATCAATGCATAAGAGGACATGTTGGGGCAGTTAACACACGATTTATGTATTCTATTGTGCACAATTCCTACATCATGCAGACTTAACCAGCACTAGGTAACTGTGCCACACACCAAGGCAATGCCACTTTTCCAATTTTCTTCCTTTACAAATGTAAAACATAGACATGGAAAGGCAACATAATCAACATGCAGAACACATTTTTACTTGAGTAAAAAAAGGCTAGTTAATAATGCATGAGTGCTTTCTGTATCAAGCCTCACACAAGAGCTACTACGCCTTATTCGTGTTAAATAATAAATTTGAAATCCATGTAGGCATATCTATATATAGATGGAAAAGGAGTATTTTTTATTCTTAATTTCTTCCTTTTCCATCTTAAGCATATAATGTTGGACTTCCAGGGAAAATAAATTCAGCTTTCGAATAAATATAAGTAGTTTCTCAAATCATTTGTTGTTAAAATAGTTTTTTCCATCTCTCAACAAGAACCATTTTTCATCTCGATGACTAAATAAGAAATGCACTTTGCAGATGGAAGTCAGTTTTTCCAATTTAGTTTTTCCCTTTGTTCTTCTCAATTTGTAGATTCAGAGAAACCATATATCTAGAGAAGTCTCATGGATGGTTGTTTTAAGATTCTTTAAAGTTCAGATCAGAATGTGTAAAATATTTTTTCCCATTAAGGATCGATGATACTGGACAAAAAATGAAACTTTCAATTTACCTCGAGTGCAAAGCTTATCTTTAGCTTTCATAGTATGATTTGAAATCATACATTTAGAGGAGAGGCAAATGAAGTAAAAGTTAGCTTCAAAAGGTACCATTAACACAAGGAAAAGAAATAGGTAGAAAATGATCAAACATGGTATATACATAAATATAATGTTTTATCACCTATAAAAGTTGCACACTTGTTTCTTTCGAATCCTGATCTTTCCTTAACGTGTTAAATTCTCGAACAATGGCGAGAACATTACCATAACATTTGAAATTCAACACCAAATAGTTCCAAAGATAATCAGAATCTCCTGTTCGTTATTCTTAAAATAACACATCCCCACCTTCGCGGAGCTACCATTACCTCAACCACAATTTGCAACAGGACATAAAGAACCAATTCTGTATAATAGATTCAGCTTTTAATACTCTAGATTAATACTAAATTAAAACTTTTCAACAACTTGATTATCACAAGAATGCTAACATAAGCAACGTGCAACATTCCCACAAAATTCCTATGGATCCAAATCCATAACAAGATACAATCAGATTCAGAATTCCTACCTTCTTAAGATACCTTATCAACTCATTTCAACAGTCCAAACTCTAAAGTAGTAGCATTTACAATAACAAACTAAGATAGCCTCAAATTATCACACACACGCATTCATTTGAGAACAAAAAAGCCAACAGACAACAAGCCCGCAAAATGTAAACTAAAAAAGGTCCCGTCTTTCCTTCACCATTTCATGTTCTAAACAATTCAAGAATCACATCCAACTCAAATTAAACATCCACAAAAACAAAACATAACAAAACCCCATTAGCAAACAGTAAAATAAATAAGCCAAAAACACTACAATCGATCAAACAACAAGTTATTCATGGATCTACAGTGATAGGGTTTTTAAAGCAACAACTAACGGTCAAATTACACTCATTTGAATTATTAGCAAATTAACTTCAAACTGAAACCCTAGATTCTAAAGTCTTGAAAGCAGTACCCAGATTGCTAATCTCGCAAAAAAACAGAATAAAAAACAAAACTTTATCATATGGCCCAAAAAAACTTAAAAAATGAGAAGTTACCTATAGAAAGGAGAGTCTTTTCAAATGAAGAAAAATTGTATCAATCAAAATGCATAATGGGTTTTCATTTTTTATTTTTTTTTTCAAAAACCCATTAGAAACTCTGAACTCTGAAGAGCTCTCTCTCTCTCTCTCGCTCTCTCTTTCTCTCAGCTCTAAAGTGCCCAAGTAAGCATAACTGAAATAACAAAGAAAATGAAAAGGCAAGTGGGGGTTTGGTTAATATTTAAGTAGGAGTGTGCCCTTTTTTTATTATTAACCCAAATCCTACTTTTTTATAGTGAAAACAAAGTTGACTATGGTTAAATTTTAACTCCTGAATGGGGTTCAAATTTAACCTTGGCATTGTGGTGGGTTAGATTTTAACCTAGGTTAAATTTTTTAACTATAATTGGGTTTGCAAAAGTGATTAAATTTGATGGATTATTGTGGTGATATTACCCTATGATGGATTATTAATGGCAAATCTTAGTGTTAATGACACATTGCAGAGAAAGCATGGTTAGATTTTCTTTTTTCCATTTTAATTAACCATACAAGATATTAATTTTGAGGTGATATTATGAATATGCAAATTAATATAGTAGGTGATAACTAGTGAATTATTAGTTACACGACTAAAATAGGATGAATTAGGTATACCAAAAAAATTACAAGAAATTCTTTATATAAGATATTTTACCCTGAAGGATAGTTTTGTCATTTTAAAATGCTTTTTAGCTTGCAAATCCAACTTTTTATAATGAGAACTATTTAACCAGGGTTAAATCTTAACTCTTGAATAGGGTTTGCATTGGCAAAGCAATGTGCCTGATTAACTAGGTTCCAGGGTTAAACTGAGCTGCAAATTTTGTGAAATATTTATGGAGAATTGCTCAGAAAATTAATTGCAAATGTTGCAGAAAATCAACCTTTTCCTTGAAAAAATCTAAACATTCTGACAACTGCAATTTGCTTTATACAGCACCTGTTAAGGCTATCTGAGATGGTTATCATAACCAATTATGGCATTCTCATTATTACTATACTTTAATCCAGAAATTTTAACCTTCGATTGTTATTTTTCTACTTTACCCTTTTCCCCCCTCCATATGTATTTATTATCATTGATCATTATTAGTATATCTCTTGTATTCAACTTAAACGTTGAAGTTAAAGTTTTCCCAGGATTTGTTTGGCAAAAATATATTCTCTCCGAGATATCTCAATGACAAGAGGCCAAGGTTAATTGTAACCGTAATCTCTGTTATTGCCTGAATTTAATGTGATTGTACAAATTCTTTTAACTTGTTTTGATCCTTCCACGTGTTAGGCTTGAAAGTATCAATCACTTGTTATCCACAACAATAAAGCTTGAACGTAAGAATCACATGAAATAAGCCTCCCAGAAGGCTTTCTTTTTGTCTTTTTTATAATTTTACAGTCACCTAGTGATATCCTTGAGCTAGTTTCTGTTCAAAAAGCAAGCTGTCCGCACAAAAACAGAAGGGTATGGAAAATTTCACGTCTTATAGCTCTGGTTTTGTTGATGTTGGACAATTACATGCTGCGTTGGAAGATCAAAATACAACAGAATCATTGTCTATTCATGGTCAGCATTGTCATAGTTTTGAACGTAACTAAGATTGAGTCATGGCATGTATCATTAGTTTTACTCTCCAGGTTCTGCTAAGATAGGCTTTTCACCATTGAAAGCAGCCACTGATTTCTCAACCACAGCAATCACTCTTCATTCTTGAACCACCTGAAGTTTCTGTTAGCAATCAAACAAAATAAATTGGTCAGCATTTTGTTTTACCAGCTGACTGTGCAAGAGGAAGGAAATATTAATTAGGCTAATCAAGACAGAATTTGTCAGTATTTTGTTTTTCCAGTAGCTGTTCGATTCAAACTATCAGCTCCGTAATTGCACATGCCAGTTTCTTCATGTCTCCTCCTTTTACATAGGTGGTCTACTCTAAGAGAAGAGTTATCCATCCTTTCTGAAGCATGACACTTCTCCCGTTCAGTGGCTGCCCGTGCATCCCCCTGCCTTCTCTTCACTTGGTCATGTGTCTTCTGAACCACACTCTCACCATGACCAGTGGTTGACATTGACGCAACTTTTACATCCAGCAAGACTCATTCTAGTAAAATTACTCCACTGGAGGTTTGGGCCGTTAGTTGAAATGCGGACTTCAAAGCTCTCAGATTCTGAACTTTGACCACCAGTTCTTTGGGAATTAATAGGATTGCTATTGGCGGCATGATGTCCTGCATCCTGGGATGACTTTGTAACATTTGATGGTGGATCTTTCAAAACAGCCAACGAAGGCTGATGACAGTTTGTGATTCAGATAAACCCTCAGAAACTCACAATGCATGATACATTGCTTGCAGATAGTCCAAAATTTATCCGGTTTTCGAGTGAAGGTGAAGGGACTGATGCAGGCCTCAACTGCATATTCTTGTTCCAAGTCGTTGTATGCAAAGTGACGGTACTGTTATGATTATGAATTGAAAGCCATTTGCCCTCTGTTGGGCAGAGGGAACCTCGGTCTGAGTTGACACTCTCTGTTGCTTTCCTGACAGATTGAGCTTCTGATTGTATGCTACTCTCTTCTCCTTATCGGGTAACAAACCCCAGGCCTCTTAAACCAGCTTAAATGCACCATCGGCACCCAGAGACTTGTTTTTATCAGGATGAAGCACGAGAGCTAGCTAGTGGTATTGCTATTCCAGGGATCACACCGAGCACAGAGTACCGATCAACTTCTCCCCTACTTATTCTCTTCTCCACAGAAATATACACATCAAATACTCTCAGCATTTTCAATAAACCCTCAAGCTTGGGATACAAGATCGTGTCTTTCCAGGAATATCCTGAAATGGGGTGGATATTTATGTCTCTCAAGAGGAATAGCAAAGCCAACGTTTTTCACCTTAAGTCACCAAAACATGGATCCATCAGGCAACATAATGCCTATATCAAGTGGTGAGTGGATATATCCAAGATGACATGTTTCCAAATTTCTTCCTCGCAATTCTAAAACATAGCAGACACAGAAAGGCAACATAATCAATATGCAGACCACATTTTTACTTCAGTATTGAAAAGACAGTTAATAATGCAGGAGTGCTTTCTGTATGAAGCCTCACAAACAAGAACTACGCCTTACGCATGTTAAATTACAACTTTGAGATCCAGGTATACGTATTTGCATATAGATGTAAAAGCAACACTTTTTATTCTTATTTTTCTTCCTGTTCCATCTTATGCATTCCCAAGCACATAATGCTGCACTTAAGAGGGAAGATAAATTCAGATTTCATGTAAATAAAAGGTAGTTTCCTGAAACATTTGTTGTTAAAATAGCCTTTTCCATCTCTCAACAAAAACCAGTTTTCTTCTCGTCAGCTAAATAACAAATGTGCATTGCAAATGGAAGTCAGATTTGCCAATTTAGTTTTTACCTTACTTCTTCTCAATTTCCAGATTCAGAGAAGCAATATATCTAGAAAAGTCTCAATGACGGTTGTTTTCAGATTCTTTCAAGTTCAGATCATAATATATAAAAATGGTTTTCCATTAAGGATCAACGATGCAGGACAAAAACCTGCAATTCTGCTATCAATTCTGCAAAGATTCAGCCTTTTAATATTCTAGAGTAATGCTGAATTAAACTTTTCAAGCAACTAGATTATCACTAAAACACATTCCCACAAAATTCCTGCAGATCCAAATCCATAACAAGATACAATCAGAATCAAAATTCCTACCTTCTTAAGATACATATCAACTCCTTTGTACAGCCCAAACTCCAGCATAACAAAAGGCAGTAGAATTCACAATAACAAACTAAAGATAACCTCAAAGTGTCACATAAAACAACTAATCAATTCATTTGAGAACAAAAACAGCCCAAAAGCAACATGCCCACATAATGTAACCTGAAAAGGCTCCCATCTTTACTTCACCATTTCATATTCTAAACAATTCATGAATCACATCCAACCCATAATTTAACATCCACAAGAAAAATTAGAATAAAAAATAAAACATTACTGTAGAGTAATAGGGTCCACTAGACCCAATTGTCTTGCCCGTCCAACCCAAAAATATTGATTCTGACTCCACAACAAGACCTAATAGCGATTGGGTTAGGCTCCGCAACCAGACCCAATAGCATTTGGGTTTGACTGGGCCGTCAGACCCAAGACTATTAAGACCGCTATACATGATTGTCTTGCTTGCCAGACCCAATAGCATTTAGGTCTGGCTCCACAACCACGCCCAAGATTATTATGTCTGACTCGGCAATCAAACTCGAGGCTCTTAGATCTGGTACTCTGTATTTTTTATATTTGTTTTAAATTTTTTAAAAAATTGTTATTGACTCGCTATAAATCACGATTCAATATATATCTATATGTCATGTGTAATGAAGAAGAAGATTCAGGAAATATGTTATCCAAATCAACAAGTGTTATTAAGTATTTATGATTAAGTCATTGGTTCCTTTTTAAATTTTGATTTTAATAAATTATCAATTAACGAGCTGACCTACATGAACTTTCTAAAAAAATTGTAGGAACACGCGCATGGAGTGGCATGCTAAGCTGCCGCCAGGCCA
>Ga0307510_10006106_pt1 | contig 14352 bp, 13 predicted proteins | sample 12_EM_MG_FD_207224 | JGI IMG/M metagenome (GOLD analysis project Ga0307510, IMG submission 207224) | Populus trichocarpa ectomycorrhiza microbial communities from riparian zone in the Pacific Northwest, United States - 12_EM | ecosystem: Host-associated > Plants > Roots > Unclassified | place...
GGCCCCCACGCTCTCTCTCTACTTACTCCAAGTTGAACTCAACTGACAGGACTTTTTCTAACGATAATAACTAGTGTTTTGGTCCATAAACCCCGTTTTGTGGCTTTTTTTTGTACTCGAGTATGGTGGAAACTCGTGCTTCCGAGGTTGGATCAGGTCACGTGATTAAACGGTGGCGGTGAGTGGGAAGCATGGTGTTGAATCATGTGACCTGATCCAACCTCGGAAGCACGAGTACTCGAGTACCCGAGTACAATAGCCGACCATGGGTCGGTTTAGCTAATCATCAAGTTCTAAAATCTGGCTGGTAAAACTAGGCGGTCGCCGTTCAACCGGCATCATTTTCCGGTAGGCGCGCAAATGTGTCTGACGTTACCCAATTTTTTACTGTCCAACCGTACGTTCTTCTTGTTACCGGAGTAGATGGTAAGAACGTGGCACCCCATCATTTTGCACCGAATATATCTTCAAGGACCTTTATCAAGGACATCGGATACGAGTAAAAAAATGTTGGATATTAAGCCAGCTTGGGGAAGCCGCGGGAATTCATCTCTTGGCAAAAAAATTCTGCGTCAAAAAGAAATGTTGCTGAGAATGGTTGAGGTACCGTATTATTGGTTTGTATGAGCGCTCCAGATGAAAGAAACATTCAAATACCTGTCATAATGACTGTGCTGTGGTGGATCTGCAGTTGCTTTTCACCGGTGCAACTTAAGAGGATAAAAGAAATGCAGTCGAACCCCATGGAAATTTCTAGTCACTGGTAAGAATTACTCATTGGCTACCGTACTCTGTAAACCAAGTTCATTGAGTTCCTAGAGTGGGATAGTTTTGGAGTGTGCCTGTGTGTACGAGTAGCGGGGGGTGACAAGCAAGATCTTCCACCAAGTGGCGGTGTAGTACCAGCACGGTACTGGGCATATTGTGCTCGAAAACCGTTGGCCTCTGAACCTTTCTCCCCTCTAAATGTGGATCAGACTGGGGGGATGCCCTTCCCAAGGGTAACACAGAAAAAACCCCTCCCAGGATTCAGGAACCCCTCCTGCACGCTGCGAAAACGTTCCCGAACCTGGCGTTCGCAACGCCCCTCACTATCTTACACAAGGCCTACAGTAAGGCACCCGTTACCAACAAATTGGATCAAGTCACCGGTCTTCCAAAGAACCCAAGCGCCACCCCTCACTTCCTCCATCCGTCCCATTGATTACTCCCGGGGCCTTTTCCACAAAGAGCCCTTATCACTTCGGCTGGCTGCTCGGCTGTTTATGCATGATCCTTCGCTTTTCGAATTTGCAAAGGGGGTAGTCTTCACAGTACCAGCTACGAAACTGAGCGGGCGACGAACAGGGATCAATCACAGGTAATCTTTTGTAACCTTAACCTTGATGATTCACTTTTATGTCTACAAAATACCCCTGTTCGCCGCCCGCTCAGTTTCGTCGTTGGTCCGGTGAAGACTGTATAGTATTACCCGTAAAATCCCGTGAAATCCACCATCTCCAGACTGTCACGTAAACCCCAGTAAATGGCGACATCAGACCAAGATAGGTTTAGCTTGTCAAGTTAACGAGATCTAACACAGCCAAATGACTCAGGCTATACCGTATCAGGAAAGCACTAATTCTTCTTGAGAACTTTTGACTCAAGCCCCGGAGATTAAGGGTGCCGGAGATGGTGGATTTCACGAGATTTTACGGTAGACTCCTTTCCCCACCTATCATGTACTTTACTATAATTAGATTTTCATAAAGCGGTTAGTTTGTGGCTCTCTACCGATGATGTTGTAAATAGCCAGCGATAACTAATTCTGTCTCACTCAAGTGACGCAATGATATTTACTACCTCTCAGGGGTGGAAAGTCGGTGAAGATTTGTGAATAGGGTGGGGCTTGCGTTAACATTTTGAAACTTACGAAGAAGCGCTCTGACCATTTACAGGAAGATTTCTGCATGTTAGGACTCACAGACGAGCCTGCAGATAGGAGAAGCCCCTGCTCTGACGGAACTTGGCTATCACATACAAGCTGTTTTGTACGACTATGGCAGAGGGCGAGTTGGCTATTTTGGGGGATAACTGTTGACACCACGTAGCCACAATCGATTGTTAAATGGCCATGGAATATCTCATCCCTCCGGAATATATACCCACTCGTTGAGGCCTGAGGAGAAAAAGTGTTTGTCTTTTACTCTTTTCCAGCCAATGCCGGCCTCATCCATTTATGTCCTTTCACCAGCACAGGATGGACGATCCGGTGTCGTCCTCATCCCCCCGGGAGGGCAGTTTTGACTTTGGCCTTGGGGAGGGCGGCGGCCGCTACAGAACCGGAGGGCGTACGCTAGACCTAGCATACAATCCGCTACGACACCATAGCAGTTCAAGCCTCTCTCCCGAAAGGGAAGATGGAGACGCAAGATCAGAGCTGCGCTACTACCTCACTGACCCACCGCAGAGGAATTCTAGTGAGCTAATCCCTATCTACTGGGAACAGCTGACAGCCTCCCCCACCATTCATAAATCCGCATATTCAACTCGAACCAGAGACTCCCCCGCAAAACCTGCCGCTCCAGAGGACTGGGCGCAAGTGCTATTTAACATCTCCCCAGTAGCCATGATGGCCGGACTATTCCTTCTGGGGATAGCCTTCACTATAGGCCATTACGTATTCTATAGGTCCTGGCGGGACCATATTGTTGATGGGAACTTAGAGCAAGAATACATTATCCGAGCGGGGACTGCGTTTGCGTTCCTCTCGAAGGCGTCGCTAGTTGGTGCTGTTATCGTCGCTCATAAGCAGATTGCATGGGGCACTGTACGCAAGAGGGCCATTACTATAGACGGGATTAACGCGATGTTTGTTGCGCCGACGGATCTTACCTCGTTTTGGAATGTAGATATGTTGAGGAGGGCCAAGGCTGCTACTATACTTGCGTTACTGACCTGGTATGTTTACTCTTGTTGATTGGAGGCGATGTGGGATTATGCTGAATAGGAATAGGTGCATTCCCATATCAGCGATTATAACCCCCGGCTCACTCTCGGTGAACATTGTCCAGCGACAAGACAACAGCACGGCACACATCCCCTCCACAAACTTCAGCGATCCCACAGGCTTTGTAACAAGTTTAGTACTTAGCGAAATCCAAGATGGGAGTCACAAGAAGAACAGTCCCCCGGAACTCTCCGACGCGAAAATAGCGCCAAGCGCACTCCTGTCCAGGATCGTCTCCACAACTGCTACCGGCGGCGCTATTCTCCCGATTGCCCCCCCGGAACCAAATTGTTCCTATGTTTACAGTTTCCACGGCCCCTCCTTCCGGTGTATGCCTGCGGACCTCCGAGCCACGCAGGAAATCCAGAAAACAATCAACTACGACAAGTCGGGAAGAATCCGGTACGCCGCAATCTATAATCCTAGAATCCGTTTCGATACATGCAGCATATATGTAGGCCTAGCCTACAAAACCACAGCTCAAAATGGGACGTACTCACTGTGTTCACCATACGGAGGAGGGTGCATGGCTGACCACGTCCAAGAAGCGAAACTCAACGATCCCGACTATGGCCAGGCGTTTTCGTGTGAACTCTACAACACTCTTTTTACTATGAACGTCACTTTCCGGGATTCCAGGCAGATGTTCGGGATCCAGAAGCTGGAATATTTAAACCCCATTTCCTGCGCGCCGTTGTCACCAGGCACACTACATTACCAGCCGCCTGACGGGTGGGAAGCCTCCTACGCGGTCTTCGCTGCCATGGCCGGTATGCTGGTTGGGAACCTCACAATGAACCGTGACAGTGGGTTGGGCGGGCACAGTCCAGTCCCATGGGACACTAAAATCCTCCAAACAACACTGATCGGCAGCTCCGATTTCACAAGCATGAACATAACCAACCTCCCGAAAGACAAATTCACCGGACCGCTAGCTCGGGGGATAGAAGAGCTATCGCGGAACATCACTCTTAGCCTCCTTAGCTCCGATACGTTCGGACTCTCGGTAAAAAGTAACATACTCATCACAGGGAAGATGAACAGATACATTTTCAACGAGAGGAACTTCTGGCTCGCCTATGGTATCGCCCTTTTCGTTACGGCGGGAGCAATACTTGTTGGTTTCGCAGCGTACCTTACCAATGGAGCTAGCCTCGAGACCAATTTTTCCACGGTCATGGCTACCACGCAATCTGATGAGTTGCAGGAGTTAGTCCGGGGCCTTGACGTTGATTCAAGGGAGTTGCAGAGTGTGGTTGGGGGGAGGGAGGTTAGGCTGCGGAAGTTGCAGAATGGGGATCGGAGGTTTGTTCTTGTCGGAGAGGCTAATGAATAAGATGCTGTCTGCCCTTTCCATGGCGTTCTTGGTATTTTCCGAGGGTTTGGTGCTTGTAGGTTGGATCTTATTTTATATTTGTTTTGTTTGCCACAAAGAAGTATATTGGATCATAGGATATCACTCTGATGTTAGATAGGGGTTTTGTTGTAATATGCGATCGGAATATGTGCACAGAACTTGGACGAAGAAGTGATAACAGAAAGTAGTTAAGATCTCGTATTGTAATAACGCTTGTTCATTCAATAATAAGAAAGCTATAGCTCAGCTATATAATCCAGCAATTGAGTTTAGCCATGACCACCGCATTCTGCTAATAAGGAAAGACAAAGACTATCAAAGAAGTATCCTGAGAGGAACAAAAGGAACAATGAAAGAACACACAATACCGTAAAAACTCAAATAGAAGAGAAATGTGCTAGGACGTTGGAATTTCCCTTCTCAGCTACGCGAGGGGAAAACACTGCAAACTCAGCCCCCCGTTGGGGCGTAACAGGGGGAGTATACGAGGCGCCTTACTAGGAGAGGCAACTCCAACGTCCTAGCACATTTCTCTTCTATTTGAGTTTTTACGGTAGGCTTTCAAGTCAACCAGTAACGAGTATGAAAATATAAAGGGCTGAAAGAAATATTTGAGAGGAGAAAGGAACCATATTTGAGAGGAGCAGAAAAGCATATACGAACAACAGGTTTTACTTGTATTAGCCACTCAGGAATCTATTCAGAGAGTTTGCGAGGGTCCTACAACTCATTCAAGAGTGTGAGAGCTAGTTGCTTTGTGGGTCCACGTGCTAGAGAGGGGATGCTGTGTTTCATTTTTGACAAGTACTCGTGCCAAGGTTGGTGCATGCGGCCGCAACCCCCGCACGTTCGCAGGTCCACAACCGGCGGCACTCCTACAGTGCCTGAAAGCTGGCTCAAAGTGACTTTATGGCTCAATGTAACCCGAGCAACGCTATAAAGTGCATCAAACAAGGAGATAGCCGATACTCCCCTACTATGATTACACACCAATTTCTCAAGTTTGTCGGTTCAGCCCGATCTGTATTGAGAAGACCATCCAGGAACGGTTAGCTCGTGGGAGGAGTTGCAAACGGGTTTTAGTTATCCTTGGCAGTATACCACAACCGCTCACTGCACAAGCTGTATCGCACAGTATTGTCATTAGCAATAGCGCACGAATGCGCGAATAGAAAAGAGGTCTGGGGTGCTGTTGTCTGTCGACAGTGTTGTCGAATTATTGTGCGGAGGACTTGCCCCATGGTTGAAGTGATGCTCACCTTCGGTCGAACATGACCACGTTAAATACCAACGGCGAGTGCTAATTTATTAATATCCGGGATATCAAGAGTGCGCAAACGTGATGAATATTATGAGCAACCACATCCGGCTTTTTTTCTTCCCAAGAATACAGGAACGCAGAAAATAGATATATAAAAAAACACTCGGGTGGATCTGATAAGGCGCACTGCAGCTAGAAGGTTCACCAGATTTGGCTGTTTTATCTAATTTACCGGCCCCGCTCGTGTTCTATTCGACAGGTTTTCCCCCACACCCCCCCCAGAACAATGATACCGCCATCGCCACCCTCACCATTACCACAACCACCACCACTAACGCAAACACTCCGGATCAACCGTGGGCATGTAAATTCTGATCCTCTTCATTGACGTGGATACAGCCTAATAGCTCGCCTATAGTCACCAAGTCCTGCTTCACTCAAATCTGCTTTTTCAGTCTTAAACCCCCCTGACAACCCCTTCATCATGGTTGGAAAATATGTGCTAAGATGGATGGGAGTTCCAGTTCATACCGGATATGTATCTACGACTTACCCCCCCTCATGATAACCTAGTTCACATGCCAAACCTCTTTGTGTTAGACAATCGATATCCTTGTGGGGACCACCCAACTAGCATCTCATATACCTATCCAGGGTCCAAACTGATGGGTGGCTAGGGGTGTGCACATCCTGTGTGCCAGAAATCGATTTGGAATTCCATAATCTCGGTAATCGTTGTCTAGAAATTGAGGAGGGACGACGATGAGTAGTTCATTGGCTTCTGCAAATCGATGCTTCTATCTCCTTACAGTCGACACCCAGAAAATCCGAGTCCCGCATGTTGCTAACTACGACAGCGTATTGGTAGAGTCAGAGTTTCATCCCAACAGCTCGGGTCGGAGTGTTAATCCCTATCTAATCACTCATGAGAACATCAAGTTTGTTGGAGAGTTGCTTCCTACGTTTCCCGCCCCCACACCAACCGTCCTTCACTTTCTGGACTCCTGTCTGAATTGCATCTGGGGTAGGAGGTCCAGCTATGATAGGCCCTGTGCTCTGCCTGAGATCGCCGTGGGTATTTTGGCTCGCTACCTGGTTCTCAACTCGCCCGGCCAGCAAGATAAACTTCTGTCTAGTGGCACGAACTTCAATTAGTTGGCGGAATATTTTATAGAGCGGCAGCTCTTCCAAGGACCGGGGGTTACGGAGAGACGGGGCAAATGTCAGCGCAATGCAACAATGGTGCAAGAGGCTCAGTTCTTCATACCGCCACCCTGAGATGTTATTAGTCACAAGCTGTTGGCATTATCGCAGAGTTCTAGTTCGTCAATAATGGTTGCTGATATTCAAGGGGGGGTTAGGAGAACAACTGCTGATTTCGGCTGTCGGGCTCTCGTTATTTACAGAAAACCGTTCTTAAGGTGGTTTCGCTTTTGCGCTGTGCGGAACCCCAAGGACTCGAGACATAAGCAATAGCCATCGGATACGCTAGGCTATCTGCATCTCTTTTCTAGCAATGTACTACCGGCACGCCTTATCGTGCTTGCTGTACACGCTATTTCCCACAATTATCCCATTTCACGGGATTTAGGGTGGACTGGGACTAGGTGGGGGTCCCAGCTCGCTATGAAAAAATGGCTATAAAAACCCCTCCATACGGGCTCGAATTATCTCTAGTATCCGCCAATGCCACTGATGGTCTAGGAACTGAACAAACTGGCTCTCCATGTCCCTCCCATCTCCATAGGTTGCATATCGGAACTTTCCTCCTTATCTATAAAACTACCTAACGAAATACTACAAACAGAAAAGTTCTTACTGTCCCATGCTCACCCTAAGGTTTTGAGAGCCATAGGTAGGGTCATCTTCGGTTTAAGCCGTGCGAGGCCCGAAGCCTACGTCGGAGAGTAGTATGGGTCTTGCAATGAGGGAGGCGGATGCCATAGGGTGAGGGCGAATTAAGATGCCTCGTTGAGATGTGTCCGTAGCTTCCTGGGATTTCCCCAGCCAATACACCGACTGAACCATCGACGAAAGATAAACCCAGATAGCGCTTCAGCCCAGACTGCTCTCTACCCTCGGTTACTCAGACATACCTGTGCCGATGAGGGTAGTGACCAAAAGACAGGGAAATATAACCCTTGCCTCCATAGAGATCTGTCTAAGACTAGTAGAGATAGTCCTCAAATTTTTTTGTCCCAACCCCAGAGCATGCACGATATAGGATCTGTCTATGGAAATGTTACTCGCGGTTTCGAAAAAAACCTAGGGAGGGCTACCAGTGCTACTAGACCCTAGGGCTTTATGAGAGCCAAGACTAGGATGTTGTGCCGTATGTACGTATAGTATATAGGTTAAGTGGGATGCTTCGGTACCGAGTGGGATTTCGTGATTAAATTGGATAAGGAGTCAAGGGAATCAAACATGTGTCGGAAACAGGAATATATTTAGAAACGTATATCAAGTTTAAAAATACAAACTAAACCACACGGGGCACATCTATAGCCGAATGAAGAAGACCCGACAATTTAAATCGCTAGATATCCCAAAAATCTAGGTGCTGAGACCGCTTCCATCCCGTTCAATTTCCTTCCAAAAACAAACTGGCTAGATTACCTCCTGTATGACCTAATTCTCAAACCTGGCTTAATCCAGAGGCGGAATGCAGTACTATCCCTCGCCCAATCCAACCTTGAATCCAGTAACTCTAGATGATAGGTGTATAGTATCTTGCAAATGATGAGTCTCAATTTAATGATTGCTAAGCTATACCTATGAGAAATAACTCATAACAGCTACACCGAGCCACGCAGAGAAGGGAGAGACTCACTTCCTCCCAAGATAAGCTCTCGGTCCAAGCGAGAATGGCTGGCCTGCCTCCCTGACATCTCTCCCCTTGCACTCTCCATCCAGCCACATCTCTGGCTTGAACACCCACGGCTCATGGAAATTCTTCGTATCGTGCACATGCAACCCATGAGCTCGCGCTGACCACCACGCCCTTCGGAATAAAGTACCCGTCTACAGTTTCTCCGGGGGAGGCCCTTGGGAAACCGACCAGGAGGGGTGGGTACCCGTGGAGGATCTCGGCAATTACTGCTCCGAGGTATCCTAGCTTTCCGGCGGCTGTGAAGGTTATTTGCGAAAAAGAGGTGACGAGGGTTACCTCGCTAACGAGGCGTTGGTAGGTGTGTGGCCTGCGGAGGAGGAAGTAGGTTACGGCAGAAAAGGTGGTTGCCGTAGTTTCGCTGCCCCCAATACTGGTTTTTTTATTAGTGGAGAGTCCAGGGAAGAGTAGAGAGAGCTCTAGAGGGGGTACACGAAGATTTAAGAGTTCGAGTTAAGTGCTTCATCAGAAATTTCGTCGCGGTGGTTATCTAGGATATTGGTGAGGAAGTCTTTGCGTTGTTATCGGAGTTTATAAGGCTAAGGAGTGCGTTAGTCTTTGAATTAGCAGGACATGGGGAGGGGGTGCGAGGTACCGCTTGACTTTGTCGCGGTCATAGTCGAGGTGTCTGATACGATGTTCTACCATATGCGCTAGGATGAGTAGTGGGATAGGCCTCGCCAGCCAGGGAAAACGGGTAGTCACATATATGGAGGCGGCGGGGCAGACGCTGCCAAGGATTAAGTTACAGAGATCTAGAAGTGAGGTTTTCCTGGGAAGGAGGGGACTTGATATTAATACGGGGTCCATGAGCTAGGGATTTGCGGGAGAGAGAGCGGCTTATACCCCCTTTTACAGCATCAAACCCCTCTCCAAATGCTAAATCCCCAACAATCTGCCCACCTCATTGCCATTAACCCCGCCATCCGCCATCACAGAGAGTAGTAGAAATGAATGTGGAGAGAACACGAACATCGAAAGTGCGATAATTAAACCACCGAACTATCACTAACCCGTCCTTCCCAGTGCCATGCCTCCCAATCTGCTCGAATAAATCAACGTACCCCTGCACGATTGGCTCCTGCTCTAGAAGCGACTCTGGCTATGTTTGACGGGATCGGGTTCTGGGACTATGTTTGTTTCAGGGTCCATCTTGCCTCAGTCATAGAAACCAGTCTTGCAGAATGTCGGAAGCATTGATCCCAAGCGGCCAGCCCGGCCGCAGTTTTAAAAAGATTGGGTCAGTCCGGCGGCTGCCAAAGCCCGGCTGCTCCGAGGCCACCGCCAGGACCAACCCTGAGGTAACCCAGGCTGGGCCCGGTTTTGGTTTTGGAAAGCCGCTTGTCACAGTCCGGCCCGATTGCCTCTATAAAAAAAGCATAGGCCAGTCCTGCTGCGGCCAAAGCCGGACGGACTGGCTGCTTGGGAACACTGGTCGGAAGATTGTCATGGTTGGTGCAGATGTCTTTCCAACTAAAACCAGTGCACATGTACTGTTGACATACATCCCAGTTTGCATCAAGATGTGGAGGGCGGAATAATTAGCATAATTTCTTCGCAGTTCACACCCTCCAAATAAATCCATAACAGGAGCCTGACCCAGCGAAAAAAATCACTACGAAGCCGACAAACAGCTACCATACTAACAAATTGTTCACACTAAGAAGCTTCAACCAGCAATAGCAACAAGAAAGAAAATCAAGCAATCAACTATCCTATCAATTGCGAAAAAAAGCTAGACCCTGTTCATCGGAAGATTCTCATGAGCCTAGCCAACTCTCTCCAGCTGCTTCCCCGCCCCAATTACTCCAATATGTAGTCCAACCCCTCCCTTCCCTTATCTTGCAGCCAACGAAAATCCATTCTCTTTTTCGGCTATCCTCCGAACCGCGTATTCTAAGGGCGGTGTGCCGTGTCAATGTAGGGAAATGAGGGTCGCACAGAAGTAGCCAATAGACCAAGAGATTTCGCATGGAACTTAAACACTTTGGAGGAAGGATATGGAACGTAAGTTTTCCACCTATAATACTTCCTTCATTCGCTCTCGCTCTCAACTCTGCTCTTCTCTAACTAAAATCAAACTATCGGTAAAGACAGGTGTATAAGTAAAACATAATACGACTTCCTGATCCTCCCAAGGATCACCACACCTATCTCTATGCTTGCCACATGCCCCTATTCCTCCGTACACTCCCGTGATAACAAAGAAAATAACATTGCGGATAGACCCTTTATGGAACATTCTTCCGTATCCGTTCCGTCTGCATATCTCCTGAACTATCCTTCCCACTCTCGTAACAAATCCAAGCATATCGGTCTAACAACATGTCTGGCCCGGCGGTCTAGGCTAACCACGTAGCCCCCCAGGTAATCTCACTTACACAGGATCGCACCTAGCGGTCCCGTCCCGTCTTCTTGGTGTTATTCTGGCCTCGGTGTGGGGCCCCGGGGCTGGTCGGAAAACGGCCGGCAGGGACGGAGGGCCCTGCGGGGGACTTCCCTTTCTCTTTTTTTTTTTGGCGTTTGGGGGGGGTTGTGTATTTTCGGAGTCCTCCTGGCTCTGGGCGTGTCGAAAAACCGCTTGATGCATTGTAGAAACTAAACAAATGCGTGATCCACTCCACTTTCTCGTAAAGTGGATGAATAGCCGTCCCCGGATCCCAGCAACTGGCCCTCTGCCGTAGCCAAATCGCCGCCCAATATCTGCAATACAGAATTCCCCCTCCTCAAACTGTCCTAAAGCCGTTAACATAGCCCAATCTAGGTCCCCATTATCGATGTGAAGTTCAGTAAGGAGGTTAATTAGGCAAGCTCGGAGGCTAAAACACTCATCCTGTGAATGACACCACAGCTTATTCAAGGTAGGTTGCAGTTTGGCGATTGCTTTCTTCATCAGGTCGCTTTGGGTTGGGTCAATTGCACCCAATGGCAATCTTTTAAGATGGCTAATATTGTTCAGTGATGTTAGCAGCTCGCTCAGGTGAGCTTGGTTCTGTGCCAGTGGTTTGGACTGGTCGGCAGTAAGCACAACCCCAAGATCCTGCCCCCCAGTAGCCATCCAAACCCCCAGTGGTAAACACCACACCTTGATGTAGGCAAAGCGCAGTGCTGCTGGTTGTTGAGAGGCCATTTTTCATACTCTTTGTGTCTCGTATCTGAAGGGATCTGTGGTGGCTCCACTAATGTGTAATTGATAATGTTGGTCCCAGTAGTGTCAAGTACTTCCTTTCCTACCTCCTCACCATAGACTAGCGGGGAGGGGTTGGAGAAAAGGGCAAAGATCCTTTGGAAATTCGTATCTAGGCCAAGATAGAAGGCGCCATTTGGAGCTTGAATCTTTTGGAAAGATTCAGACTCCTCCTGGATCTCGTCTAGTGAGAGCTTTTTCAGGCGTTGAAGCTCAGGGCGTGGATCATGGGTTGTGATATCAATGTCAAAAAATACCTCGACAATGTTTCCTATATGCCCGGAATATTAGCAAATAAGCGAGATAGCCTGAGCCTGAGTGTCAGTATCAAACAATGAACCCAAGCGTCCTGCTAGCTAGGTGCCGGTTCCATCTTTTTGAGGGTGTTAGGATAGACCGTGGCCGAGAAAGTTAGGACCGGACGGACTGTAGAGGACTATAATCCTAGGTCTTTGACTTCCTGTACTAGCCAAACTAAGATCATACACCTCCGAGAGGATCACCATCGCATCATGAGACATCACTCATGCCTTCTCAGGTCATCCCCATAGTCCCCAAAATTCCCCGCCCTCCAACTCCCCCCTACTACCCCCAACTAACATTTCTCACCCTTCAGGGCCCGCCGTCTGGCCCAAGAACCGCTGTCCTACACTTTGACAGCCCCGGACATACTACAGATAGTATCCGGTTCCATCCACCCGTCCTGGGCTTTTGGTAATCCCCCTGTGGGCCCCGCTGGCTTGAGACCGTTGGGAACACTAGCTGCCATACAAACTCAAAACTCGTATTTTTTGAATGTTTCCTGCAAGTGTTCCCAGCGCCCCGGAGGCCCGGCGGGGCCCTACAGCGGAGCTTCCAAGAGCACTGGACCAGACGGGACGGCTATCTGTAGTCTGTCTGCGGCGGCGGCCCAAGTGCAAAACAGCATTTCTTGGACTTGGCGGCAGGCCCTACAGGGCAAGACATGCGTGTTCACCGTAATGGGGGACGGTAGAGAATGATGGAGGATGACAAGGGACGGCGGAGGAATGTGGAGATGGCCGAGGAGGGTGGAGGACTGTGGGGGGTTGTGGGGGGCTGTGCGGAACTGTTGGGGGCGGTGGGGAATCATGGGGACAGCGGGAACGGGACGGGCGATGTCTCATGATGCTATCTTGTGAACTCGTGGACTGTTGAAACTGTGGAAAATGTTGTGTCTGTCCTGTTAGTGTCTAAGAGAGAGCGATGACTAAGCTGCTGTCTCAGTATCCAGCAGTGGTGTCAGTAGATATCATCGTATAGCTGAAATTGGTGGTGGTATGGTGTCTGCATGCCTTTGAATTTGTAGTAATTAACAAATTTTGCTCATTAACCTATGTCTTAGAGACTGAGGAGGTGGAAATTTTTCCGCGGTTTTAGCAGTCCAGGAGAAAATGATTCGTTCAGAGGTGCATGATTAATTTAGGCCAGTGCTGGAGCCCCAAGTTAGGTTTTGGTGCAAAGAAGTTTAGAATTCCGGGGATTTCATCCAGGCGGGGATTCGGGAGAGTAAAATCTTTGAGAGCGAGATGCGACTATACACTCACCTGCAGCTATCCCGGATCTCGATAATCCAGATACCTTGCTGTCTCGTATGATTCTTAGTAAGTTCTAACTTTCTTTTGCACTGTTCCGGGATCACTCGTTGCTAGGTAGCTTCTTCGGACAATAAGCCATGCTTTAGTCTAGAAGAAATTAAGAAATCACCCATGATTCCATTGAGACAGCGAGGTATCCAGATTATCGAGATCCGGGGTAAGTTAGTAGGGTGTAAATGTATATCTTTTAATCCCTTTTTCCGGATATTTCCTGCCAGGACGCTTACATCCAGAGATATCCCAATCGGATGGAAACTCGGAAACAGAGATAGAAGGTGCCAGGGCTGGCCGGACGCTTGAGGTCATTGCTTTTTGAGGGGAACTTTCAGGAAATAACATACGTTCTGGGTCTTGGGTGGCCTTGAAAGACTTCTTGCCATGCTTGCGGGCATCCTCACAAGCTGCTCTCTCATCTGGCAGAAGTGACATCCTCCTATTAAGCCATGCCTCTATCTCTCTGTCGTTGCAAAGAACCATTCGTTTCTTCCCTTTGCGAGCCATCTTACGTAGCGGGTTGGCAGACTGACGTCTTGACTGCAATGGATGATATTGAGTAGTGGAAATAACAACCGAGCCTGCAGGTTGCCCGGCGGCCCTTTTCCAATTACCGGAATCATCTAGCTGATATGGTGGACGAATGAGTTTTCCTGGCATTTCGGACTTAGTCTCGGTTCTTGGAAGTTTCTTTAAAAGTAATAGATTTTGGGCAGGTGGTGGGCGGAGAAGTGGGCGTAGAAGTCTAGACCTTGGGTTTGAGGTTTCCCTAGATCGGACACGTGCAGTAGTTGACAGTGAAGGGCTGGCATAGGTGGTCATAGTAGAGGGCGCCGGGACCGCAGGTGTGGATTCATGGGAGAGGGTGTCTTGATGGCGTTGGGCCGACCTTAATTTTCTCTGCGAATTATCCAATGGTTAGAACGAAATTACTATCTCTGCGGATAGGATAAAGCCTTCTAGAGGCAACTTCTCATCATGGCATTTCAGCAGAGATGTCACAACCATCGATCTACTTACCTTCCTGGAAACAGAACCGTGGCTAACTGGCTCCTTCACAA
>Ga0307510_10006107_pt1 | contig 14352 bp, 9 predicted proteins | sample 12_EM_MG_FD_207224 | JGI IMG/M metagenome (GOLD analysis project Ga0307510, IMG submission 207224) | Populus trichocarpa ectomycorrhiza microbial communities from riparian zone in the Pacific Northwest, United States - 12_EM | ecosystem: Host-associated > Plants > Roots > Unclassified | place...
ACCAAGGGTTGATAGAGCGAGTTAGTAACTAAAGTTGCTGGGTATTTAGAAGATTGGTTTGGCCACTTTCTCTCGTTGTTCATGGAACTCACTAACAATGGGACAGAGGGGTCGGAAATGCTCGGGGGGACAGATTCAAATTAGCTCTGGTGGGTGTTGGTAATACCCCGTTATTGGGGTAATACTATAATAAGAGATACCATAATAAGATAGAGTGGTGGGTTGTTATTCGTGAGCATGGCTCTGTCAAAACATGGTTAGTTAGTATCACCACATTGTTCAAGTTGCTCTTGTGTCGTTTTTCCGCCACACGCCTGGTAGAAAGATTCACTGTTATCAAACCGGCATCGGTGCTAGTACGAGTGATATGAGGATGTAATTTGTGTCTACTGCAGTATATAGATAGGTAATTCAAGACTCTACTGGTTAAGGGGATGTTTGGTGGGCCGACTTCGAATAGTGGTATGAAATGGCAGTGTAATTTTGAGGAGAATCTGTTTTGGGCCCCGGGGGATTGGTCGAGGCGGCAAGGGAGACACTGACTCTAAAACAAGCAAACTTGCTCAGCTTAGTACAAGAGTGATATGGTGCATTGGATTGGGGCCAAGCTGAAATGCAACTGATAATCTCTGGAGGTCTAGCTCTAACTACATACCCATTTCGGGTTTTCAAGTGAGAATTGGGGCGCGCCAATCGCCAGGGAAATCTTCGGTGGAGAAAAAAGACCCCTTCATAAGGACGCTGGGCGATGATCCGTAAAGACAAGACCCAATATACTGTACTCCCTGCTACTCCTTGCACCACTCCAAGCTATTATGCACAGGCTTAAAGGACCCGACGGTCTGATGACGATCTGATAAGATATATACCAAATTCTTGTTCGTTCGTCAGATCCCCTTTATTTCTGTCTTATCCCACCATTCGTCGTCAGACTGTGGCCACCGTCAGACCGTCAGCCCCTCTGTATTCCAAAGGCTCCAATTTTCCCTCAAACTCGCCTCCACGCCTGCACCACACGACGCCTTTACTAAACCTCTCGAGCTTCAGCTCTCCAATACTCTCGCAAATCTTATCAACTTTTGCAAAGAGCTTTGGCAAGAAGCTACAGGTATCCCCATGAAATCTAGTGATTCTAGTCCCAACATAACCCGCATAAAAGTAGATACTTATCTCTTTGATGCTTGCTACCACTTCATTCAGACTCATAAGTAAAAATTTCTCGCGATTGTGTAGCCCACGCTTTCGGAATTCCCTGACGATGCTGCCGAGAATCATGACGTCGCATTCGGGAATTTTATAGCGGCACATTGTTCCTTCCGCATTGGAGTAGAGATCTAGGTAGGATACGGTGTCATCGAGGATAGCTTTTATTGCTTCGGAGCGTAGTTGGAGTATCGCGGCTACCATCCACTTAGTCCACGGTTCGGCACCTCGGAGTAGAGGGGGGCCTACATATGACTGGATCGGGGATCATTACTTCATCCAAACTCCTCCCACCCCAAAGTAGCTGTCCCACCCCATTTTCATACCGCCCTTCCATAACTATCTTCCGGCCTAAGGGTTCGAATACCGAGGGTAAACAAAAGGTCCAAGAAATAAACATCCACTCAGAATAGGTTGTTTCGAAAGCGAATTCCTTCCATACCGTAGCCCAAATGTCAACCCAAACAGCCACAGCCAGCGCGCAATCGTACTTGTCGCAAATGATCGCCATATGGAATAGATCCTCAAACGAAATGGAGGAGGGAACTTTCTCAGTTCGGCAGTGTAGAGCGTACAATATCACCACAAGCGCTTCTGGGTCGTCACCTTCGAGCAAAAGTCTGTAGCCTGATGATGAAGCCCGTAGCTCGCGAGCTTCCTTGAACATCGATGAAGGACCTAACATCGCGCGAAATACCGGTGACACCAGACACATCACCTGCGAAGAAACCTTGAATCTCGCAAGTCCATTCTTGGATGGGACCTCAAGTAGCAAATCTCCTTCCGGCGCTACCGCCACTTCCGCAACGAGGCTGCTCTCATCTAATCGACTAATCAGTAGTCGCCAGGCTGGAAGTCGATCAATGTATACTCACATTGCGACTCTGTGGTGGACGGCCTGCTGCAGTTGCCGCTTGAGGTACCGTCGTCATCTGATTTTCATCAGTATTAGCAGGTTGGAAGAGAGAAGGATTGCTACCTTACCCGGTAAGTCTTCCGGATCAAAGCGAAAGCCGTGTGTTTCGTCTGGCATAGTAAGGCTTGCGGGGCTCGGGAGCTCGGTTCGAGTGTGGCAAACAGTTGTTGAGTGCGACAGAGCATGGTTGTGTGCATGCCAAGCCAGCAACTGCCTGTGCTTCAAACCAATGAGCCAATATTCATGAATAGTCACTCGATTACCCCGTCCCCTATCGGGGTAGGGATGATATGAGAGAGCAAAATTTTGGGGATGGGTTTTGGGGTTAGTGAACAAAGTAAGATTGGGATCGTTGGTGCGGCAATGGGTGGTTAACCCCGAGTCCCCTTTGTTCCTCCACCGAGCGGTTTATTGAGGTCCTAAGCTGTGATAACATGGATTCCTAATTCAAGAACACTCTCAACCAGGGGAAGAGGAGCTACTAAGTTGGCATTGAAATCACAGGATAGGCTGGTCAGTGGGCAGGTGACCAAACTAAATTCTCAGTGCGCCATATTATAAGTAAACTAGTGGCTGGAACAAAAAAAATAGCATATTGGAAAAAGTGGTGAAGAAAGCTTATGATAGAATTCATCTTCTGGGCAGGATAATGTGTGATAGAATAGGTTAAGGTCAAGAGAGCAATAGTCCTGGATATAGAAGCACTGAGATGTACCTTAGTTTCATCCTATAAAAATCTATCATGCGCGTAATAGCAAAAAAAATATTCCTAGGAAATTGCTAACCTGCTCTTGTTGGAAAAATATCCAAAACTAGTGATATTATCCCCAGGATTATCTTTATCGCTGCGATCTGAGAAGAATTCTGGGATAATAACAACTAGGAAATGAAAAATCACTCTGTATCGGGTCTCACATTTCTTATCAGTGCCTCCAATATCTCTTACAGGCCTGCCCCTCTACTCGAGTATGATAGTTGCTATCTTTTGGGCAGTGTGAAACAGTAAAATTCGCCCCCAGCACGCTAAAGCCAGAATTGGGCAGCTGCTAGCTGTCCTTGGTGGGATATCGGATTTTCCAGTCTTTCAAATGCTCCAATGACTCAGCGCACTAGATCAACTTAAACACCGGTACACTAATATCGTTCTATAACAAGCTTAGCGTTCTGGGCGCGAATTTTACTGTTTCACACCGAAGGGATAATGGCGGAAACAATCGACACCGCCCGTCATTTCAGGTCACTCGTCAACCCGGCTCAATGGCCCTGATGGTGGAAGGGGCTGGGTTTCGCTGCTATTCTAGAGACTGCCACATTCTAAAACAGGTAGCTCTTTTGTACGTGTCATGTCCATTCTTGCTTATTTGCTTTTCCTTTTGTGTCTTGACACCTTCCGCACTATCAAGGGGAACTAAAACCATAAGATACCAAATAAGTTTGCTGGCAAGCAACCTTCTGATAGTCTCACTTTCAATCTTTTAATATTCGCTGTCCTGGGCCAAAAAACCAATCCTTAACGGTAGGAGTGTCTCCTCTGAGGAGAGTAAGACACATCCAATTTCCAATTTCCTAAATATACAGACACGCTACAGTACTTAAATCACCCAGTACCGTAGGAGCAGTTCGGGAATCAATACTGTTAGGAGAATCCTGGATTTGCCACCCAAATACCCCACTTTAGACCGCGTCGTCAAAGGAGCAACTAGCCAATTAACGTTAACGCCTAACTCCTCGGGCCGTAGGCCGGGGCATGGAGCTCTTGTCCCTGGTCATCAGTTACACCGCCGAGATCCTCCCCTCCATCATCTCGAACCTTCCCTGCAGCCATTATTCGCTTGCCCAGAGCCTACTAACCACATACTACCGATACTCGTAATCTTTGGGAATACCCACCCCGCACGCATTCCAGCACCCAACGCATAAACGAGAGTAAAACAATAGCCCGCATGTTGACGCTGCGCTCATCCAAGACAAGAGGGCTTACCAGTGCTGTCGGGAGGAGCAAATACCCCAGAGCCACGGTACAAGTGCAGCAGCTGCGACGCAAAAAAAGCAATTTCAAGGACACATATAGATACTGATTTTGCTATTACCATGCCGGTATCGGTATCCCAGAAGCAGTAGACTTTAGGTTGATACGATATCAACCCCCGCTCTACGGTTTACACCCCATGTTACCAAGATCCCCCCTTGCGATCCCAAAAGATCATGCCTCAGGTATGATCCCTTTCGGTAGTTTTCGGCTGGACAGGGGTGCCCCTCATTGCGCGTCCTCACTCGCCGAACACCGCGAGAGGTCGGCACAAGAATTCTCAGAAGCGGGGGCTGAGCGGTTGGTGCTGCGTTGGTGAAATACCTGTAGGGGAAAACATTACCTTATGAAAAAGCTTCAGTCTACAGTAGGTAAACAAAAAACAAAAAAATGGGTACTGGTACATCGGTATTTGAAGGCGATTACAGTATTTTCTCATCAATTTGAGTATCTCCGTGCGGAGTTCTAATCTCCGATTCAAGACCGGGGCCTGGCACGCCGCTGGACAAAAAAGGAACTGCTAACTCTTGTTGGGTAGCTTTAGCTCTTACTGTGGGTGCGCGTTTGGGAAGAGCTAGTCTTGCCAAGGCGCTACTCCATTTGGCGAGACAGCACTACTCGAGTATTGGGTATGCATTTGGTAGCTGAAAGAGAGCGCTTTGCTTGTTTTTATGCATGCAGGGCGAGCAGAGGTGGTGATGGGAAAAGTATTTTGAGGGCGCAATGTGTTTGGCGGATCTATTCTTGGACGGGCTTGTGCTTAATGAATGGGTGGTGTTTTCGATTTTTCCATTGGGAAAGTGTCTCTTCGCCTTTCAGCCATCTAGGTCGTGACGAGAAAAGGTTTCTCCCACAGTTCGAGAGCGCCGAGAGCAAGAAAACTTGGTCCATTTTTTCCATTCAGGAACAAGGCGGGAAATCCCGTCTTACATGAGTTAACCCTGCCAAGATATATACAAACCCTAACCCTCTCCTAGTACGTCCCACAAATCTCACCCATCCATCCAAATGCAAACTTTTCTCCCACCGCCGCTGCCGCCAACCACGTTCACCATCCCCATCCATCAATGAACGACATCCCCACCCTTAACTCACCTTCCCTCAATCACCTTCCCAAAGGCACGAAACGGTAAGCTGCTCCCCATACCTTACCTGCGTCGTCATCGCCCTCCCTCCCCCCGTCACAATCCCAAAATGATTATAGCAAATCTGTCAATCCCCTGACCGGCTATTCCTTAGCCTTAGCTTGACGAAAAAACTCTTGTGTCTTTTGTATGACTGGATTGGATCGGATTTGCCATTGCTTTCTTTTTCGACCCCTTTGTGTCTATTCTTGACTGACTGGCTAGGTGTGAAGCGCGTTGAGTTGAGTTGTAGGTCGGCAGGGTGTGCAGGTTTCGATGGTTCGCTTTTCTCTCTGTTCGGCGCACGGAGATGTGGGAGTAAGGTGGGGCAGGTTTGCTAGGATATCGATATAATCACTAAGATTATAGGGCTTTTTACTTTTCTCTTCAGGGGGTTCCTTCTTTCCGGAAGAGAGGTTCATGATAGGAGGTGCGGGGCGGGGATATCGCACGGCGCCTGGATTTTTGGCTCCGTTCTGTCCTAGGGATGCTACGATCAATGGCACCGATTCTATCGCTACCGCTGCAGCGCGGCGGCTCGTTGGGGTTTGCTGGTGCTATCGCGAGGGTCCTGTGACTGAAACTTTAGGCATATATTGACTTCGTATTACAGCATCAGAGTCGCACTGCACGGTTGTTTGGACAAGGCAGGACAATGTCTTCCTATCAAAGGTGTATTGTATTATTCATTACAACCTGCATTTACATACAACATAATATCATACAATGTAATATCTAATGGAAATTTCGAGAGATCGAGTATAGTGTAATCAATACACCTCTCATTATACCATGTTACCCTCCTGTGCCTGCTCCACCTGTCTGTTCTTCGCCATTTCTGGCCCAATACTCCCCATCCCGATTGTGATTATGAATTCCTCGCTCTCCGTTCTCTTTCTTTCGTTGGCTGATCCCGGGCTCCTCGAGTTGGGATAACTACGGCTAGAGATGCTCCGGATGGACTTGCTGATGGTGGCCCTGTGCAGAAGTCTTGGGAAGAATCGGGCGAGGAAGGCTTTTAGAGCGGGGACGGACGCACAGACGATACCGAGGTCCAGCTCGGCCGCCGTGATGATCCACAAATCCGTGCCAGTCCAGGTGTAATCGGAGGAGGGGTTGAAAACTGCTGCGAGATATGCTATTCTCACGGCACCGGCGATGCAGACACTGGGGAATGTTGTCAGCAGGAGGCTGTAATGGAGGGCGGGGAGGGGGGAACAAACACCAAGCCCCCAGCAAATACGACTAATAGTCCGATTTTCTGTCGTCGGGGTAGCCGGAGGTCCCATACGCTTTTAATCGGCAGGAGAAAGACATAAAAATCTGTAAAGGTATTCAATGCCCCGTTCACCAGGTAGGGTGTCCTGGTTGGCAGGCACTTTCCGCTAATTGCGGGGTCCCAAAATGCGGGCACTGGCCTAATACTGTTAGGTGATTGTCACGGGAAAATTCCTCGAGGAAGCACACACCTGCATTGGAAAATCACGGTAAATACGAATGCAACCCCGATGGAGGACACAAGAAAGATTCCGAGATATGCAAGGTTTCTGAAAAACTTGTTGGTCATCTCAAAGATGCGTAAGTAGAATATCAAGATGGAGATCTTTGACAGACTCGCACATATCACGAAGCATAGTTGGCAGGACCAAGCTAACTATTGGCTGTTAGAAGGTGGGATGATTTAGGGGGAGGGATATATGTGCACCTTTCTGGATGGCCCATACCAGGCCGGGTTCTGCTCGGGCGAGTATATGGAGATTCCCCATCCATAGTTTAAATGCACTGTGGTGAGCACGGTTAGGGCAATGGCGAACGCCTAGGTATTATATGTTAGTCGGGCGAATTCTGCAAAATATTGTCCACGAGTTGGGGAGATTTACCGCGGCGATGACCATGAGAACGTCGTCCAATCCGAGCGACCTATTCAGCCATCCTCTCGAATATATCCGAATCGTCAGCACAATCGCAGTGACGGTGATCAAAGCGACCTCAACCCCTAGGAGCGTTTGCTGTCGCGAGTTGAACATGACGGTTGGGTCTAACGTCGTTAAGCCGTTGGGGCGCCTGGTATTGGAAGATATTTGGATGAAGTCTGTAAAGACAAGCAAAATTGAATATCCACTATCCGAACCTGCACCGTGGAAACAAACCCCGGACTCGAGCGAAGTAGATATATAATTCCAGGACAGGGCATCTCCGATTGTCCCTCTCAAGGGCTCCTACATCCACTACTGTACTATCTTCCCCGCAGCCAAGTTACCGGAGGTGTTGGTGTACCATTCATTCGACCATCTCCAGACTTGTCCACTGCAGTAGGAATCGAGGACCGAGATCATGGGATGTCCCGCCTAGAATCCTACATCCTACGGTATCCCATAATTTTTTCTTTCTTTCTACAATACAACCATCGTAGCCTAGCTATCTAGGGGCTTCAGAAGCAAACTTGCGTTCTTTCCGGGCAATGGGCGTCTCTGGGAATTCTTCCGCAGGATAGGAAGCTAGAGGTATTGAAACCAGGGGATTTCTTGGTGGCTGCTTGGTGAATGTTTTGGGAAGGAAAAGAGATTAGGAAAGAGAAACGAGATGCGGTGGAGATTTTGTGGGTGGTGGGGGCTTCCAGTAGTGGTAACTGACGGACAGATGTCATGTGAAATATTATTGGGTAGTGCTGGAGTGGATATCACCTCGGATATCGAGGCAAAGCGAAGATGATGAATTACATGAACCGCAGTAGTAATAGTGGGAGTTTGGAAGTAAATAGTAAGAAGGGATGGATGGGAATACGGTAGGAGTTGGGGGGAGCCGAGTGCCCAGCATCGTGACAGACGGAAGCAATGATCCTTTTCCCACGTGGAGATGTCTCCATTGGTTATGGTTATGGCGATGGTCGCTGCCATAGATTGATCAAAGCTTGGCGGAGCAGAATTTATATCAAAGAAGCTCCACCTACTATGGAGTATTATAGAGGGGAAACAAGTCTTTAGTATCTGGAAGCTTGATTAGTGATATAATACTGGTACGACTTTGGCATAAGTTAGTCTCTTGTGCTCTATTGTCGGCACCTTATCGCTGCCACAAAAAGATGTCATCCTGTACGGTGCGGGTACATAAAAGTGTGGGGATCTTGAGTAACAAATAATCATGGATCGGGCTCGGTGTCCGCCCACCAACACTGCAAGCCTCGGCAAACCTACTACTTTAGGCATCTCATCCAACTTTTTTCCTTCGGCTCCTGCTAGAAATCCCCTAGTCCTTGGAAAGAAGCGATTACTTGTACATTCCAAGGTACTAGTAGTGTAAGCCTATTCGAGGTGGGGTAGTCTTGGGGCGTCACCTCTGCGATTTCCGATGATGTTGGAGGGGTTGGCGACGAAGTTTAAGGCACATTACCGTTGTACCAACTGGCCCCAAAATGAGTTATGTTAGCGTAGAGGATATCACGCCAAATCTCCATTTTAGAGAATAGAATTATTATGGGACACGTTGCCGGGAACACTATTCTGAAGGATACCTGACTGGGGATTCTATGACCCTATGGAGGATGTCCCGTGATTTCACTAACGCTTATCGGCACCCTTGAAAATCACATGTTTAGGCCGATAGAGCAAGGGAGAGGCAGTTCTCCTCGAGTGATAACAGGTGACTACCCAGTCCGATTTGCCTAGACGCGGGGAAGTCAGGGCATGTTCTAGGTAAAATTGTGGTGAGCAGGTATAGTATGATATGCTCCCCCTCCCTGTAGCACATAATTTTCGCGTAGTGATGGGGATAAATAGTGGGTAGCGTATGGGTATGCTAGTCTTGGAGGGATGGTGATAAATTCCGGTACAGTTGGTCCCCATTATGATGGAACTCTTTTTCGCTCGGGAATTTTCTGGGAATTCATAACACTTCTCTAATGCTATAACTAATTGTACCCAAAACTCCGCTCAAAGGGGCGAGGACCCCGAACGTCCGACTTTCCTCAGAGCGAGGTGTGACGGTAATTTTAGTTAGCTAATGATATAGAAAGGAAGGGATAAAGCGCCATTGCGGTACCTGTATAGCATAGTGGCGTGCGATACTGGCATTCTATCCTTTAGGCTGTCCTAAATCTCATGCGCGGGGTCTGCTTGGGGGAAGTGCCGGTGGGCCTACCAGTTTGATCTAGCCACTTGAGAAAGAAACTAGTAAACTACATTGCAAATGCTAGCTTAATGACTGCGAAGTCACAAGAGATATAGATATTGAGGGAAGTACGTTCAATGTCCTTTGCTTCGGCGAGTTCGGCAGCCCCACCACCGGGGCTCCCACCCCTAGTATAGTATGTGGAAATTTCCTGCCTGGAACGTCCGAATTCTGCGGGAAAATTCTGACTATGCTGTAATTGTTTCTAAGGTCGTAGTTTTGGGTATTACCTTGACAGCACCAGGCTTCCCGGGAGCAAGATTCGCCGCCCCTTCTCTAGGGAGAGGTACTGTATATTTAAACTATCGGGGGCGGGGATTCTCGCAAGGATCGCTCGCCTTCTCTGAAAGGCTGGGGGCGCTGTTGGGTAATTTCTTACCTGTGGAAGAGTGACCATACACTATTAGGGAGATTTTGGATGGGGTATATTTTTCTTGATTCTAACCCCTTTAGCGGAAATAGGTGAAAGGTTAAGGCTCATGTTCATCTAGTAGATACTACAGTTGAAGTTACGCTTAAAATTCTGTTGGCTAAGCTAGGAGATGGCGCATTCAGTTGGTGAGGTGCTATCTCGCCCTAACAAACCTTGCAACAACAAAGATTATAGAAAATCCCTCACTAATTCACGGAATCCCTCTTATCCAAGGCTCAATGTTTGTTTCGCTGTTTGCGTCATACAGTCTTCGATTGTAACTTAACACTGGCCCTCATTTGGAAACGCATCGGCTGACTTATTGCTCTTGTACTTGGAGTCATATAAGCAGGGGTTTGGGATACTCCCCGTTTGTCCTTGGAGATACTCGGCTGGCCGATTTTCAATCTACTTTTATTAATAATGACCAAAGGCTGACTGGAAGCGAAGTGTGATGCTTCTCCTAGAGCCTTGCTTCGAGCAGTGCTCGAGTGCCGGTAGAACCTGCGAGGGAACGAGTTTTGGTTTCACAAATTCCTAGTCAGTTGGTTGAAGGGTTGCGGGGCTGAGCAATGAACCCCTCTTTTCCTGAACTTACTGGACCTTTGTCAACAAACCCAGAACTCTTCAACATCCGATTCCCGACAGCATTTCAAACAACGAAAAACGAAAGATGTCTCGAGCTTTTACTGATAACACCAACTGCTTCAATGTATCGAATACCATTGTTTTTACTGCTGCCGATGATGGACCCAAGATCCTGGCCTGGCTATCCCCCTTAGATCCCCAGGTGCGGCATCAGGATATTTGCGATCAGCGGGTGGATAGTATAGGGGACTGGTTACTGGAAACGAAAGAGTTTAGAGACTGGTATAATGGTAGCGAGAAGGAGGGATCTGATCATGCAGCCTTGTTTTGCTATGGGAACCCAGGGGCCGGCAAGAGCTACATTAGGTGCGCAAGACCACTAGTGAGGAAGGAACAAGGGGCATTATTGCTGACAGGTCGCGATGGCAGTTCCGTGGTTGTAGACTATTTATGCGATCAGGCCGCAGAACGAGATATGGCGGTCGCTTGTTTTTACTATGATTTTGCTTCCCGGGAGGCCCAGTCCCCCACAAGTATGCTAGGCTCTCTGCTCAAGCAACTCCTGAGTGGGTTGGATGCGATTCCGGTGGAAATCGCGCAGAAATTTCTGAGTCAGAGGAAGGTGATTGGTGGTCGAAGACTTCGACTCCCTGATATTGTGAAAATGTTCGCGACTGTCCAAACTCCACAACGCACATTCGTATGTGTTGACGCTCTTGACGAATGTGTTCCGGAGCATCAACTAGAGGTTCTTGATGCATTGGGACGAATTCTCCAGGCGTCGCCGGGAACCCGAGTGTTCATGACCGGGAGGTCACATATCCGGGGGGCGGTTGAGAGGGTATTGGGGGGGAGGGCAACATCTGTATCGATTAAGCCTAGGAACCGCGATATAGTCACATATCTGCGCGCGAGACTGAGGAAGGACACAACTCCCGAGGTGATGAATAGTGGATTGGAGGACGATATCATAAAAAGCATTCCTAAAGAGACCTCGGAGTCGTAAGTAGCAGCCCGGGACCTAGGGACCCGTTGTAACATATACTAACACGCCCGGATCTAGATTCCTACTAGTTTCGCTCCAGGCGGGAACGATCCTAAGGGAAACGACAATCCATCGGAGGCGAAATAGGCTGAATGCGATAGGGGATGGGTTAGGGTTGGGAGATGCATATGAGGCGACACTGGAACGGATAAGAGCTCAAGAAGTGGAGAAAGCGAAGCTTGCCATGGCCACGTTGATGTGGATATGTCATTCGGAGAGGCCATTACAGGTGGATGAACTCTGTCATGCGCTCAGTGTAGAAATTGGATCCACACATTTCAATAACGACAATGTTCCTGCAACAGAGACGTTGCTCGCCTGCTGTCAAGGACTAGTCACTCTAGATAAGGAAGCCTCGACCTTTCGGTTGATGCACCACACACTCCGCGAGTACCTCTGCGCTCATAGTAGCCTTTTCCCACATGCTCACTCGGTGATGGCGGAAACCTGCTTGACTTATCTGACTTCAGACCAGTCCAAGGTTTCCACTAAGCCGCAACCGGACCTCTCAAGCATGCCCTTCCTTAAATATTGTTCAAGATATTGGGGCACACATGCAAGGCGGGAACTTTCAGACCAGGCGAGATCTCTTGCAATGGGGCTCTTAGACCAATACGAGAACCACCTGGCCGCCAACTCACTTTTTGAGCAAATATCCGATCCGCATAATTTCCTTGAAGCCAATGCTCCTTCACTGTTCACTGGACTGCACTGCGCATCTTTCTTCGGGATTGTTGATATAATGAATGATTTGTTAAGGGGGGGTGACTGTGACGTCAACCGAGGGGATTCTGCTGGAATAACACCACTCGCATGGGCTGCGAGGGGTGGGCAAGAGCAGGCAGTGGAGCTATTACTAGGACTGGAGGCCATCGACCCTAACAAGCTAGACAACAATGACAACACACCACTTGGGTGGGCTGCGATGAATGGGCATGGATTGGTGGCGGAAAAACTTTTAGATCGGGGAGACGTCAACCCGGACAAGCCGAACAATGAGGGCTATACACCCCTCCTCGTGGCCGCAGCAGAAGGGTACGAGTCAGTGGTGAAGCTACTTTTGGAGCGGGGAGACGTCAACCCCGACAAACCGAACAATGAGGGCTTTACACCCCTCTTCGTAGCTGCAGGTTTTGGGCACGAGTCAGTGGTGAAGCAACTTTTGGACCAAGAGGTCAATCCCGACAAGCCAGACAATGAGGGCCATACACCCCTCCTCGTGGCTGCCGCAGGAGGGCACGAGTCAGTGGTGAAGCAACTTTTAGACCGGAAAGGTGTCAACCCTTACAAGCCAGACAATGAGGGCCAAACACCGATCCTCGTGGCTGCGGAAAAAGGGCACGAATCAGTGGTGAAGCTACTTTTGGACCGGGAAGACGTCAGCCCCGAAAACCTAGACAATGAGGGCCAAAAACTCCTCCTCGTGGCTGCCGCAAATGGGCACGAGTCAGTGGTGAAGCTGCTTTTAGGCCGGGGAGACGTCAACCCTAACAAGCCAGACAATGAGGGCTGCACACCCCTCTTTGCGGCTGCAGGATTTGGGCACGAGTCAATTGTGAAGCTACTTTTAGACCGGAAAGGCGTCAACCCCGACAAACCAGGAAACGAGGACTATACGCCCCTCTTTGTGGCTGCGGGGGGAGGGCACGAGTCAGTGGTGAAGCTACTTTTGGATCGGGAAGACGTCAACCCCGATAAGCCAGGCAAGGAGGGCTATACACCCCTCCTCGTGGCTGCCGCAAATGGACACGAGTCAGTGGTGAAGCTACTTTTGGATCGGGAAGACGTCAACCCTGACAAACCAGGAAATGAGGGCTATACGCCCCTCTTCGTGGCTGCAAGAGAAGGGCACGAGTCAGTGGTGAAACAACTTTTAGACCGGAAAGACGTCAACCTTGACAAGCCAGACAATGAGGGCCAAACACCCCTCCTCGTGGCTGCCGTAAATGGGCACGAGTCAGTGGTGAAGCTACTTTTGGACCGGGAAGATGTCAACGCTAACTAGCCCGGCAAAAATGGTCACATACCACTCTGGTACGCGTCTACAAAGGGGCATGAAGGAGTGGCGACCCTACTGCGAGCCTGGAAATCCCCACCCTAGCCTGTCTTGCGGTCGACAAGTTCTAGCCTTCTTTACCCTCTCCGAGTCTTTGACCGCGACCACCTGCTATTCCCCCATTGTGCCAACGGCCTTACTCTATAGCCCCCTTGTCATCCCTCCTCTGCTCTTCACCGGGCTCCTTGGGCTTATAATCTGGTCTTAGAATATTTTCCTTCACGCGCTCTCTTTCCCTCGCGGGAGTATTTATTCCTGGGCATACAACTACTCCGGGCGTGAAATTTGTCATCTATTTGCAGCGTAAGGCATGTGTATGCTTACTGGAGACCTCCCCGATATTTAATGCGAGTTTTTGTCGCCGGTGGTTTGAATAAAGAGGTGTGGGGGTATTTTCCTGTTTTATTCTCGCTCTTGCAAACCTTATTACGTTTCCATTGATCCCTCTCTCGGCTTCCAATTCTAGATCCTCCCTTTCCTGCATGATCTCTTTTCTTCTTTTCTTCTTCAGTACCTTTTAGATCATCTCCTCTTTTGTTTTCCCCTGTAAATCATAGATCGATATTGCGACTTTAATAGTACAGTCCTACCTGTTTACCACACAAATTACCTCTCATCCGCTTGCACATCCGCCCTTTCCAGCCTGATGTTTTTACACAACTTACCCGACGCACCGCTACTATATGCACAACCATTTAGTAAAAGTAGTCCGGGAACGAGACTCCCCTTTTTGCGGAGATTTTAGTAGACTAGGAGAGGAGAGATTTCAATTTGAGTCTGCGAAGAGGCAGAAGGAAACCCCATTTCACGAT
>Ga0307510_10006108_pt1 | contig 14349 bp, 21 predicted proteins | sample 12_EM_MG_FD_207224 | JGI IMG/M metagenome (GOLD analysis project Ga0307510, IMG submission 207224) | Populus trichocarpa ectomycorrhiza microbial communities from riparian zone in the Pacific Northwest, United States - 12_EM | ecosystem: Host-associated > Plants > Roots > Unclassified | place...
ACAAAAGGGCAGCTACCTGACTAAGCATACAAAAGCAGGGAACAATAGAGTCACAGACAATAAGTGTCACAGAACAATGGGGTCACAAACAATGGTGGTCACAGACTACCATAAGAAGAGAACAATAAGAAACGTACAAAAGAAGGGAACAATGGAGTTCCCAACAAGATGGCTCTGTTGTACAGGTAAGCGGTCATGTGAGTCGAGGTCATGTGATCGTATAAGTACATAGCAGTCAAGAAAGAAAAGAAAAATGTGGGCCAAGTGCCCAGGGACGTAACATGATGCCCTCCTTAGAGAGTTGCTACCACACAACTAGTTAGAGACTGCATAAAGCTCCTTATCATAGTCAGTGCGAGCTAACTCCAACTTGTGACACAAGGTGGGGGATGACATAGCTGCGCACATATCCCCAAAATTGGGATGAGTGTGGGGGACAGCACAATACTCAGTGTCGCATTGTTTGTGAGGGTGGTTGCAATCATCATGCGCATGCTGGGTGCTGAGGCACCAGCGGCACGTCTTCCAGAGGGGACATTCCTCCTCAATGTGATTGGGACACAACTGGTTACATTTGAGGCAGTAGGGGAACCTGGGTTTGCCTCCTTAACACCGCTTGCTTAGGACAGCATGGCACTCAAGACTGTCTTCACCCTCTTTGACGTTGGGCGGCCCTTGAGCTGCAAAGATACAGGGAATATGGATGGCATTAGTGGAAGGAGGGCAAATGCAGTTAAGATAAGGGACGAGCCAAGTGCGGATGGCAGCATAAGTGAGGTGTCGTTCCACCATATTGAGTTTGCTCTGAGTGCTGTTCTCCCTTTTATCAAGCTCAACTCATTGGCGTTTTACCGCCTCGAGTTCACTCTGATGCGCCCAATATCTATAAACATCAGCAACAATGCCAGGATCCCTGAGATCAATGATGGCATTGTCGATGAGGAGTCAGGAGGTAGAGGAAGGGTGAAAGATATTGAGGTCGTAATCTTTGACCCCTGGACGATTGAGGTTGGGAGCAGGGTGTGCATGTGCATGAAGGGGGATGGAATACTCAGGGTCACTGTGCTTGCAAGTCCCTATGATGTGAGTATTGACACCAATTTGTCTGAAAGTGACATATCGTGCCACCTCATCTTGACCATACTTGTTGAGGAAAACAAGTGGGTACTGCCATGTATCACCGCAGTCATACTTGCTCTATCTAGCTCCTAGATGGTTCGGGTCGTCAAGTTGCTCAGTGAGCTGAGGGATGTTGGGGATGGGACTAGGCATGGATGAAAGGGAAATGGTGGGGTTATACTTAGTGAATCTGATTGGTTTGTCACTTTGTACATCGTTATCTGACATGTAGCTCTCAATTTTGTCAAGGATTTGGGGAATGAGGAAAAGGTGTTCCATGGCAGTGTAATCACGGAAAGTGGTGGTGAATACCTGGTCGTCAAGCTCAGTATTCCCCAGAATGTTCAAGGCTGGGAGAAGGTCCTCTGTCCAAGCCGAAAGTGCCCCAGTGATATGCTCCTGATGTTCCATGTACTTCAACAAGGCTCTGCATTGCTTTCTCACATGGCAAACCTGTGCCAAAGAGGGGATCTGTCCTGCTAGCATGAGTATTTCGTTGTCTGGGAGCATGTCAACGACTATGTTTGAGTGGATGCTGGACGGCTGGGGTGATAGAGGGCGATGGTGCTGGCATTGGAGTAATGGGGTTGGGGGTAGAGTCAATTGGGGGGAGGGGGATAGTGGTCAAGCCATACTGTCCTCGTTCTGAGGGGAGATACAAGGTGGGATTGGGATAGGGGATGGTGAAGTGCGGCCAGTAACTGGGATGGGGAAGGACGGTGGTGGATCTTGTGATGCGCCTGGGAAGCTGCTCAAAGCTATCCTTAGATTGGAGTAGATATCTGTCACTGTAGAGGCGACCTCCAGTCCAGCAATGGTAGGTAGGCCCAGTGGTGGGGACGATCATGGAGAAAAGGGTAATGTCTCCATTGCCATAGATAGACTGCTGTGTATGGACGGTGGTACCTCCTGATCCAACATAGACATAGCTGAAGTGAGTGGGTTGGGTGAAATCAAGGGGCATTCAGCGGTGGTAGGGGCAGTACTGTTCTTTGCAGAAGTGGGAGTGTTCAAGGGTGTGAGTGTGAGTGGGGTGGATTGTTCTGTACAACGATGAAGTCTTCTGGGCAGCTGGGGTGAAGATGTGGAACTTATGACTGGGCCAGATGGTGAGATCCCTGAAGATGTGACGGAAAGAATTGAAAGGGGGGTCGATAGAAGGTGTAGAATGCCTGGTTGGACATGCTGGGGGTGACTTGTCAAGAGGAAGGGTTCTTATACTGCTCGAGGTGTTTTGAAAGTCCGATAATAACTCTGGAGCATGGAGGTCCTCAACGTTAACCCATAAATCATGTGCTGGCAAGTAGTTCTTCCAGCGCACAAGATACTGCTTCTTCTTCCAACAGCCAAAAGACCTCTCTTTCAGAAATTTCTCAACTTCCCATTCCAGTTCGCCTTCTAGTATTTCTGGTGGTGGTTCTAGAAAGTTGGGTCCGTGTTGGTCCGTTTCTTTGTAGGGCGTGAGTAGGGAAGCATGAAAGACATCATGGATTTTCCAGGTGGAAGGGAGTTTGAGTTTGTAAGCGACTTTTGATATTTGGGAGACTACCTCAAAAGGTCTGTATCTCCTTGGGGAAAGCTTGGGTGTGGTGTTACTTGGAAGTCGTAGGTTGGTTCCTTCTAGCCAGACCTTTGAGTTTACTGTAAATGGAACGTATCACGGCTTCTCTTTTATCCAGGATTCTTGTGCTTTACGTTGTGCCTCTTGGGCAGCTTTCCTAGCTTCTTCAATGGATGAGAGTTGTTGTTCTAGGGAGGGAATGGTGGTTTTCCTGGTTGGTTGGTGTACTTGGGGTGTGTATCCGATAAGTAAGTCATATGGTGTTTTCTTGGTAGTTGCAGATGGCCATGAGTTCTTGGTGTGCTGAGCGAGTGGTAACCATGCGTGCCAGTTGTTCTGTTGTGTTCTGCAGAATACTCAGAGATATTGTTCCAAGGTTTGATTGGTTCTTTCACTTGCTCCATTGGTTTGAGGGTGATACACCGTACTGATGTTCTGATGGATGTTGAGGATATGGCAGAGTTCTGTTGAGAATTTCGATACAAAGCAGATGTCATGGTCTGATATGATTTTGCAGGAAATGCCGTAGTGAGGGATGACGTGATTGAGATAGAGTAATGCTACTTCTTCTGAGTTGATAGTCTTGTGACAGGGGATGAAGATAGATGCTTTGGAGCAGTCGGTGTCTGTGATTGTAAGAATGGTATTGAAACTACCTGACTGTGGGAGTTTAGTGATGAAGTCCATTGCGATGGTTTCAAAGGGTTGCGCATTGTCTGCAGGAGTGATGGGAAATATGGGTGGATGGGTAGGATGGGTGTTGACTTTGGTCATTTGGCATGTAGCGCATCCCTTGACATATTCAGTGACAAAGGTTTTCAGGTTGGGCCACCAGTAATACAGGGTAATTAGTTGGAGTGTCTTGGTAATCCTGGCATGCCTGGCAGTCATGTGGTTGTGAAAAAGGGAAATTACTCCCCTTCTAAGAGCATTGTCTGCCACAACAACCAGGGCGGTCCTGTGATACCAATGTGTGCCATCTAATAAGGAAAGGTTATGTGTTGGTGCCCATTTCTTGAGTAGCGGTTGCTCTTTGTATTGAGCGAATTTGATATGGCTGTCCAAGTTATTGCCAATGCTGTCCATATCAAACACCTAAATTGAGGTATGATTGTCGCAAAAGTAGTGGTCTGGCCATACAGTGATGTTGTCATTAATTGGATTGGGTCCTTCATAGTCAGGTCTTCTGGATAATGCATCTGTGCAATTAGTAGCACCAGGTTTATATTCTAGGATGATGTTGTATTGCTCTCTTTCTGGTAGATATCCAGTGACGCGAGGGCCTATTTTCCTAGGTTCCCGATAGTAACAGAGGTTGGCATGATCAGTGAAGACTAAAACAGGTATAGTTGTCCCTTTAAGAAGGTAAGACCAGCAGTGTAGTCCATGCATAACTCCCAGGAATTCCCAGTCATAGATGGGGTAGTTTTGTTCAGTTTGGGTGAATTTCTGGGAATGAAATCCAACTGGTTGTCTTGGTCCTGGTTTTTGGGTGCCATCTGGTTTCGTGATGGGGGGGTCTTGTTGATATAATATAGCACCTGTTCCAATTTGTGATGCATCTGTTTCGAGTTTGAATTGTCGGTCAGGATCTGGTCAGATGAGTACTAGTGCATGGGTAATCATGTCAATGAGTTTGTTTTGAGCCTCTTTTTGCTGGGGTCCCCATTTGAAAGGTATGTCTTTTCCAGTGAGCTTTGTGAGTGGTGCAGTGATGATGCTGAATTTAGGACAGAACATGCGATGGTACCTAGAGACTCCTAGGAATCCACGGACTTGTCACTTATCTTTGAGTTTGCGTGGATAGTCCCTGAGTCCTGCGACTTTAGCTGGGTCAACTGTAGCTCCATCTTTTGATATCCAGATGCCCAAGAAATCCATTTGTGGTTGCATAAAGACCAATTTCAATAATTTGAGATGTAAGCCATGGCATGCAAGAAGATCAAATAGGAAGTGGATGATGTTGACATGGAGGTCAAAGTCTTTGAGTAGGGTTCCTATTCTGCAGTCATCCATGTAGTTCTGGAGTATGTGTCATATTTCAAGTACACCTTTCTTCTTGAAGTATTCATATAACTCTTCAAGAATGCTGTTCATGAAGCGTTGGAAACTTGCTGGTGAATTGCTTATGCTGAAGAACATTACTTTTGGTTCGAATAATCCCCAGTGGGTTTTAAAGGCAGCTTTCCATTGGTCCCCTTCGTATATCCAGATGTTGTTATAGCCCCAGTGGATGTTGAATTTACTGAATAATTCCATTCCCTGTAGGTTTTCAATACATTGTTTGAGGTTGGGAAGTAGGGTGACATCTTTCCTGGTGACCGCATTGAGGGGGTGATAATCAATAATGTACCGTTTCTCTTTAGAGTCCTTTTTAGGGACCATAAAGGTTGAAAAACCATAGGGGGAGTCCGATGGTGTGATATATCCTTTGGCCAAGTTTTTGTCAATGAATTGATCCTCTGCTTTTTGTTCATCCCTTGAGAGCAGATAAACTTTGCAATTAAAGTGAGTAGGGGTGGTGTCTATTAGTACTGTATGATTTTATGGTCTCCTTCACCATGGGTTGGTGGGAATTTGTTCACTTCTTCATCTGAGAATAGTGCCATGTGACATTTAAATTTTTCTGGGAGGGTGATTTCCTCCTTTCCATGTTCCGTTGCATACTTATGGGCCATTTCTACTGCTGTATGGGTGCAATTGACTTCCACTGGGCCTCCCTTTATTTCTAAAGGGGTTACTCCCAACCATGGATCGCACCTGGTTTGTTGTGCTTTGAGGATAAGGTCCTCATTGACTGGTATTTTGCTTTTGACCCATGTTTTTGCACATTGGAGGGTTCCGAATAATAGGGTTTCTATTTGAACTTTTGGGCCTAAGAGTGTTCCCTTTTCCCAGTCTATTTCTGGTTTAAAAGCTTTAAACTATGGGTAGCCAAAGAGAAGTCAATCTTGTCCTAGATTAGTGACAAAGAATCTTTGTTGTTCCCTTTTGTTGCCTTTAGTAATGAGTAAGCCACAAGTATAAGTGATTGTTCCATGTTGATTAAGGGTCCCATTGACATTGAATACTGGGCAGGGATAGGGGAGTTTCTTCATTCCTAAGCGTAATTTGATGACAGTTGTATGGTCGATGAAATTTTTGGTTGCCCCAGTGTCAAGTAGGACTGTTTCTTCTGCCTTCCCTCAATAGTGTGAAAATGCGACTTTTATTTGCACAGAATTTGAGTGATTTACAAAAACACTATCAAGTTGGAATGCCCTAACTATGGCAGCTAGTTTTGGGCTTGAGGAAAATCCTTTGGCATAAGAGATTCAATGATGCTCAGCTTGGGATCTTCATCAAGCAAGCCCATGTGTTCCGTTAGGAAACTGGAAATGTCATCTGGGGTCATATCAATGGGTCCTTGGCCCCAAATGGTAGGGGGGTCGTTGCCAGTGGTTTTGCCACTTTTGGCATGGTCTGCTTGTTTCTTGCAACAGACACGGGCTTGATGTCCTTTGATTTCACAATAAAAACATTTGTTTTTGTTCATAAGTTGCTGCCTTTTGGTGTCAGAATGTGTTTGTCCCATTCTGTTGGCATCAACGTCCATGGCATGTCCTCCTTGGGAGGTGGTACATGGTCCAGAATTCCTGTTTCTTCCATATTGGTTACTTTTTCCTTGGTTTGGTTTGGGTGTCAGTCCAAAGGCTCTGTAGAGTCCTTGTTTTTGTTGACTGAACTGGGTGGCGGCTAGCCACTTTTGATAGGACATTCTGGCCTGTCCTTCCTATTTTTTAAAGGTCCATGGGACTTCTGCATTTGGGTTGAAATCAGGGGATTGTATAACTGCCCTGGTGAGTGGTTGGTTCATGCCATGTTTGAGGGTTTCGATAGTTCCCTTGTCATCTAGGGGAACTCCTGCTTTGTTGGCAAGTTGTTTAAATTTAGCAAAAAAGTCATCAAGGTTTTCTCCTTGCTTGAGTTTGCATAGTTTCTGGTAGGCTTCCTCCTTTTGGTTTTGGTTGGTAAAGGCTGATTTGAACCTTTCCATAAAGCTGTCCCAGAGATCTTCATCTGTTTCCTGAGCTCCATCGTCCATTGCTTCCTGGAGCTTGTGTATTTGTTCCTCTTTCCAAGCGTCTACTAGGGGGCCATCCATGTAGGTGAGGAGGGTGATGACTCTGGAAAAGGGTTTCCTCATGGTATTGTTTTGTCAGTTAATTGCCTTCCAGAGGTCAAAGTTGTTTATAAACTTTCTGGTTGTGCTTCTATCTCCAGTGAAGGTGGGTGGGGGATTCCCTTTAAGAGCACCATTGGCAGGGTTAGTGATGACGTTGATTCTTTGTGCTTCCTATCCACTTTGTCTAGTAGCAACATTGATTTCCTCCTGTTGTGCTGCCATTGTGGTTTGGATGGATAGCTGGGGATGAATGGCAGCGGCTGGGATAGTGTCAAGAGGGATATCAATGCCTTGGTGGACTGCTGCTTCGATTTGGGAAAGGATAGGAGCTTGTTCTGTGAATGGGTTACTTCCTTGGAAGGTTGTGATATGATGAATTCCTCCTGCAAGGATTTCATCTTCTGGTTGCTTGATGGCAGTGTGAAGTGTTGGACTGAAGTGCTCTGGTTTAATGTGATGGGGGTGCTGAGGGTCTGTTTCTTTCCAATACCCAGTAGTTGGGGTGTGAAGGATTCCTCCTTGATTGGTGATCCACTGGTTGTTTCTCCAGAGGTGTCCTACCCAGAAATCTTCATTGTTAACTTTGATGAATTCAACAGCTGCGTGTGTTCTTTTGGGGAGATCGACATAGTATCCAGTGTCTTTATGTCTGGGTCTGTGGTTTTCAAAGTATACTTGGCCTTTTACATGCTCTGGGAGATCGTCCTGTTGTCTCCTGTGAACTCTTCTATCTTGGTCAAGTTCTCCAATGAGTGCTACTGCTGCCAGGGTGTAACTGGTATTGTCCTGTGTTTCAAGGATATTTCGAGGAAAGCCTGACTTATGTTAAGGCCTATTGAACCTTAAGGCGCGATGTGTGCAAGGTAAGATGTGTGGCAGTGACAGAGTTACAAGGGTCATAATTCCCTTAGTAACTAAGAGGTGCTTTTGGAAGGTGATAAAAGCGAGAAGGTCACTAAGACCAATGTCTGGGTGAAGATAAAGAGGAATGGGGAGTATCTTCAAGGATTTGAAGATAATCTTAAAGAAAGATGAAAGGGGAATGTTGGTTCAAGCAACAAGGACAGAGAATGCAATAGATTGCAAACTAAGTCAGGCTTAAGGCCCAACTCTAGGATATAAGTCCAGCTTATATACAAAAGGGCAGCTACCTGACTAAGCATACAAAAGCAGGGAACAATAGAGTCACAGACAATAAGTGTCACAGAACAATGGGGTCACAAACAATGGTGGTCACAGACTACCATAAGAAGAGAACAATAGGAAATGTACAAAAGGAGGGAACAATGGAGTTTCCAATGAGATGGCTCTGTTGTACAGGTAAGCGGTCATGTGAGTCGAGGTCATGTGATCATATAAGTACATAGTGGTCAAGAAAGAAAAGAAAAATGTGGGCCAAGTGCCCAGGGACGTAACAGAGTGGGGAAGAAATGGGCCACAGTTTGCCTGGCTTTCACCAGGGCTGGGCTTGGATATATATATTGAGTCCAAAATGATGAGACAATGTGTGCTATGCAAGGAAATGAAGGAATGGTGAAAGGGGGAAACAGAGAGTGGAGTTCTGCCAGCAACAAGCTGCATGGTGTCATATGGAAAGAGGTATCTGGTGAATAGAGAAACAAGCAAGAAGGAATGGTATGTCAAAGCACAGTGGTACAGGGTCGAAGAAAGTGGCTTGGAATGATGTCTGATGGCAGAGATGCTAATAAAGGGCTAACAAAAGGGGGCAACAAGTCTAAGATAAAGAAGGATAAGGAAATGTATGAAAAAGGATCTAATATGCTTATATCCAGCAATCTATGTGTCCCACAGCATGCAGACCCAAACAAGGGCCAAAGGTACAGTGATATTGGTTGACATGTGGTCTTGTGGTGCATGCTAATAATGGCAGGCATTGTTGCAAGCAGTACTCATGCCCCCCAGTCTCAGCTACAAACCCGTAACTTCAGCATCACGTGACCGTGGGAACATATCACATGACCCTACATGTGACTCATCACATGACCCCTTTGCCACTCGTACATCACATGACTTATCAGCATGTGACCCTGGGAACCTACGACCCCGTGACCCTGGGAAGATAACACATGACCTATCAAGGAATTGGTCATCAACAAAGTCACCTGACCAGACGCGCTTTGGATGCGCATCTAACCCATTGATCAACACGTGGCAGATCGTGGGAACGATCAACAAGACGCGTCTACTAAACAATCAACGAACATGTGACGCGACTCGATCAACGAAGACGCGACTCATTAGGGCTAGACCCTAATCAAGATATATAATGTAATCCGCAGTTGCTGCGCATTGACTGCGCAGTCCCCCGTTACCTGTAAATATACCTACCCTAAACTGCGCACAGACCACCCTGTATTAGTATATAAGACCTATGAATTTAGGTGAACAGTCCTTAGACTGTTCTCTTGTCAATCCCCACACTGGAGCCTTTCAAAGCTCCCTCATCGTCAGCAGCACTTCATTCATCGTCCCCAACAGTCTACTCCGTCCCGCCTCTCCTTGCCTTCTGCCTCTTCCTCCTCAACGTCTCTCTGCTGCTCCTTTGGATCAGTCACCTTCAACTCCGTGCCGTCGTCAAGTCTTGCTACCCATAAAGTAGTGAGTTCCCGACATTAGAACAGTCTCTTAAAGTTGAAGCTGACTGTTTGGAAGTGTCCTCACCTTCCCTCTCCGTTGCCTCTTGGTCCGACTTGAACGCCATCTACCAGGAGAACTCCGCCGCCACCCTTGAGGTCGTCAACAATGTCCTCAACAGTCCCCACAACACTTGGAATTACCCAAGTCCCAGAAGCCCCCGTCTCCAGTACCCCCCTAGTTCCACATTGTCCCCCGTCGTCCCCTGGTCGCCCACCATTGCCTCCAGCCCCAAGTTCATCGTCCCTGGCTTCCCCTTCCTTGCCCCCACTGGTCCTGGCCCCTACGACAAGTACAACCCACAGTCCCCACGGTACTCCACCTCATTTGCCGACACCAGCATCACCCTCATCGACCCAGACACCCTCAAACCCACCCCCATTGATCTCAACCCCTATGTGGTCCGCTTGCCATCACCACCTACTCCCGAGCCCACTGAGGAGACACTTCGCGCCGCCGCCAAGTTCGATCTTGAACAACTTGGAGAAGAAACCGCTGCCCACGTTGTCTGCCTCGCCCAAGCCAAGCTTGACTCCCTCCTTCCCCCGCTCAACCAAGACAGTTGGAGCCACTTTCAGCTCACAGGTGACTTGGTCAACCACGTCTCACTCGAGGACATTCCCCTCAAGAACATCCCCCCGTCCATCGCCACTGCACCCATCACCACCGTTGCTTCCCCCGTCCCGCCATCACCTGCTCCTCTCCCTGTCCCGGTATTTTACCCGATAGTTGACGTCAGCCCCTTCAAGTACCTCTTTGCCACCCCGCCTTGCCTCCCTACCAACGGTCACCCTCACCAGTACACAGTCCATTACGAGCAAGGTCATCACGTCTGGTTTTCATCAGAGGAACTTGTCAACAGCCAGTTCCTTGACTACATCCCCCGGGCCCAAGACCTCAACACCGCCGCGCCCCCGTACTTCGTCACCCCTTTCCGCACCAACGCCCATCACTCCATCCACATCCACTCTGATGGCGCTCTCCCCCCAGTCCACGTTTGTGCCAAAGTAGGCAAGCACCTGTGGTCCCCCAAGTTCCCCTTTGGTTATATTGAGACCACCTTTTTGGACTCAATTAAGTTTGTGTTTTCTCGCTTCCCTCCCCTTTGGCTCGCTCACTTTAAAGGAGCCCTCATCCCCCTTGTTGCATACGACTTCCTAGACAGTTGTACAGCTATCCTTTGTGGCCACTTACATTTTGTAGAGCAAGGGATCCTTTTTGTTAACCGAAGCACACATATTACAGACTTGCTTCATACGGACCCACAGTTTGCCTGTTTCATACCTACCCCACAAGTTCCCACCCAACCTTTTGATTCCATTACACCCCCCTCCAAGAACCCTTTGTAATACTTCTTAGTAAGTTACAAAGGACCTATTTCGTGGTGTAAATAAATCAAAGGTTTTAACTTGTCTTCTTTTGTTTGTCTTAAGTGGCAAATTTCTGTGAAGAAATCTTAAGACAAACTTACTCCAGAATTGCCAACCTCCAGGAACAAGTCCAACTTACATATTGGAGCGAACATCACTTGGTTCCTCAAGATCTCTTAGACATCCTCCCTTTTGGTCAACTCTTTGGTGCTCAACGCTTCTATCATTATATCGATTACCAACTAGCCGACATCCTTAACGCAGCACGACGTTGCACTGCATATTGGCAACTCTCTGGCGCCCATAACTTCAACCAATCCCCAGCCACCCAGATCTCCTTGTTCTATGATGAAACCTTCCTCTGGCACTACTTCGTCCCATCACACAGGCCGGAAATTATCACGCAGATCCAAGCTGGACACAGAATTAGATTTCTATCTAGATTTTACATGTCGGAAACCAAAGTGGAAGTGGAGTTTAACAAAATTCAACTCCAGACAAATCCAAGCAGAGAATTCACTTCAACTAACTTGTATCAGTTCATCTATAGCAATGAACGAATCCTCACGTATCAGTGGAACAACCGTGCCTGGACCACAGATCTTCTTACCCCACATACAAGTCTCATCGACCCCCCTTCCCACTTTACCCTCCCCATCACCCAGCCAAATACCCAGGGAAGAGACACCGAATACCTGGAACGTTTCCAGCGTATCCTCTTGGAACCAGATTTTCTCATGCTCAATTCATCGTATCATGACAGCGTGGACAGTACATTACCCCCCACTTTGGTTGGTACCCCTCAATCCAGTCCCCCAAGCACACCTGAGTCGGTATATCGGCGTGCCCAAGAGATCACCTTTTTGAACGACGACCCGGATCTTTGTTTCTGTGGAATCGACCTTTGTCGTTGTGATAGCCGTTACCCCAGAACCCCACCCACCCCACTTGGAATCCACCTCTGGGACCCCCAATTCTTCAGAACAGGACCTATAGAAGGTCTCCATTACAACCGACAACCTGGCCAGTCCACGTAACCAGAGAAATCACTCAGCCCCAGCCCAGGAACAAGGACATTTTATACCCTCTAACAAAAGAGGAAGACATAGACTCCGTCACACCCAGAACTTCATTGACTGGTGACCCCAACCCGTTTCCTCTCCCCAAGTTTATCGAGAACCAACCCCACCTCCAAATCCTTTTACAGTACCAGTAACACATCATATCCAAGAAGTCCTGCACAGACCATATAACATGTTACCGAGAATCGAACAACCACTACCCCCTACTCCCCATAGTCATCACACCAGCATCTCAGGAAATTCAGATCTAGTTGGAGCCACATCACAGATCTATCTACCAGAAGTTATCTATCTCGGTGTCACTGCCCCTACAAGAAATCGCACAGAGCTCCACATCTTCAAGCAACATTGTTTGTTCCTTTTACAGAACCGTACTGAGAAACACATTAGCCACCCCTTGATAGAGTTACAAACTATCACTCCGCATATTGGGGCCTTTAATAAATTCTTTTGGAAATACTGTACTTCGATCACAATCAACGGTATTCTAGAGGATTATAGAGGCATTACCCATCATAGTGATACTAGAACTCCTTGTCTGGTTAAAGTGTGTACGATTTTCTATAGTTGGGATAACCCCAGTTACACAGTCACCCTTGCATGAGCTCTTGGGAAACCATCCTTAATAACTTTCCGCCCGAAGACCAACTAGAACTTACAGAAGAAGAACAGGCGTATATCCCAGTCTACGCCACTGACGCCTTTGCCACAGACTATAGAGACACTAGGTGTCTCTTTGCCCGTTTCCTAACACTAGGAATTTGGTGTAAAGGAGTAGGAACCTCCTGGAAATTCACCTCGAATAATGAAGTACTCGTTACAAGCAAATTTCGATTCCTTATCCTCCACCTTGACGAAGTCAGCAATTTTGACTTCATACAACGTACTGCCACCTATAACAACAAACAAATCAAGTGGAATACCCTATACTCCGAGTGGAAATACCTCAACAACCGGAAGGTACATTTCCAAAGTCCTAGTACTTCTGAAGCAGAAGATGCCAAGCCCTCTATCCCTGGGGAATTCAAGAAAGAAGACAGCTATAACATGGCAGACTCCGACAAGGAATCCACACATAGTAACTCTTCCACTGACGAAGACACACTCAACGTTAGCAACCTACTACAAGAAGCTGAAACGAGGATCGTTGCTACCCTCCAGAAACTCACCAGTCGCCCTAGTACCCCCAGCCCCCAAGGAACCCCATCCCGTTCAGCAAGTACGCTTCCTGGAAGCTCCAAACTTTCAGTACCAGAAGAAAGTTCACTTCCTACTCCACCCGTATCCAAAGGCAAAGCAAAGGAAGAACCTTTACCCCAGACCCTTGCCAGCTCTTTGAGATCCTCACAAGCCACTCCAGTACCCACTGCAACCCAGTCAGAGACATCACCGGTACCGACAGGAAACCCCAAGGGAATACCACCACAGATCCCTCCTCACCGGCCGCGTTCAGGAAGAACAGGCCCACCACAGAGACCACCTAGTCCCCTAGCACCACCCCCACCCCCAGTTATCATGGCAGGAAACGTCGCGACTCCCAAACTCTTGGGAAGTACCCCTGATCCCTATGATGGGAACCCAACAAAGGCCCAAGCCTTTTGGAACACTCTGGCCAATTATTATACAATGAACGACGCAGTCTACAATACTGACAACAAGAAAGTACCAGCAGCATTGACCAATTTCAAAGCTGGTACTTGAGGAGGAGATTGGGCCAGTGACCGTATCGCTGAAGCTTTAGCTGCCAACCTGACCAATTATGGGACATGGGCCCAATTCCAGGCTGCCTTCCAGAAGCAATTCATCCCTCCCAAAGTTCAACAAGAAGCTATTAAAGGGATGCATGACACATACATGGGCAACTGAGAATTTAATGACTGGTATCAAGATTGGACCTACCACGCTCGACGATCAGGCGTTGATGACAATACCAAGATGTATGCATTCAGGTGATGCATTAACTTGGCACTCCAACAGAAATTAGTTGCCCTATCACCTCAACCAGCCACACTCCCAGATCTCGTTGACAAAGCTCGAGATCTGGATCGTCCCTTCTGCATATTTACACCAAGACCCTATACACCCTCTATGGGAGGAGGACGCGGAAGAGGTTGCTTTACCCCTCAAATTCGAACAATTGAAGAAGAAGAACCTACTGCGGAAATAAATGTAACACACGGACACGGTCAATTTCAAGGACGTAGTCGTGGAACCTCGTTTTGTCAAGGCAAACTCTCCCCCGATGAAAGGGAGCACTGCTTCAGAGAGAATGTTAAGGTCCAAGGGCCTTAAAGACGCGACGTGCGTGGGTTGGTTTGGCGACGACTGGGATTGCTCAGTGGGGTCTCCTCCTGAGGCAATAGATCACGTGAGTAGCACGGTACCGGTTGGCTACGC
>Ga0307510_10006109_pt1 | contig 14348 bp, 18 predicted proteins | sample 12_EM_MG_FD_207224 | JGI IMG/M metagenome (GOLD analysis project Ga0307510, IMG submission 207224) | Populus trichocarpa ectomycorrhiza microbial communities from riparian zone in the Pacific Northwest, United States - 12_EM | ecosystem: Host-associated > Plants > Roots > Unclassified | place...
CAAAGGCAGCAGACCCGCGCTCCCCTGTCTCACTGGAGGGGCTCACTCTTGGCCTCGCGGGCAGCGGTGGAGGTAGTGTTGCCACAGCACAGTCCGGTCTGAAAGTGGCGGACCGATAGGACCGGACTGATCTTGGACTGGATCAGACCCCTCTAGCGGTCCACAGTCCATAGTGTCGCGGAAGCGGCGGTCGGGCCACATGGCCACCACATAGAGTAGAGCGCATGTCACGCTAACATTTGGCATGGACAGCATGCATGCACCATTTTAGTACATTACCCTGATTTTGCATCCGCTTGGGACCCCCTTTTCGTAGACCCATTTCGCTACATTTATACTGTCGTAGTTCTGCTTGCGCCCCCTCAGTTTGTGGTCATTCCGTGCCCAACTGAGGTGAGCTTTCGTTACTTTATCATCGCGTCTATTCCCAGTACTTACAGTATGCAGATCATATCTGCATAGGTAAATACACATAGTTTGTGGTCATTCCGTGCCCAACTGAGATCATATCTGCATAGCCCACTCACTCACTCGCGCTCGTGCTTTGCTGCACATCTTTCAACCCCGTGTTGATTGCTACAGGTTATGGGCCCTGGCCCCACTGACTCTGGTCCCCTCACTCGTTCCAAGTCCAAAGCAGCATCTTCCTCAGCATCGTCCGCATTGTCTTCTGCCCCATCCTCAGCATCGTCACAGTCTTCATCATCACATTCAGTCACAATGTCATCTTCCACTCCTCAGCAACTCGTTCTATCCGCTGAAGTCCCGCACCTCGACTCCGAAGGCAGCAACTGGGCTGTATTCGTCAGGCGGCTCCAGAGAGCGATGGCGATCAATGGCTGCTGGGGCCACTTTGACGGTTCGGACCCGCACCCCGTTCCGAAGGACTCGAAACACCCCACGGACGTGGAAGACCAGGCCATCCAACGCTGGGACCGCGAGGACGACGTCGCAGGCTACCTCATGAGCCAACGTCTCCCCGACGAAATCGTCATGGACATCGAGCAGCACTCCACCACCCAGGAGCAATGGGAGGCCCTCTGCAGCACTTTCACGGCAAAGACAGACTTCATGCAGACGGACCTCCACCAGTCCTTTATGGACATGAAGTGCCCAAAGGGGGGCGACATCCGGAAATTCCTCACCGAGCTGAGGCAGCGGCGCCACCACCTCACCGCCATCAGCATCCCCGTCACCGACATCGAGTACAAGCGCACGATCCTGCGCGGCATCCCAGAGCCCCTTGCGTCGTATGCGTCGCAAACCCTCAACTCCCTCACCATCGCCAGCAGGTACACCTGCAAGCCCGTCGACATTTCGGAGCTCATCGACATGATTTCCGAGGAGGCCGAATGCACAAAGTCGAGGCGCGCACCCAAGGACCAGACCCAAGCACAAGGCAAGGGCAAGACCGGGCAGAGCGATGAGGCTCTCGCCGCTACCAACTCGTCCGAGGGTGGCAACTCGAAACGCCGTAAGGGCAAGTGTCACCATTGCAACAAGGAGGGCCATTGGGCGCGTGAATGCCGCACCAGGAAGAGGGAGGAGGCCGCCGCAGAGAACCAGAGCGGCCAGACAGCACAGTCGACCACCACCACCACCACCACTAAACCCGAGAACAAGCCCATTGGCTCCGCCAACGTGTTCGAAGACGACGACTCAGATGACGACAGCTTCTGCATGGCTGAGGACGTAGCTTGTGCGTACCCATACTGCGTGGAGCCGGACCCTCTGGGCGAATCTGAAGACGAGTCAGATGGCGACGTCGATGAATGGGAGGCCTTCCGCGCCGAAACCTGGGGCGCGGAGGATGAAGACGACCTCGAATGGGCCGGACTAGAGGGTCCGCTGGTCAAGGAGGGGGAGGAAACGGACATCGAAGAGGAGGCCGAGGAGGGCACCCCTCGAAGTAAGTCCCAACTCGCTCCCCACACCGCGCTGCACGCGCCCCAGATCGGAGACGAACGCCCCCAGACCACCTCCTCGTGCGAAGAGCAGGTCGCGGACACCGTGCGCCATGCGCACCGCCTCCACGACACCGTGCGCCCACCGGAGCACGCACATCTCGACGACCCCGAGCCAGCAATCCGCGCGCACGAGGGTCAGACCCCCGGCTTCAACGCCAATGCGCAGGCCCACTGAGCATCTTGGCCCGGGCCTGGCAACATCACCAAGGAGCAGGACGTCCATCCGGCGTCAGCAGCGCTGCTCGAGGGGGAGGAAAAGTGGATGCCGACCGTGAGCAGCGAGCAGACTGCTGCGCCGGGCACTCCCTCGACTTCCAACACCCCCATTTCGCCCGCCTCATCTTCCAAGGCCACACTGTCATCATCTGAGCCAGCCCCAGAGCTGGACAGTTCACCCTCACCAGCCGAATCGGCGATGAACGCTCAACAGGAGCGTGCGCCCACACCCTCACGCACTGACACCGCCGCAGTCAAAATCAGGTCCAACCCTGACCCTCAACCCGGCGGCAACGGATTGGCCCACTTGGGCACCGACGACCCTCGCCTCGCGCACATCCCAGACCATCCTGGGGCCTTCGCGGAAGACCCGGGAGAATCAGGGGGAGTGCTGACGGTGGAAAACGCCGAGACCGCAGACGCAGGCGCGCCCGCCCCTTGCACGCTCGTGGAGGCCAAGCGCAGCCACGACCGGCCACCCTGGGAGGAGCCCACCAAGGACCCCATCACACGCAAGGCGCGCCCAGCCGCGCAAGTACTCAGTCAAACGGGCAGCGTCGACATCGCCGACCCCAACCGCTCAGACCACAGAGGACATGCTGTCCATCCGCTGCAGCCGGCGCACATCAACGCCGGTTTCCCCCGCTACCAGCTCGCTGAACACGAGCTTTCCTCATCGCCAGTGGACCATCTGGTCCGCCCTCTCACAGACCCGGCACCCGCAAGCGCAGCGGAGTGCGACACCACACGCGATGGGCCTCATTGCGAGGCTGTTGACACACTCACCCGGGCTGCGTCGCCAGCGCGCCCAGCCACCACCTTTGCAGACGCGAATGGCAGCACGGCCATAGACTGGCGTGCCACGCCTGGGCACGCGTTCCCCATCGACGGCGGCACCATGACCCCATTTTCAAGGCGACAAGAGGACGCCCCCTTGCCCACCATCGGGAGTGGGCACATCGCAACGACACACGGCGGCCAGGAGGCATCACGCCTTCGCAGCCCCATCTCAGGCACTTCCGTCAACCCCAAGGCCCCCACTCCTCCGTTCCCAAACAACGACGCTGCAATCGCGTTTACGCGCGATCATCAATATCATACCCCGGACCCACTGGGTCATCAAGACATCGAACCGCCCGGTTCCCGCGCCGCAGACGACACGGTGGCCGACGCGCCCATGCCCCTGCTTCCCGCCAAGGTGAAGCACTTCACCGCATCCCCTGGACCGCGCGCGAAGTGAGGGGGAGTGTCGCGGAAGCGGCGGTCGGGCCACATGGCCACCACATAGAGTAGAGCGCATGTCACACTAACATTTGGCATGGACAGCATGCATGCACCATTTTAGTACATTACCCTGATTTTGCATCCGCTCGGGACCCCCTTTTCGTAGACCCATTTCACTACATTTATACTGTCGTAGTTCTGCTCGCGCCCCCTCAGTTTGTGGTCATTCCGTGCCCAACTGAGGTGAGCTTTCGTTACTTTATCATCGCGTCTATTCCCAGTACTTACAGTATGCAGATCATATCTGCATAGGTAAATACACATAGTTTGTGGTCATTCCGTGCCCAACTGAGATCATATCTGCATAGCCCACTCACTCACTCGCGCTCGCGCTTTGCTGCACATCTTTCAACCCCGTGTTGATTGCTACACATAGACCATAAAAAGATGGACCGGACTGAGGGTCCATTACATCAGCTAGAATACGCCACTTCCAAAATGCGTTCCCTTCTGTCTTGTCTGTGTTTGCTTATACTATGTGCTGTCCATTCCCACTGCTACACATCCCACCACACCTTCTGTCTCATTTGGGCTCAAGATGAAGAGGACATACCCATAAAACGATCATTCTAGATGGTGGGAACATGGAAAAAGGTGTGTGCATATGATTCTAGTCTGCCACATAACTGATCGGATTTTCGGGTGGCTAAGCGTTGTGGGCAATGATGCCTGCCATGAGCTAGCTGATCGGATGGATCATAATAGCCATGAACATGGATAAGACCAGAGCAGCAGCAGCACTGCTTGATCATGGTGTCCGATTCCATTTGAGAATTGGGAGGGGCCAGTTATCCTGTACGATTGCTTGGTCCCGTTTGATTTGGCAGTCACCTCGACTCTCGGTCTCTCACCGATCTCACCCCACTCTCGTTCTCACTCTCCCTCGCCATGACTTCCCCAGGCCCAACCATCAAGTCCTTTCATAAACGTCTTTATACCGTCCTTCCAAGAGGTGTCGCCATCCCATGCGTTCACCCAAATAGCACCGAAGCCTATTTCCCTTCCTCACCGTATTTTAATCCATCTACACCACCGCCTTCCTTCCATCCAAGCAATCCACATCTACTCTCGACGACATGTCTTCCGATCGAGGCAAGGACAGAGCCCGAAGCCCCAAATTTTGGTCATTCTCAACGTGCACATACTGGGCCTACTCCTTCGTCCCTTGCCATCAATCCTCCACACTTGTCCAATTCCTCGTCCACTTCGTTCAATGGCATTCTGTTATCCAACTTGCATGCTCCTCCCTTCTTTTTATATCAACCATTTACTCCACCATCTTCTCTCCCTGCGTCTGTCCTGGACCCATGCTCCCCTCTTTGCAGCTCATCCACCTCACAACCCCATTTTCATTTCAATGTGGGTGCGTACAGAATTCCCAAGCACCACCCGTCATCTATCAAACCTGGCTACGATGGTGCCAGTGATATGGACCCTTGGACCCAGGGCCCCAAGTTGACGGATGGGCTTGACCTCACTGTACAAGTGAGCGAAGATGCTTAATTTGTGCGTGACAATGCGATGGGAGTCGCGGATGGCATTGGTGGATGGAGTCATACCCATATGTTATCCAGACCTATCTTTCACTGTCCCACATTCATATTCACCATCACTTTCAGTTTCACTGAAGGGCGCACCATCTCCGTCAGTGCTCTTTGCTCAACATTTGATGCACTTCTGCTCCGATGAGGTGGCTGCACAAGCTTCCTCTCCTGTCGTTTCCTTTCACAACTCGCCCCCGTCACTAAACGTCCCTCTTTTCTCCTATCCACCTTCGTCCTATCCCGTGATGCCACAAGACACCTTCGAAGATGCAATTGAGGACCTTGCAGATCTCCTATCTTAGAACATGCTTACGAGTGAGCACTCAAAGCACATGTGATACCACCCTCTGTAGCGGCATCAACACCTTCGTTGCCTGCGTCGTCCAAGCCTAAACCTCCTTACTGGGTCCTCAACCACCCTCTTGGCCGTGCTTGACAGCGCAGGCTCTCACATGCCCAAGCCCGAAGTCAGCATAGTCTCGGACACGCAGGTCCAGGATGCAGTCATTCAGGCTACCCAGATGAAGTAGCCGGAGCGATCGCATTCGTGTTCAACAACACACTGATCTGTGACGACGCGGCTTCTGTGCAAAGCCGTCATGTTTGCCTGCAACGTCGGCGTGCAGAGTGTTACGCCCGATGAGGATGGGTACAAGCCAAGCAGATCTGGCCTGCTTGTAAGAGCGCAGGAGCTGCATGCACGGAGGAGCGGGTCGAAGATTCGCAGAGGACACTTGTGGCGCTTGAGTGCTAGGAGGCGAAGGACGTATGGCGAGAGAGGTGTTGAGAGCCCCAACGTGAGAACTAGAGATTGAGGATCATGAGTTGCAATTGTTTCAGGAACAGGTTGGAAGCAGCAATGCCACACGGGTGCGTCGTTCCTCATCTCACCTTCCTTTGGGTCTTCCCTTGATGAAGCGCCCACCGCCCTGTTTTAGATTGGCGCGCAAGTAGCACAGCTCAAGCGGTCCATCACAGAGATGGAGGTCGCCATCAAGGCCGCACAGAAGAAGCAGACAGGGGCCAAGGCGGAGACCAAGAAGCTCGAGAAGGACATGGATAAGTTTAAGGACAATAAAGAGGGAAAAACTGAGGAACTCAAAGTAAGATCGATTCTCTTTTTCAGACCGAAACTGATGGCACCCAACAGATTCCCTTTCGCAGGCCACCATATATACGCGAAAGGCAGCGCTGCAGAAGCAGGCCGTGAGCATGAAGACTCAACAGAAAGAAATGCAGACAGCAACGCTGGAGCTCAGTTCGTCCATGTGTAACTGTCTTTGGGTCGTGTCTGCCTTTAAACGTGTTTGTATAGAACAAACCAAGGTTGACACTGCTTCGGCGCATGAGGTGCTTGCCAATGCATCATCTGGGATCAACAACATGCGCAAGGAGCTAAAATCTCTTGTGGGCAAAGCTGTGAAGAGCAAGGTACATGATATATCCCGTCCAGATCTCTGGGCAAAATATTTACAACTTGTCCAACAGGTTAAGCACAGTAGGGTTGAGTGCGGTCTGCAGGAGGAGCACACGGCACTGACGCGGTTCAACACCAAGTTATGCGAGCTGAAACGAGGTCGTAAAGGCAAAGAAGCAAGCAAGTTCCAATGCAGATGGCGCGATCAAGAAGCCCGAGCACAAGGTACAGGCCCTCATGGAGGAAAGGGCTGGGGCTGGTCACGTCATCGTGACGATGAACCTCAATAAGCAGTATGAGTGGATCGTGGAGGGAAGCCAGTGAGTGAAAGAACCAGGTGCCGTGGGTGTCTCTACTAACTCGGCAGATGCGTGCATGTCGCAATGGTCTATTTGGCCAAGCGGGATCGCAGTATGACTTCAGCAAGCTCGACGTGGGCCAGCTGAGGGATAGAGCATGCGAGCTTGAAGGACAGCAATGAGGGATGAAGAAGAAAGTGAACCCTAAAGTCATGAACATGATTGACATGTGTGTGCTGGCTCAGGGCCGACCCGCTGAGTATTCGTGCTGATCTGACTGATCTAACATAGTGCCAAGAAGCAAGAAGGCGAGTTTGAAAGAGATGCTAGTAATGGTGCGGTGTTGAAAGACAAGGAAATGATCGCATGTGCATGTTAGTCCGTGAAGATGATGGTAGTAGGCCGTGCGTTGCTCTTGTTCCTCCTCCTGACTTTATTTCCTTACCATCTGCCCCCCAGTTCAATATACCACTACAGCTCAGACCTGCGCCTAGCACAGGCATGGCACAGATGATCACGCTTCCCGTGCATACTGATGACATTCTTGTCCTTGGGTCAGATGGGCTGAACGATAACCTGTGGGATGAAGATCTGCTTGACAGGGTCATCCGCTTCTGGCACACCTTCCTTGCCTCGAATGTGATGAGTGGTTCACAACTTCCACAACGCACCCTACTTTCTGAGGTACTCTGCTTGCGTGCATGCAGAGTGTTGCAGCACTGCTTCAAGACGACGTCAGCCGCAGAGACTTTCGAAATGATCTTAAAGAGGAGAAGATGAAATTGAACAAATATGAGAGTGCGTTTGCACATTTTTTACCTCTTGGAAACCCTCACATATCTCTCCAGAGCAAATTGCGTCTGAAGTTATCCATCTAGATGACATCGATATCACATTTCGAGGTATGTTTTCGACTGACGGTTCTGGTCTACTCTTGTCCTGAGCATGTCCGATAGACGTCAGAGGTCTGGAAGACATCATATCTTCATTACAAGAATCCGTCATCATTCCACTTCTATATCCTGCCCTCTTTCATTTGTCGTCAAATCTGCTGGCAGCGCCCAAAGGCATCCTACTCTATGGGCCACCAGGATGCGGTAAAACGATGCTTGCCAAGGCCCTTGCGAAAGAGTCTGGTGCCACATTCATCAACATCGCAGCATCTGTATTAACAAACAAATGGTTCGGGGAGTCGAATAAATTAGTTGCCAGGCTATTCAGCCTAGCGCAGAAGACACAGCCAAGCATCATTTTCATAGATGAGATCGACTCGTTCCTCCATGAATGGAGCAAGTGTCGCGGAAGCGGCGGTCGGGCCACATGGCCACCACATAGAGTAGAGCGCGAAATGCGCTAGTAAATGACATGGACAGCAAGTATGGTCGATTTTAGTACCTACCCCGAATTTTGCATCCGTCGAATACCCTAGATTTACCAGTCCTCAGTTCCTCTTTAATACCTTCGTAGTTACTCTCGCGTTTCTCCCTCAGTTGTGGTCATTCCGTGCCAAACTGAGGTGAGCTTTCTTTACTTCACTCCTGTGTTAATCCCCGGTACTTACAGTATGCAGTCCCGTGTCTGCATAGGTAAATATACTAAGTTGTGGTCATTCCGTGCCAAACTGAGTCCCGTGTCTGCATAGGCTACTTCTCACTCACGCTCCCTTCACTTGCGCTTGCTTGCTGCTACCCATTTCAACCTTGTTGATTACGACAGCAAGGATGATCATGAAGCAACCGTGATGATGAAGGTGGAATTCATGACGTGCGTCATTTCCGGTGTTTTTGTTTTTGTCATGCCTTTGACATCTCATGTTCATCGCAGCCTTTGAGATGGTCTTCTCTTGGGCTCGGATCAGATTTTGAGGATGGTTGTTCAATGCTGGCGGAAAGCTGGATGGTGAGTATCAGCATTTGTTATCAACATCTTTTCTTACCCATTGACGCCGCCCTGCCAGACATTTCTGTCCGGGTTGTGGTGCCTGCCAAGCCTGAGTCAACGACACGCTGCGGACAACCCTTTACCCACATCAACAAGGCGCAGCCACTAGCACTTACTGCTTGGGGTTCTCACCCATGAGTATCTGAAACATCTTGCTTATGTGCCACTGCTGCCACTACTGTTAAGGTCCAAGGGCCTTAAAGACGCGACGTGCGTGGGTTGGTTTGGCGACGACTGGGATTGCTCAGTGGGGTCTCCTCCTGAGGCAATGGATCACGTGAGTAGCTCGGTACCGATTGGCTACGCAGTATAAGAGTAAAGTCCCTGATGATAAGGGCGACTCCTGAGGTAGATAATAGAGATGAGAGGGAGAGCTTCAAGGCTTTGAAGCGACTTTGAATGTTCAGGCAAGAGACTCAAAGAGTCCTGGGTGGAAGCTACAAGTCTTGGATTGAAAACCAAGTTAGGCTTAGGGCCTAACTGCTAAAAGTATGGGCGCTTATATACAAATGAGAAGTAACGGGTCACAGGAGTCACAGAGAAATATGGAAATATTTAGTAAGATTCATCATGACGTGGCAGTTCTAAATATAGCTCCATCATGAGCTGGCGACTGCGGAGTGGCGCATCATGAGCTGGCAATCCATAAAGGGTTAAATGAGGACACATCATGATACTGCGGACTGCGGAATGATGGCATGTGATAGTTGACTGCGGATTAGTCAAGTGGTCCATCAGGTGACTTGTCAGGTGATTTGGTGACGGTCCGAGCGGCGCGTGAGGGAACGAGTGAGGGACGAGTGACCGAGAGCGCAAGATAAATGGTGGAAAATAGCGGAAAATTGGGGGTAAGGGTTCAGGATCGTAACATGACGCCCTTCCTAGAGTGGTCGTTACCACACGACCTAGGGTGAATCGGTTTGCAGCCAGTCGGAGGGGACACGAGGTATGCCAATGTCCATGCTATCCGGAGTTGACTGTCTTGTATCCGCGATTTGGCCTTCCTCTATTGACGAGTCAGAATCAGTTGTTTCTCCTTCTTCCATTTGTTCATCTTCTAGTTCGATGATGGTTTGAACTGGGGTCCGATAAAGGTCATCGAGTCCAAAGTTAGAGGGTGTCGACATAGTTGAGCTTTTAGGGGAGTCGGGGGGTGTAGGTTGCTCTTCTGGACTCATTGGTCGCGACATCTCTAGGTCACTTCGTTGACGTTTAAGTGGCATAGTAATATGTTGTGGTGATGTCCGTCGTTTCCCTGTGAATGGGACATAGTGAGTTTCCCTCCATTCCAATGGAGTTGGTACGTTGGCGGGTAACTCTTGGGTAAGGGGGTGTTTGGGCAACAAAGGGGTAGTACGACTCAGTGTCATTGAGACGATGAGGGGAAATGATGATGATGGTTCGACTGGGAGTTGTGATGACGATGCGACTGGAGAGGGTGTTTCTCTCATTGGAACTGGTGGTTGATATTGTTCCATGGATGAATATTCTTGTCGATGTGATCCCCAGGGGGCTAGAGGAAGTGGTGGCGTTGCAACGCGGGGTGGTTCTAGAGGTGGTGGGCCAGGAGGGGTAGGGATGAATGGAGGAGCAAACGGTGATGGGTCTGCAAGAGGTGGTGGTGCGATGACTGGTATCGATGTCGATGGTATTGGAATGATAGCGGTGAATCCTCCTGCTGAAGGAGTGGGCGGGGGTATGAAGGTGGGTGATAGCGACTTGTTTCTTGTAATTCTTTTGCGTCCTTGGAGGAGTGTTCGAAGCCCTTCAAGGAACTTCTGATCTTTTAGGACGTAGTAGTGAGGAGAAAGTGTCCCGAATGGAAGGGTAGTTCTTTTCTGAAGGTCCTTTTCTTTTGTGATTAGTAAAAGGATTTCCTTAGTGATCGTGTCGTAGAGTTGGCGATGGAAGTGGTAAAGGTAGAGGGTGGTATTGCTGTCTTTCTTTCTGAACATTTTGGCGACATTGACGTTCTTGAATTTATTATTGAGGAGGGTCCATTTGTCATTGAGTCGGACCATGGTTTTAATGCATTCTTCACACTTCTTCTTGAGCGATGTGGAGGAGGTGGTCTGGGGAAAGGAGTCCGGTGTCGGTGTATGTTTCGGACTGGCTATCTTCGGTGGTGTCTGTTGGGGTAAGGGGGTCGGGATTGGTGACGTGAAGTGGAACATTTTCCGTTTCTTGGGGGGTAATGGTTGTTTTGTTGCTGCTACTCTCGCTAGTAGCGCTAAGGGGGGTGTTATTGAACGGGGTTGCGGGTCGGGGTTGATATCGAGGTGGGTGGGGAGCAAATGGAAGTCTTTCGTAGTTGACGTGGGTTCTGAGGACAGGATCCTCGTTATCAACTGGGACCATGATTGCTTCATGGTCGATGTCGATGGCGTCAAGGGTTTCTCTTGGTCTCCAAGTGGTCCAATGATAGGTGACATCGAAGTGTCCTTGACGAATGAAGGTACCGAAGAAGTAGAGATAATTGTTGTCGGTGTGCATGCGAATGAGAATAATTCCGTCATTGGTGCCAAGGGTGAAGATGGTAGAAGTGGCGAAACCTGAGTTGGGGAGTTCATGGTGATGTGCCATTTATTGGTGGTGGTAGGGACAGTACTGTTCTTTGCACGAGCTGGAGTGTTGGAGGGAATGGTCAAAGGTGATATGGATGGCTCTCTGTAGCGATCCTGGCTTCCTTGCTGCTGGTACGAATTCTTTGAAACGGTATGGGTTTGGGAAGATAGCTGGGTTTCTGAAGAGCGAGTAGAAGAATAAGAATGATTGTTTGGAGGAATGGGAGTGATCTGGTTGACGGGGCATGATGGGTAGGAAAGGTCGTCTGAGATTCCAAGGGTTCTTATACTGCTTGGTTGACTTTCAAAGTCCACTAGTAGATCCGATGCATGGAGATCCTTGGAGTTAACCCAAGAATCATGAGCTGGCGAGTATCCTTTCCAGCGTACGAGGTATTGCTTCTTCTTCCATCGACCGAATAGTCGTTCTTTGAGTATCTGCTCGACTTCCCATTCCGGTTCGCCTTCTAGGATGTCAGGTGGTGGTTCCAGGAAGTTGGGTCCGTGTTGATCGGTTTCTTTATATGGTGTGAGCAGTGAGGCGTGGAAGACGTCGTGGATTTTCCAATTAGGGGGTAATTTGATTTTATATGCGACTTTGGATATTTGGGAGACTACCTCGAAAGGTCTGTATCTCCTTGGTGATAACTTGGGTGTGATGTTACTTGGGAGTCGTAGATTTGTTCCTTCTAACCAGACTTTGGATTTGACAGGGAATGGTGAATGGCGTGGTCGTTCTTTGATCCAGGATTCTTGCGCTTTACGTTGTGCCTCTTGGGCGGCTTTCCTGGCTTCTTCGATAGCTGAGAGTCGTTGTTCAAGGGATGGGATGTCTGTCTTTCTGGTTGGTTGGTGAACTTGCGGGGTATAGCCGATGAGTAGGTCAAATGGTGTTTTCTTGGTCGTAGCAGAGGGCCAGGAGTTCTTAGTATATTGAGCTAGAGGTAGCCAAGCGTGCCAGTTGTTCTGCTGAGTGCCACAGAACACACGAAGGTATTGTTCAAGGGTTTGATTGGTACGTTCGCTAGCTCCGTCTGTCTGAGGGTGATAGGCCGTGCTGATGTTCTGGTGGATGTTCAAGATGCGGCATAGTTCTGTGGAGAATTTGGATACAAAGCGGACATCACGGTCCGAGATTATCTTGTGAGGTATGCCGTAGTGAGGGATGACGTTGTTTAGGTAGAGTAGAGCGACTCCTTCCGAGTCGATAGCTTCGTTACAAGGGATGAAGACAGATGCTTTTGAGCAATCCGTGTCGGTGATCGTGAGGATGGTATCGTATCCTCCTGATAGGGGTAATTTGGTGATGAAGTCCATGGCGACAGTCTCGAAAGGTCGAGCGTTTTCAGCTGGGGTGATAGGGAACATAGGGGGATGAGCGGGATGGGTGTTGACCTTGGTCATTTGGCAAGTAGCGCAACCTTTAATGTACTCAGTTACAAAGATTTTCATTCCGGGCCACCAGTAGTAGGGTGCGATAAGTTGGAGGGTTTTGGTAATCCCGGCGTGTCCAGCGGTTTTGTGGTCGTGAAAAAGGGATGTTACTCCCCTCCTAAGGTCATTGTCTGCCACGACAACAAGTGCCGTTCCATGGTACCAGTGAGTGCTGTCCAGTAGGGATAGATTGTGAGTTGGTGCCCATTTCTTGAGAGTGCTTTGATTTTGATATTGCGCTAGCTTGATTTTTGAGTCTAAATTGTCGCCTATGCTGTCCATGTCGAATATGCAGATTGAAGTATGCTGGTCGCAGAAATATTGGTCCGGCCATACAGTGACGTCTTCGTTGATTTCGTTTGGTCCTTCGTAGTCAGGTCGCCTAGATAATGCGTCTGCTCGATTAGTAGCCCCAGGTTTGTACTCCAGTAGGATATTGTATTGTTTGCGTTCTGGTAAGTAACCAGCAACGCGTGGCCCAATTTTACGGGGCTCTCTGTAGTACCTAAGATTTGCGTGATCAGTATACACCAAGACGGGGATTGTTGTTCCTTTGAGCAAGTGGGACCAGCAGCGAAGTCCTCTCATAACTCCGAGGAATTCGCGGTCGTAGATGGGATAATTTTGCTCGGTTTGCGTGAATTTTTGGGAGTGGAATCCCACCGGTCGTCGTGGTCCTGGTTTCTGGGTGCCGTCTGGTTTCGTGATAGGGGGGTCTCTTTGGTAGAGTATTGCTCCTGTACCGACTTGTGAAGCGTCGGTTTCGAGCTCAAATTGTCTGTCTGGGTCCGGTCTGGCCAGGATGGGTGAATTAGTGATTAATGTGATGAGTGTTTCTTGGGCCTCCTTTTGCTCTGGTCCCCATTCAAATGGTACGTCCTTTCCAGTGAGTTTCGTAAGGGGTGCGGCGATGATACTGAAGTTGGGGCAGAACATGCGATGGTAACCGGCGACTCCTAGGAATCCGCGGACTTGTCGTTTATCTTTGAGTTCGCGTGGATAATCCTTAAGTCCTGCAACTTTGGCTGGGTCGACAGTGGCTCCTTCCTTGGAGATTCGGACACCTAGGAAATCCATTTGCGGTTTCATGAAGACAGATTTTGATAATTTGAGGTGTAGGCCATGACATAGGAGTAAGTCGAATAGGAAGTGGATGATTTCGACGTGTAATTCGTAGTCCTTGAGGAGGGTGCCTATACCACAGTCGTCCATGTAGTTCTGGAGGATGTGCCGTATGTTGTGTATGCCTTTCTTCTCGAAGTGTTCATAGAGTTCTTCGAGAATACCGTTCATGAATCGTTGGAAACTGGCTGGTGAGTTACTCATCCCAAAGAACATTACTTTGGGTTCGAATAGTCCCCGACGTGTTTTGAATGCGGCTTTCCATTGATCGCCTTCCCGTATGCGAATGTTGTTGTAACCCCAGCGAATGTCGAACTTGCTGAATAGTTCCATTCCTTGCAAGTTTTCGATGCACTGTTTGAGATTTGGGAGTGGGGTGACGTCCTTTCGGGTGACTGCATTGAGTGGGCGGTAGTCGATGATGTATCTCTTCTCCTTCGAGTCTTTCTTAGGGACCATGAAGGTAGAGAAGCCGTAGGGGGAGTCCGATGGTGTGATGTAGCCTTTTTCCAGATTTTCGTCGATGAATTTGTTCTCCGCTTCCTGTTCATCTCTTGAGA